>ENA-ORNB01001776-ORNB01001776.1-human-gut-metagenome-genome-assembly--contig:-NODE-1776-length-13793-cov-3.300335_pt1 | contig 13793 bp, 10 predicted proteins | sample MGYA00242112_ERZ509016 | MGnify/ENA primary metagenome ERZ509016 (study PRJEB26280, sample SAMEA2338705) | human gut metagenome | biome: human gut; feature: human-associated habitat; material: faeces...
TGCGGCTGGCGGCAGACCGGCGGCTATACCGGCCGGAATTGCACCGCGCAGCTCCAGCACAGGCACCATGGCAATGAGGAATGTCATGAGGAGCTCACCGAAAAAAGTATCGAATAAATCCATAGAATACACCTTTTTGTATGATAAATGTAACGATTGCATTCTACCATAGAGCGACGGATGCAGCAATGTTTATTTTTATCTGTACAAAATCGAAACATGTATTTGGGCGGTAAGCAATAGAGGGCAGACGGTACAGCCATACCCTAAAAGAAGAACGGCCCAAACCGGGAGGGGGGTCGGGAGGAACATCTGGCAAGCCATACATTATATATATTGGGACAGAGCGTATCAAAGTGCATGGATCGCAGACGATCTGCCGGAATGTTACGGTTATATTACAAGAGCTGCAAATCTATTGCAAACAGAAAATTGATCTGATATGATGCGTCTAGAACAAATGAGGAATCGCTCTTGGCTGCCCGGTACAGATACAGGAATGGCTAGCCACGGTATGTGTACCGTGTAAAAAAGAGGCTTCACTCAGGCGTTCTGAACTTCTAAAGCCGAACGCTCACCGAGGTAGTTTTTGGGGGGCCGCGTTTGCGGAGTGTATCTCTCCAAACGAAAACGGGAGCGGAAGGCGGAAATTTAAAGGAGGTAAACACCCAATGAAGAAGTTCCTTTCTCTGGTACTGGCTCTGGTGATGACCATGTCTCTGGTCACCGTCAGCGCTGGTGCCAAGGACTTCACGGACAGCAGCAAGATCAACTACGCTGAAGCTGTTGACGTGCTGTCCGAGGCAAAGGTCATCGACGGCTATGCCGACGGTGCCTTCAATCCCAGCAACACCCTGACCCGTGGCGCTGCTGCCAAGATCATCTGCAACCTGATCCTTGGCCCCACCACCGCATCCGCCCTGGTGGCTGATGCTGCTCCTTACAAGGACGTTCCTACCAACCACACCTTCGCTGGCTACATCGCTTACTGCCAGAAGACCGGCATCATCTCCGGTTACGCTGACGGCACCTTCAAGCCCGCCAACTCCCTGACCGGCTATGCTTTCATGAAGATGCTGCTGGGCGCTCTGGGCTATGACGCTGCCAACGAGGGCTACACCGGCGCCAACTGGTCCATCAACGTCGCCAAGCAGGCCATCTCCATCGGCCTGAATGACGGCCTGAATGGCGAGTTCAACGGTGTCAAGGCTGTCAACCGTGAGGAAGCCTGCCTGTACGCTTTCAACACCCTGAACGCCACCATGGTTGAGTACACCAACCAGACCATCGTGATCGCCAACGGCACTGTTAAGACCGACAAGGTCGCGAAGGACATGGAGAACAATGCCCGTACCGAGACCATCAAGGACGACAATAAGATGCAGTTCGCCGAGAAGTACTTCACCAACCTGGAGAAGGAGCCCACTGCTGACGATTTCGGCCGTCCCGCTAACAAGTGGACCTACAAGAACACCGACATCGGCACCTATGTGGACTACAGCCTGATGGTTGCTGAGTACACCAACGGTGTTTCCGGCAAGGAAGTCTACAACAAGGTCGGCAAGACCGCCATGGACAAGTATGACGTGGCTGCTTATGTCGACGGCAACGATGCTTCCAAGACCATCCTGCCCAACGTTGCTAAGGACAACAAGGACGATCTGACCGGCACCGACACCGGCGTTCTGACTCAGGTCTTCGTGAACGATGACGAGAAGGAAGCTGTTGTTACCGAGATCAACACCTATCTGGGCATCGCTGACAGCGATTACAGCGCCAAGAAGGACGAGGCCGACTTCACCGTTTACGGCCTGAAGAAGAGCGGCAAGGTCCATGTCATGGACAAGGCCGACGACGGCAAGAGCTATGTTTCCTTCAAGGTCAGCGGCGAGGACTTCGACGTTTCCAAGGTTGAGGAAGATGACGCTTACCTGTTCACCGTGGCCGCCGGCGAGGTTCAGACCTTTGTTCCCGCTGAGACCATCAAGGACACCGAGATCACTTCCTTCAAGAAGGGCTCCAACGTCACCGTTGGCGGCACCAAGTATGACTTCAGCAAGGCTGCTTACTATGACAACGAGGCTCTGAAGGTTTACACCGGTGAGAACAACAACGACACCATCAACCTGAAGGACACCACCTACAACGTTTATCTGGATACCTACGGCAACCTGATCGGTCTGGAAGAGGTCGACGCTGTTGATAACTATGTGTTCATCACCGGCGCTGACGAGAACTCCTCCAACCTGGCCACCAAGACCACCGATGCCAACGCCATCTTCCTGGACGGCACCTCTAAGGTCATCGAGGTCAGCAAGACCAAGGGTGACGGCATCGACAACGCTGATATCTCTCCCGTTATCAACAAGTGGTTCACCTACACTGTGGACAAGAACGGCGTCTACACCCTGAAGGACATCAATGACACCTATGCTAAGGGCGACAAGGTCGGCCAGAGCAAGAAGCAGGCTGGCGACATTGAGATCGACAAGAAGCATGTTTCTCTGGATGGCTCCGGCATTTTCACCAAGGTCTACGGCAATGCCGACTCCATCTACCTGACCGCTTCTCTGAAGAAGGTCACCAAGGCTGCTAATGCGAACTATGTTGTGATCGCTGGCGTTGACAACGTCACCACCGGCGTCAAGAACGCCAGCATCAAGACTTGGGATGCCGCTCAGGCCAAGAAGGACGTTGACTCCAAGAACGCTACTGCAACCGACTTCTGGGCTACCGACGGTGTTTCCAATGGTGTTTACACTCTGTTCAAGGACAACGGTTATGTGATCGCTGCCGTCGTGGTGGGCGATGACGCCGCTTCCACCAAGAATCTGGTGTTCTCTCACAAGAAGGACGTCGAGCTGGAGAGCTATGACAAGACCGAGGACGAGTGGACCTGGACCCGCAAGGTCGTCAACGCCAAGGGCGAGGAGATCGTCCTCACCGAGAAGAGCGATTCTCTGTCTGAGCTGAACAAGATGGTCAAGGGCCTGTGGTATCAGGTGAAGTACGATGCCAAGGGCAACGTGATCTCTGTTGATACCGCTTCCAACGCTCTGAGTGCTGTCAAGAAGGAGTATATCACCAGCTTTGGCGATATCGAGACCGCTGTCAACGATAATGACACTGTCCTGCTGGAGATGGTCGAGACCAAGACTGTCCATAACGCTCTGGACAAGAAGCTGACCCTGAAGGGCAGCACCCTGTACGATGCGACCTCCGCTAAGCTGGGCGTTGCCGTCGACGATGACACCAACATCGTGTTCATCCAGAAGAACGACAACAAGGAGACCACCTCCTTCGAGACCGGCGTCAAGGCTCTGGAGACCGCTCTGAAGAACCTGAACGAGGTCAGCAAGGATACTTACAGCTATGAGTTCAGCGCTTACATCGAGGATGGCATCGCCACCACCGTTGTGATCCGCGACCTGACCGCTGGCGAGTATGAGGGCAGCAAGCCCGCCACCAAGGCTGATTACACCTTCGATGGCCTGACTGCTTATGTTGATGGTACCACCGGTGCGATCAAGTTCTCCACCGCTACCTGCGCTGACATCAGCGATTGGGAGCTGGGTACCCCCGCTACCGTTGAGTACACCATCTCTGTGAACGGCGGCGCTGCACGCACCTACAAGCAGACCCTCACCAGCAACGTTAAGCTGTATGCTGACGCCGCTGCTCTGGCGAAGGTTATGACCGTCCCCGGCCTGACCGTGAAGAACGGCAGCAACCTCGAGATCAACGTCGTGGTTACCTTCAAGGGTACTGGTACTGACACCAACACCTACACTGTCAGCGGCACCTGCTACATCGCCTAATCTCTGATTAGTCGATCACAGCTGCATCTGTAAGTGCAGAAAGCCCCCGGACGAAAGTCCGGGGGCTTCTTTTCTTAGCTTTTCTGATAAAAGGCAAGCCCCCAATAGGGGACGCCCTCTTCGTTCAGCTGATAAGTGGGTTTCGAGCTGGAAATCTGGAACTGATTGCCCTTCCAGCTGATCGGCATCTGACTTACGTAGGTGGTGCTTCCCGTGTAGTAGATCATACAGGCGTGATCATCCCCGCCCCGGATGACCAGATAGGTCTCTGCACCGCAGAGGAAAAAGCCTGCGGGCATTTTCGGAAATGTGACGGTGGTGGGGTTGCTGTCGCCGCTTTTGCCGGTGCCTGTGTAGGAGATCATCCCGATCTCGCAGTTTCCCGCCCCTGCCAGCGCCGTTTGCAGCGCCGCCGCCTTGTCGGCATTGCCCTTCAGCGCCGTGTCGATCTTGTCCCAGTTGTCATTGAATTCCTCCACCAGAATGCGGTCCGTCCCCGCCCAGCGGGACAGCCGGTAGTTGGGTGTCTGTTGGCTTGCCATAAATACCTCCCTTAAAAAAGCACTGTTATGATCGCATAACAAAAAAGTTGCATTCAAACATCCAAATCTGGTGAAAAAAAGTTGTATTCAGACAAGTTTTCTCGACAAAGGCTCTAAAAAAGCGACTTGAAAAAGTGTTGCACGCCCGCCACGAACCTGCTATCATGACCCTGAGAACAACACCGGGAGGGGCCTATGATCTTTCAGAAATCCGCCTGCATCGAAACGCTTTACACGGAGCTGCCCTTTTTAGAGCGGTTTTCCGCCGCCGGAGCCGACGGCTTCGAGTTTGTAGAATTCTGGAGCTGGACCGACAAGGATCTCGCTGCCGTGAAGGCCGCCGCGGACGCTGCGGGGATCGGCATTTCCGGCTTCAACGGCGACGCGGAGCTGTCCCTCATCGACCCTGCCCAGAAAACGGCCTACAAGACCTTTCTGCGGCGTTCTCTGGACGCCGCTATGGAGATAGGGGCAAGGTCCGTCACGGTCCACTCAAACGGTCTGGGGGAGGGAGGAAGGGTCCTTTGCCCCTATGACGACCTCAGCGATGCCGTGAAGCTCTGCACCATGTTCGACACGCTGAAAATCGCGGCGGAATGGGCGGAAGCTTGCGGCATCCGGATCAATCTGGAGCCGCTGAACGTCACCACCGACCATCCCGGCAATTTCCTCCGCCACACCTGCACAGCCGCGGAGCTGACCCGGCTCATCGGCTCCCCGTACTTGAAGGTGCTGTACGATGTGTACCACATGCAGCTCAACGAGGGCAGCCTGTGCGGCCATATCCGCGCCTACGCCGATCAGTTCGGCCACATCCACGTGGCGGACGCGCCGGGCCGTCACGAGCCGGGCACCGGGGAAATTCACTACCCGGCGGTGTTCGCCGCCTTGGAGCAGGCGGGCTACCGGGGCCTCATCGGCTACGAGCTGTTCCCCAAAACCGACACGAAAACCGCCGTCCGGGCCATCATGGCGGACTGACCGCCGATCACAGAAGGAGAGGACCTTATGTCAGATTACAGCGCCTTTTTCTTAATGAAGCCGGAGGATGTGAAGCGGTACGCCGTGGAAGTGCTCCATTTTTTCCAGCCGGAGGAGGAAACCGATTGCGTTGAGATCGGTGACGGCAACATCAACTATGTTTTTCAGGTCCGGTCTCGGAAGGACGGCCGCTCCGTCATCGTGAAGCAGGCGGACAAGCTGCTGCGCTCCTCCGGTCGTCCGCTGGATCTCTACCGCAACAAGATCGAGGCGGAGACCCTGATGCTGGAGGCCCGGCTGGCTCCCAAATTCATCCCGGAGGTCTATCATTACGATGAGACCATGGCCGCCCTCTCTATGGAGGACATTTCCGCCTACAAAAATCTCCGCAAGGAGCTGGCGGCGGGCCGGGTCTACGACCATCTCAGCGAAAATCTCTCCGATTTTCTGGCCCAGTCCTTGCTGCCCACCACGGATCTGGTGATGGACCGGCAGGAAAAGAAGAAGCAGGTCAAGTTCTTCACCAACCCGGAGCTGTGCGACATCACGGAGGATCTGGTGCTCACGGAGCCGTATCTGGCCCAGCCCATGAACCCCCGGAACAAGAATATCGTCACCCCCGGCAACGAGGATTTCGTGCGGGCGCGTCTCTATGAGGACGAGGCCCTCCATGGGGAAGTCGCCGCCCTGCGGAACGGCTTCATGAACAACGCCCAGGCGCTGATCCACGGCGACCTCCATTCCGGCTCTATTTTTGCCAATGAGCAGGGTATCAAGGTCATCGACCCGGAGTTCGCCTTCTACGGCCCCATGGGCTACGACATCGGCAATGTCATCGGCAACCTGTTTTTCGCGTGGGCCAACAAGGCCTATACCGGCGGCAGCGCCGAAACGCAGACCGCTTTGGAGCAAACCATCCGGGAGACCTGTGACAAAACGGCGGAAAAGCTGGCGGCGGAATATGACAAGCTGGTAAAATTCCCTCTGTACCGCGCTCCCGCCTTCCGCAAAGCGTATCTGGACGGCGTCATGGCAGATGCCTACGGCTATGCCGGGACGGAGATCATCCGCCGGGTGGTGGGGGATTCCAAGGTGATGGAGGTCACCTCCGTCACGGATCCGGCCCAGCGGCTCCCCATGGAGCGCGCCCTCATCAAGCTGGGCATCTATCTCATTAAAAACCGCGCCTGCGGCCTTACCGGGGCCGCTGTGACGGAGAAATTCCGTGAAATTTTGTCGGAGGGGAGGGAATCCTATGGTCAGAATGGATGAAAACATGCCGTTTCTGCTGCAATATGAACATGTGGCATGGTATGACAACGGCAAGGTCCGCATTTTAGACCGGCGGGTCTATCCCACAGAGGTCCGGTTCGTGGTGTGCACGGACTACCACGAGGTGGTACAGGCCATCGCGGACATGGTGACCCAGAGCGCGGGGCCGTACACCGCCGTTGGCATGGGCATGGCCTTGGCCGCGTGGCAGGTCCGGGACAAGGGCGCGGCGGAGCAGGACGCTTTCTTACAGCAGGCGGCTTACGATCTGGCCCACGCCCGCCCCACCACCGCCAACCGCTACGGCCAGATCACCTATCGCTGCGCGGAGGTGGCCAAGGAGGCGCTGGCGGCAGGGAAGGACCCCATTCAGGCCATCGTGGAGAACACGGTGGAGTCCCTGAACCGCCGGTATTCCACCATGCAGATCGTGGGCGACCATCTGGCAGAGCTGATCCCGCAGGGGGGCACGATTCTGACCCAGTGCTTTGGCGAGACCATCATCGGCACCGTGATCCGGGCCGCCCGCTGTCAGAACAAGGACTTCAAAGTGTTCTGCGCCGAGACCCGGCCCTATCTGCAGGGGGCGCGGCTGACCTCCGGCTGCTTCGCCCAGATGGGCTTTGATACCACGGTCATCACCGACAATATGGTGGCCTACGCCATGGAGCGGGAGGGCATCGACCTGTTCACCTCCGCGGCGGACACCATCGCCCGGGACGGCCACATCGCCAACAAGATCGGCACGTTCCAGATCGCGATTCTGGCCAAGTATTTTGGCATTCCGTATTACGTCACCGGCATCCCCGATCAGGACAAGCACAGTAAGGATGACATCGTCATCGAGATGCGGGACCCCCAGCAGGTCCTCAGCTATCGGGGCATCCCCAACACCGTGCCGGAGGTCAAGGCCATCTATCCCTCCTTCGACGTGGTGCCGCCTCACCTCATTTCCGGCGTGGTCACGGATAAAGGTGTCTATGTGCCCTATCTGCTGGATCACTATTTCGACTCTGATGTAAAGAAGTTCTATTAAGACCGGAAGGAGAGACTTGCTATGCTGATGCAGGAAGAGAGAGAACTGGTCGTTGAATACGGCAAAAAGATGAGCGCCGCCCGGTTGAGCACCGGAACCAGCGGCAACATTAGCATTTACAATGCTGAAAAAGGTCTGGTGGCTTTGAGCCCCTCCGGCATGGATTATTTTTCCACCACCCCGGAGGATGTTGTGATCCTGGATCTGGACGGCAAGGTGGTGGACGGTAAGCGGAAGCCCTCCAGCGAGTGGGCTCTGCACACAACGTTCTATAAGCATAAGCCCCATGCAAGAGCAGTTGTCCACACCCACTCCGTCTACTGCACGACGCTGGCTGTACTGGGTGAGCCCATCCGGGCGGTACACTATGTGATCGGTGACGCAGGCGCGGCGGAAGTTCCCTGTGCCCCCTATCAGCTGTTTGGCACGGAGGCGCTGGCGGAGGCGGCTATGGAGGTCTGCGGCAAGAGCGATGGTGTTCTGCTGGGCAACCACGGCCTCGTGTGCTGCGGCAAGGATATCAAGGGTGCTTACGGCCTCGCCTGTAATCTGGAATACATCGCGGAGATCCAGTGCCGCGCCATGAGCATCGGCAAGCCCAATGTTTTGACGGAGGAGCAGATGGCCGAGGTCATGGTGAAGTTCCAGTCCTACGGTCAGCCCGGTGCGAAAAAGACCGGATATTGAGGGGAGCGTTACGATGCGGAACTTTGATTTTTACAGCCCTACCTACTTCGTGTTCGGAAAGGACCGAGAGGCGGAGACCGGCAGGTATGTCAAGCGCTTCGGCGGCAGCCGGGTGCTGGTGGTCTACGGCGGGCAGTCTGCCAAACGCTCCGGCCTGCTGGACCGGATCATGGCCTGCCTGAAGGAAGAAAACCTGTACGCCGAGGAGCTGGGGGGCGTAAAGCCCAATCCCCGCAGCGGCCTTGTCTATGAGGGCATTGAACTGTGCCGCCGGGAGAAGATCGACTTTGTTCTGGCCGTGGGCGGCGGCAGCGTCATCGACACCGCTAAGGCCATTGCCATCGGTGTACCCTATGACGGCGATTTCTGGGACTTTTTCTCCGGGAAGGTGCCGGAGCAGGCTCTGCCTGTGGGCACTGTCCTGACCATTGCCGCCTCCGGCAGCGAAGGCTCTCCGGATTCCATCATCACCAACGAGAAGACGCTGGAGAAAAACGGCGCGGAGGCCGACTGCCTCCGTCCCTGCTTCTCCGTGCTGGACCCTGCCCTCACGGAAAGCCTGCCCGCTTATCAGACGGCCTGCGGCATCACGGACATCATGGCCCACACCTTTGAGCGCTATTTCACCAATACGCCGGACGTGGAGGTCACGGACCGGATGCTGGAGGGCGTTTTGCTGGCCATGCTCCATGAGGGCCGCCGGGTCATGGAGGACCCTCACAATTACGAGGCCCGTGCAAACATCATGTGGGCCGGTATGGTGTGCCACAATGACATTATGGGCGTGGGCCGTCAGCAGGACTGGAACAGCCACCATTTGGAGCACGTGCTCTCCGCCAAGTATGACTGCGCCCACGGCGCGGGTCTGGCGGTCATCATGCCGGCGTGGATGCACTACTGCGCGGAGCACGGCGGCGAAAAGCGCCTGGCTCAGATGGCCGTCCGGGTCTTTGGCTGCCAAATGGACTTCGACGATCCCAAGCGTACGGCGCTGGAGGGTATCGAGGCCTTCCGGGCATTCCTGCGATCCATCGGGATGCCCCTGACCTTCGCGGAGATCGGTGCAGACCCGGCAGATATCCCGGAGCTGGTGGAGATGAACCACATCGGCGACGGCAAGACCGGCGGCTATATCGGTCTGGACCGGCAGGCTCATTTCGACATCTACAATCTTGCCGCCGGGAGCTGCGTTCCCGAAAAATAAATGGATATGACATAAGTGCCGCGAGGGCACTCCTGTCAGGAGCGCCCTCGCGGGGTTCTCTGTTCCTGCTGCTTTGTGACCGCTAAAGCTAATGTATAAGGTATACAAGGTCCGGGTTACTTACCGTTTACAAGCTATTAGCGTATACACAAATCAGAAAAGTGTGTTCGTTGCGAAGCTGATGAACGGATCATCCTCGCAGCTTTGGCGGTCCCAATGAGCCATGTTCCATAAAGAAGCGGAAGACCTTGTATCGTAAGGCTTTCCACAAAAGCGCCGCCCGTGCTTTGGTAAAAAATCCGAAGCATGGGCGGTGTTAAATTTTGTCAAAATTTATCTTGACATCTAACCGTGATCAGAGTACCATAAAAACAACTTTTTTGGATTTAACTCTTTAATCCGAAAAAGCGTACGTCATGTAAGGAGAGACGAGAGGAGAAACACTATGTACAATTTTGCACTCGCGTTTGTGATCTGCGGCGTCGTGTATTTCATCGGCGAAGCAGTCTCAAACCTGACGAAGGCCTGGATCCCATCGGTTTTCGTCACTGCCGCCGTACTTCTGGTAGGCTTCTGGACTGTTATTCCCACCACCGTTGTAAGCGACTCCATGCTGATTCCCTTTGGCAGCACCATTGGCATTTACCTGCTTATCACCCACATGGGCACGGTCATTTCCATCAAGCAGCTGCTATCCCAGTGGAAGACCATCGTCGTGTGCCTGGCCGGTCTTGCCGGTATGTGCGCGCTGTGCCTGGTCATTCTGCCCGGCGTGATCGGCCGTGACCTGGTGGTTGCCGGTCTGCCTCCGCTGACCGGCGGCATCATCGCTGCCACCACCATGAAGACAGCTGCGGAGGCTAATGGCCTTACCGAAGCCGCCATCTTCGCCATCGCTATGTACTGCGTGCAGGGCTTTGCCGGCTATCCCCTTACCGCTGTCTGCCTCCAGCTGGAGGGCAAGAAGCTGATCAAGGGCTATCGCGCCGGCGAGTACAAGCTGGAAAGCGCCGTCAGCGATGTGGACGCCGTCAACGGCAAGCTCAACAACGGCACTGCTGAGGAGCACAAGAAGCTGATTCCTCCTCTGCCCGCCAACTGGAACGGCCCTGTGGTCATCCTGCTGAAGCTGGGTATCGTGGCTTGGCTCGCAACCCAGCTGGGCTCTATCGTGATCCCTGTCATCAACATGAAGATCAGCGGCGCTGTGTACGCTCTGATTCTGGGCGTCATCTTCACCAGCATCGGCTTCCTGGATGAAAACGCCATCAATAAGGCCAACTCCTATGGCATCATCATGTTCGCTCTGATGATGTATGTGTTCGACGGTCTGAAGGACTGCACCCCCGAGATGCTCAGCAGCATCATCGGTCCCATGATCCTCCTGATCGTGGTGGGCGTTATCGGCATGGTCATTCTGTGCTTCATCGCGTCCAAGATTCTGAAGGTCTCCTTCCTGATGGCCACCGCCACGGCGTTGACCGCACTCTACGGTTTCCCGCCCAATGCCATCATCACCGAGGCCACCTGCACCGCTCTGGCGCAGACCCCGGAGGAGAAGGAATTCCTGATGAGCAAGATGTTCCCGCCCATGATCGTGGGTGGCTTCACCACTGTGACCATCACCTCCGTGGTAATCGCCGGCATCTTTGCCGAAATGTTCTGATCCAGTCATCCGCAAAGCTGTCCGGCTCTTTCCGCCGGACAGCTTTGTTCATAAAATCAGTCTTGCACATTCAGAAAAAACCGCTACAATAAAGCTATCAGATTGTATACAGAAAGGATCGTGTATATTATGGATATCAAATCTCTTGCGGAACAGTACAATGATTACATCATCGATCGCCGCCGGTATTATCACACCTGCCCGGAGCTCTCCGGCGAGGAGAAGAACACCCGCGCCCATCTGAAGGAGGATCTGGAGGCACTGGGCATCACCGACATTCACGAGATGGAGACCTGCTACGGCCTGACCGCCACCATTCACGGCGGCAAGCCCGGCAAGACCGTGGCGCTGCGCGCCGACATCGACGCACTGCCCGTCAAGGAGGAGACCGGCCTGCCCTTCGCCTCCCACAACGAGGGCAAGATGCATGCCTGCGGCCATGACAACCACATGGCCATGCTGCTGGGCGCCGCCAAGATCCTCAACGAGGTGAAGGACGAGCTTTCCGGCGACGTGCGCCTGGTGTTCCAGCCTGCGGAGGAGACCGCCGTGGGCGCTCTGCGGATGATGGAGGAACACGCGCTGGACGGTGTGAACGCCATTTACGGCGTGCATGTCTGGGGTACCTATGACGCCCCGGGTATCGCTTTCCCCGCCGGCAACCTCATGGCCTGCTGCCACGGCTTCACCATTGAGGTGGAGGGCAAGTCCGCCCACGCTTCCGCCCCTCACGAGGGTGTGGACGCCGTGATGGTGGCAAGCTCCATTCTCCAGTCCATCCAGCAGCTGGTCTCCCGGATGAACGATCCTCTCAACCCGCTGGTCATCACCGTGGGCAAGGTCACCGCCGGCAACCGCTGGAACGTGCTGGCCGGCCACGCCACGCTGGAGGGCACCGTGCGTACCTTCCTCACCGGCACGCAGGTGGAGGACGCGCTGCGTAAGGTGGCCGAGTGTACCGCTGCAGCCTTCGGCGCCAAGGCGACCCTGAGCTATCAGTACATGACGGAGCCTGTCATCAACGGCGATGAGCAGCTCAACCGCATCGCCCAGACCGCCGTTACCAAGCTTTACGGTAAGGAATCCCTCATTACCCCCGCACCTCTGATGGGCAGCGAGGACTTCTCCTGGTTCGGCAAGGACGGCATCCCCTATATCTACGGCTTTGTGGCCAGCCACAATAAGGACTGGGATTATATGTACGGCAACCATCACGAGAAGTACGACGTGGACGAGACGATCCTCCACCGCGGCGCCGCGGTGGCCGCACAGTTCGCCGCTGACTACCTCGCTGAGACCGCACAGCAGTAATTCAGCTGAGGAAGGAGCGGACCATGGACATCAAAGCATTGGCACAGGACGCTGCCCCTTATGTGGTGGAGCGTCGGCACTACTACCATCAGCATCCGGAGCTGACCGGGGAGGAGAAGAACACCCGGGACGCCATCCACCGGGATCTGGAGGCGCTGGGGATCACCGACATCCGGGATATGGTCAATTGCTATGGCCTGGTTGCCACCATCCACGGCGGCAAGCCAGGCAAGACCGTGGGCCTGCGGGCAGACACGGACGCGCTGTCCTTCCAGGAGGAGACGGGACTGCCCTTCGCCTCCTGCGAACCGGGGAAAATGCACGCCTGCGGCCACGATACCCACATTGCCATGCTGCTGGGCGCCGCCAAGCTCCTTCAGGAGCACCGGGAGGAGCTGCGGGGCGATGTGCGGCTCATCTTCCAGCCGGCGGAGGAGCACGTCATCGGCTCTAAGGCTATGATCGCAGAGGGTGCGCTGGACGGGGTGGACGCCATCTTCGGCCAGCATGTCTGGGGCACGCTGGATATTCCCTATATTGACGTTACCGCCGGTCCCCGCATGGCCTACTCCGGCCGCTTCACGGTGGATGTGATTGGTACCTCCTCCCATGCGGCCACGCCCCATCTGGGCGCAGATGCCATCACCGGCGCTGCGGCGATCATCAATAACCTCCAGCAGTATGTCTCCCGCATGAGCAACCCCCTGGACCCCGTGGTGCTCACCATCGGAACCATCTCCGGCGGCAATCGCTACAACGCGATCGCCAATCATGTCACCATGGAGGGCGTCACTCGTGCCTACTTCCTGGATAAGCACGAGGAGGCCATGCGGCAGATCGTGGAGAACACGGCGGAGGGTCTGGGCATGAAGGCTGTGCTCAAGTATGCCCATGTGGTGCATCCCGTGATCAACGATGACGATGACCTCACAGAGATCGCCCAGAAGGCCGTGGTCAAGCTCTTCGGCGAGGAGACGCTCTGCCATATGCCCGCCATGATGGGCAGCGAGGACTTTGCCAACTACGCTGCGGAAATTCCCGCCGTGTTCGGCTTCATCGGCTGCCGGGACGAGGCCAACGGCATGATCTACAACAACCACCACGAAAAGTTTACGGTCAACGAGTCTCTGCTTCCCAAGGGGACTGCGCTGATGGCGCAGTTTGCCGTGGATTATCTGGCCGGCAACGCGTAACAAAGGGCAAACAGCAGGGGGGAGGGACCCTTTCCGAATGGACCCGCTCCCCGCCAAAAGACGGCGAAAGAATATAAATTACG
>ENA-ORNB01001779-ORNB01001779.1-human-gut-metagenome-genome-assembly--contig:-NODE-1779-length-13780-cov-2.511767_pt1 | contig 13780 bp, 10 predicted proteins | sample MGYA00242112_ERZ509016 | MGnify/ENA primary metagenome ERZ509016 (study PRJEB26280, sample SAMEA2338705) | human gut metagenome | biome: human gut; feature: human-associated habitat; material: faeces...
TTATCCGGGACTTTCATTGTAAAACACCTTTATTCCTTCATAGCCACAAGCTCTCTTCTTGCGAACAATATTGCCAATACAAACGCAGCTGAATCTGCGATCGGTCCTGCATACATAACTCCGTCAATTCCCATTATCAATGAGAAAACAACGATCAGAGGCATAAGAAACAGCACCTGTCTGGTCAGGGACATGACGATTCCAAGCTTTGCTTTTCCGATAGATGTAAAAAATCCTGAGGACATTGGCTGAATTCCATTTGCAAAAGTCATAAACATAAATATCTTCAGATAGCGTTCTGCGAACTGGAAATAAAGGTCACTTCCAGTTCCGAAAATACTTACAATCTGGTGGGGAAATAACTGGAAACAAAGGAAAAATACAGTTGCAATCGCAGTACATGCAATCATGGAATAACGATATGCAAGTCTTACCCTGTCGTATTTTTTTGCTCCATAATTAAAGCCCCAGATTGGCTGACAGCCTTGGGAAATTCCAATACAAATTGCCATAAACACCTGATTTACTTTTGAAATAACTCCTACACATGCAATTGGAATATCACTTCCATAGACAGATAAACCGCCGTAATAACGTAAAATATTGTTCAGCACAATCTGAACAATTGCCATAGCAATCTGATTAATACAGGACGCCATTCCGAGAGAAATAATGGCTTTCAGGCACTCTGAAGAAGGCTTTAACATGCTCATTTCCAGATACATTTTACGAAATTTTCCAAAGTAGATAATCACCAAAATTCCGGAAACAACCTGTCCGATCACCGTTGCCCAGGCAGCACCCTTGATTCCCCAGCCAAACCCAAAGATGAAAAGGGGATCCAGAATTGTGTTGATAATGGCGCCTGTAAGAACACAGGTCATAGAATATGTGGGGCTTCGGTCTGCACGGACAATATGATTTCCTCCAATGGATAATGCATAAAAAGGAAGTCCCACAGCTGTGATTCCAAGATAATCCACCGCATAGGGCATAACATCTGTCGTTGCACCAAATAAGCTTAGGAGCGGACGCAAAAACAGAAGTACTGCCACTGCCAGAATCACACCGGTAATCACCAGTGTGGAAAGTGCAGTTCCGGCTATGGAGCTTGCCTTCTTCTCTCTTCCGGCACCCATTTCCAGATTGTAATTGGAGGCACCTCCAATTCCCAAAAGCAGTGCCAATGCAGTTGCAATAGTTGTTACAGGAAATGCAACATTAGTAGCAGCATTTCCCAACATTCCAACGCCCTGGCCAATGAAAATCTGATCCACAATATTGTACATTGCACTGACCAGCATACTGATAATTGCCGGAATTGCAAATTTCAATATCAGTCCTCCTACTGGAGCTGTTCCCAGGGGATTTTGCTCCTGACTGATGTTTGTTTCTTCCAAAAAAGTCTCCTCCCTTACGTTAAACTAATTCCGTTTATTTCACTTAAATCCTGCTATAAATCATAACAAATTCTGAAAAGCGATTCAAGAAATTTATGCTCAAAAAGCCCAGCTGCATACACAACTGGGCTTTTTGTATGAATATGGTTATTATTTCGCTATCTGCAGGCGCACCGCCATATACTCTTTCCCCGGCAGCTTTACTCGGAACTTTCCTTTATGAATTCCTCCATCTGTAACAGTCATTTCCCAGGTATCGATTATTTCCACCTGATACTCTGTAGTATCATCAAAGTAGAAGTCCCGGAAGCCCGGCCGCATAAAGGAATAATAGTAAATAAAATAATCTTTCCTTGCCGGGAAACTGGCAGCACGGCAGGCAACCTCATCCCACTTACACGGCATAGGTTCCACACCAAGTCCCGGTGTTTCTTCCATGATTTTCGCCAGAAATTTAATACGTTCTGGTGAGGTTCCATGCAGAACTCCGCCATGGGACCACCAGAGAATGCGGTCCGGACTAAGGTAGGTTTCCCCGTGTCCCGGGTATCCGCCACGGCAGAATGCCTCCCAAAATCTTCTTGTCATTTCCTCACCGCTGATATTTCCCCAGCCAAACTGAATGTTGCCCTCATAGCAGATTTCGTCCAGAATTACAGGTTTATGATATTTCTCGCGCCACTCGTTTACCAGCTCGGAGGAGCGGTATGTCTCAGTTCTCTGGACGCTGCAATGGGTGATCCAGGGCAGGTTATAATCATAATACGCTTTGCAGTTATGAATGGATCTGAGATGATGATATGGATCCTTCTCACAGATAATGCCGGCATATCTTTCCCAGTCAGAAAGAGTCTTCTCATGCATCAGATCATATTCATTAGCCAGGGACCACCATACATTTCGATATGCGGAAAAACGTGCCAGCACATACTTCCAGTAACGGTCATCATCCTCCGCTTTCATCATGGAGAATCCCCATCTGTCGTATGGGTGCATAACAATCAGATCTGCCTCGATTCCCAGTTTCATAAGTGCCTGAATACACTTTTCAATATGCTGAAAATGGGCTGGATTGAATCTGGTAAAGTCCCAGTCATTGCCCGGTGCACAGCCATTATATTCCGCGAAATTATTCTCATTTAACACAGAGCTGTCGCAGGGTGTTCCCTCATAAGGATAGGTAATCGGCTCATGAAGATTGTAGTCGTAGTGCTTGGGTAAAATACAGAAACGGATCTTATTAAACGCATTTTCTTCCAGGGTTTTCAAAGTCTGTTTCTGCAATTCTTCATTCTGCAGATTCCATACATAGCAGGTCGTTCCAATGCAGTGATAGGGTGTTCCATCCTCATAGGCAAGATAATAGGTACCTGCAACACGAACCGGTCCATGGTTGTCTGCTGAAGGAGAAGTTACAATAAAACTGCCGGTCAGTATATTTCTGACAGCACATTTTTCTGCTGTTTTCCCACCACCAGCAGTTCCTAGCTTATGTTCAGACGCTTCTTCATCCGGCACTTCTTCCCCCGCGTTAATATCAAAGGAAGCCTCAATTTCAAAGGTATACTCGTCTATAAAAGACGGCATAAATCTTACTCTATAAGTACCATCTCCATCATAAAACCCATCTACCGTTTTCTTCTCATTTTTACAACAAAAAGTACCTTTAATCCACTGGTCACAAAATGGATTCCCTTCCTTTGGACCGCTTACGGTCACTTCAAAAATGCCCCATTTTTCTATTGTTTTTGCATAATTTAATTTCATTTTTCTTGTCTCCTTCTCCATTTTAGATCTCTTATATTTTATATATCTCTCTTTCAAAATTCCAAATACGCGCTGCGGATTTGTCTCGATATCACTGCCGAATCTGACATCTTGTGAGGATATGAACTTTGATTTACTGCCCGTATAAATAAAAATCCCCCATGCTTTCTACTATCATAATACGTCAGAAAACATGGGGTTTGCAACGTTACTTTATTAAGAAAATGTATGAATTTTTAATCTGTCCAGAGCGTATTTGAAAAAGTGACTAAATGCCTTTCCTATTGTTCTTTACGCGTTTTGACAATCTCAAAATAATCAAAATCCGCATACCGTCTCCCCCCTGTCATATCGTGACAGTACATTCCGAAGTGAGCGCCGGTGAATCCATCGCTTTGCTCATCGGTGAGGATGTTGGTGGGGACTTCAGCCAGTTCCTGATAGTCTTTTCCATCCAGGGAGTAGAAGAATTTTGCGTAAAGTCCTTCCTGGGTGGTGGTCACGCGCAGGTATATGGGCCCTTCTTCCGGGATGGAGATTGCCGGAATCACATCTTCTACATCAAAGTGATCGCTCTTTATCAGGCGCAGCTTTGCAGGCTTTTTCAAATCGAGTGTCTGGGAGCCAAACTCTTCCTCTCTGGTCTTTACCAAAAGGTAGAAATTGCCAGTATCATACATATAGGCAAGTCCTGCCATCTGCTCTCTGCAGGTCGGGGCAAACTCTACACAGGTTTCTACCTGAACATAGCGGTCCTGCTGCCGCCGCGCCACCAGACTTACGTTATAGCAGGAATTCAGGGATTCCTGACCGTAGAGGCGGAGATAGCCAGGACGTTCTGTCAGGCTGGTGTAGCTGTCATAGGGCTGGCGCAGGGAAGTATAACGCACATCTAAAAGCGCAGAGGTCTTCTTCACTGGCATACTTAACTTTTTATTACATTCTTCGTCCACAGCATTCTTCTCATTCAGATACTCTTTTGTTTTCGAAAGAGTTTCAGCAATGTCCGCATTCTTTGCAGTTTCATTATTTCCAGCACTGTCTGCAATTTCTAAATCAAAGTTTTCTTTTCCATAATCCTTCCCCTCTTCCTCCGGGAAAAGACACTCCGGGATTCCTGTCGGCTCCTCTGTCTCCCACTGCCCGAAGTTGCCGCCGCAGGCCATTCTAAGCCAGCCTTCTTCGTTCCAAACCATTTTCTGGATTGCCGTTTCACGGCCTAATACACACTGTCCGCTGCCTTTCGGTGGTCTACCGCAAAGATGTACCATATACCACTCACCTTTCTGGGTACACACAATATCTGCATGCCCACAACGCTGCAGCGCATCTGGATTCTCCATATCTGAGGTCAGCACAGGGTTACCCGGATCTTCCTCATAAGGTCCCCAGATAGATTTCGCCCGGGCCATTGTCACCATATGGTCGTAACCGGTTCCTCCCTCTGCCATTAACAAATAATAATACTCTCCAATATGGTAAATGTGTGGTCCTTCTGTATAGCCTCTTCCGGTTCCCGGAAAAACATTTTTCGCTTCCCCTACCAGGCGCTCCTGTACCGGATCGTACTCCTGCACCAGAATTCCCTTGAAATTATTGATCATATTCACAATGTACATTTTCCCATCTGTATCATGGAAAACAGATGGGTCAAAACCTGAGCTATTCAGATAAACCGGCTCAGACCAGCCGCCACGGATGTCCTTTGATTTTACAAGATAATTATGGGTATTAAAAAGTCCTCCGGTACGGGTTTTCACGTCCGTATAAATCAGCCAGAAGTATTCCCCGTCCCAGGAAATATCCGGTGCCCATACGCCACAGGAATCACCCTCACCAACCATATTAAGCTGGCTCATTCTGTTCAGCGGCGATGGCAGTTGTTCATAATGCTTCAGATCTTTAGAATGATAGATTTTCACACCAGGCCACCATTCAAAGCTTGAATTTGCAATATAATAATCTTCTCCAACACGTATAATACTTGGATCCGGGCAAAATCCCGGAAGAATCGGGTTCTGAATCATGTTTTTGCTCCTTTATCTGTTTCATTTTACAAAATAAACTTAAAACACATTCTAAGTATAAGCTTTCTGAATTTTTTTGTACACACTTTGTTTCAGAAAGATGTTTTTTACCGGTCAAACCAAAAAAGGACTGCAAAATTCCACGTATTCTGCAATCCTTTTCCTGTATTTACTTACCTCACAGCAGAAAAATCTTATTATAACGATTGCTTTTCTGCCTGTTTTTCCAGCAGCTCTGGCAGACACATTGGTTTCTTTCCTTCCAGCTCATCTGCCATATTCAATGCCAGTATATTCCAGTTAATAAAGCCACCATTCATAACCGGTTCTCCATTAAATGGATTGTAATACTCATGAAGACATCCTGTTTTCTCCAGGTCCTCTCCCAGAAGGCGCATGGTGCGCTTATACATAATTTCCGCCTCCATGCGGTATCCGTAGTTCAAAAGTCCGCGGAATACCACATAGTTTGCAACCAGCCAGATCGGGCCAAGCCAGTTGGACGGGTTATTGGTAACAGACAGGTCAAACATTTTTTCATCCTTTGAAAGCGTGGTCAGACCAAAGTCAGAACCAAAGGTATCGGGATCAAAAATATGTTTCACCATGTCTGCCGCCTGCTCCTTCGTGACAATTCCTGCATACATGGGAATAAATCCGGACCATACACGAATCTTGATGGGCAGTGTTTTCCAGAAAACTCCAAGCCCCTGGTGGAACCAGTCGTATTTCCTTGTCTTAATATCCACATCAACTGAATAGAAGAAATGATCACGTTTGTCCCAGCATTCCTGCTGAATAGCACCGATCAGTGCCTCGCGCTTATCCAGAAGTCTCTTTGCCGCTTCCTCCTTGCCAAACTGTCTGTATAATCTGGCACCAGCTTCCAGCTCTACGCACATGAAGCTGTTAAGGTAAATATTCGCAGTGGAAAATGATGGACGGCCAAAGGTAGCCGGATCATTGTCCATACCGATCATAATATCATCCTGCCATACATACAGTCCGCTGTTTTCATGAAAATAATAGTGATCATAACATTCAAAATACTTCGCCACGCCTGAAAGAAATTCTTCCGTCCAGGCATAATCACCAGTATAATCACTGATCAGGCACATCTGACTGCAAAGAAAGGGCTTATGCATATTCATAATCTTGCCTTCCTTATGCCTCATATTCAGATAAGGCTCCGGCCAGTCTGCCACCTCGATCATCATGGGAATATATCCATCTTCCAACTGATGGTCGAAGAAATTGCGGATATTTCCCTGTGCATGCTCTATAATTCTTGGCTTCACAGACGGATCCTGGTAGGAATCCGCCAGATTCAGAAAGCCATATACGGACCAGTAGGTATCCCAGTCCCATACATTTCCATCGTAAACAGAGCCCGGATCAATAAACGGGTAACGGATAAAGCTTCGCGGATTCTTAAGCACATCCTCCGTATGAGACATTACAAATTCTTTTAATTCCTGTCTATACTGCTCTGTCCTTTTATCTTCCATAAAATCAACCCTTTACAGCTCCGGCTGTCATACCTTCCATCAGTTTCTTATTCAGTGCCATGTACAGGATCAGAAGCGGGAATACACTCATAGATACAGAAGCGAAGATTGCACCCCAGTTCTTGGATCCAAACTCATCAGAGAAGTACAGAAGTCCTGTCTGAACAGTCTTCAATGCAGAATCACTGATGAATGTCATGGAAAACAGAAGGTCGTTCCATTTGAAGAAGAACTGAAGAACCAGTACGGTTACAATAGAGTTCTTCATAAGTGGTGTTACAATATGCCACATCAGTCTGTAAATACCGCAGCCATCAATAACAGCTGCCTCCATAATATCATCCGGGAAGGAACGAAGATATCCCTGAACCAGATAAATGGATAACGACAGACCAAATGCTATGTACGTAATGATCAGACATGTTCTGGTATTTAACAGATTTGATCTGCTGTAAATCTGGAACAGCGGGATCAAAGCAATTGCTACCGGAATCATGATACCGAAACGGAAATACTGTGCAACTGCATTTCTGAATTTCCATTTCATCTTTGTTACAGCAAATCCTACAGTTACTGAGAAAAATACAATAAATACAAGTGCTACTAATGTAGTGATCAAACTGTTCTTAAAGAAGGTGGACATATGTCCCCTTGTCCATGCATCAGAATAGTTCTGGAAATAAAAGCCATCATTTAACGCATAAGCTGGCTTCTCACTCCACTCAGCCTGTTTCTTGAAGGATGCGGTAAGCATCCAGAATAACGGATAGATCTCAATTATGCAAAGAAGGAAAATTACAATTCCTCGAAAAGCTGCTTTTACTTTTTTCATAATATTTCCTCCTTTCAGTCTTTCACATCAAATTTGTTGATAACGAGAGATCCAACTACACAGATCAGGAAGATCACGATTGCGATAACGCTGGCGTAACCAACCTTATTGTAAGTAAATGCAACGTCATACATATACATGGACAGTGACTTGGTTGCACTTCCAGGTCCGCCCTTTGTAAGAGCCATAGCAGACTCGAACATTTTTACAGTTCCGGAGAAGCTGAATACAAGGCTGGTAATTACCATTGGACGAAGAAGCGGAAGAAGAATGTTTTTAAATAACTGCCATCCACCGCAGCCGTCGATTCTGGCTGCTTCCAGGATATCATCAGAGATATCAAGGAGTGCTCCATAGAAAATTACGGAATAGAATCCCATGGCTACCCAGATATCCATTACGCACAATGCCCAGAGAGCTGTGCTGGACTGGCCGATCCATGGCTGAACAAGGTTCGTAAAACCAAGAGAGTCAAGCAATGAGTTTAACAGACCATAATTTGGCTGAATCTCATATATCTTTGCAAACAGCTGACCTACTGCAACAGTAGGAAGTACTACCGGGAAGAAAACCAGAGTTCTTACGATGGTTTTGCATCTTCTCAGCCAGAATTTAAACATCAGGGAAAGTAAAAGTCCCATTCCAACCTGGCCAACGGTTACTACCAATACATATTTACAGTTTACTGTCAATGCATTTAAGAAGTTCTTGTCTCTGAAAAGTCTTGCATAATTGTCAAATCCGGCAAATTCCCACTGAAGTCCCGGGCTGCCGCTGAAGAATGAATAATACAACGACCAGATAACCGGTACCATTACAATAATGGTGTAAATAATCAGTGCCGGAACTACGAAAAGGGATATCGCTTTCTTATTACCTAATACCTTGTTCATAAAATTCCTTCCTTTCTGTGTCAAAAACCATTAAAATTTCGAATTTTTTCAACAAAAACGGGAGTGTCTGCTGGCAAACACTCCCATTTGAAGTTCAAAGCTTATATTGCCAAAGCTGTTACTTACTGCATGTCATATACATCCTGGATGGACTGCATATATTCTTCGCCAGTCATTTCGCCGTTTAACAGAGGCTGTACATTTTCCTGAGCTGTCTTGGAGATTTCGCTAGGCATTTTTGCTTCCCACCATGCAAATCCTTCTGTGGATTTGTCAATCTCGTCAAGAACAAGCTTGGTGTAGTTATCCATATCATCTGCTGCAACATCATATGTGTAACCTTTAACAGTTCCCTGATCTTCCATAGCTACGTTTCCGATGTTCTCCATGAAGTATTTCAGGAACCAGCCAGTAGCCTCATCATATTTGTCATTGTCAAGTGCAAGAATGTTACCACAGTTCATAGAGTAAGAAGTAGCGGAGCTGATGGACTCATCTGCAACCGGAATGTTGAAGAATCCGATTCCGTCCTCGCCTGCCGGGTTCTGGGAATCATCAGTCAGGTTCTGTGTAAACCAGGAACCATTGTAGAAGATGGCTGCTTTTCCACTCATCAGCATGGAACCAGCTGTGTTCATATCAACTGTTGTGATACCTTCTCCGAAGTAACCTTTCTCTGCCCACTCTGCAAGCTTGTCAGCTGCTGCAACCAGTTTCTCATCTGTATAAGGAACTTCACCATCAGCTGCTTTTGTCATGATATCGTTTCCTGCTGTTCTTACTGCGTAAGCATTGATCAGACGGGTTGCACCCCATTTGTCAGATCCGCCGGTTGTAAGAGGCTGGATACCTGCATCGGAAAGTTTCTGAAGAACCTCTTCGAACTCATCCCATGTAGTAGGAACTTCACATCCTGCCTGCTCGAACAGGGCTTTGTTGTACCAGAAGCCTTCTACATTCAGTCCAAGAGGAAGATCATAAAGATCATCTGTTCCGGATAATCCTTTCAGAAGCTCAACAGCACCGCTGTTTAAATAATCTGCTGTTCCGATCTCGTCAACAGCTTCTGTAATATTTTTAACCTTTCCGGAATCGATGAGAACGCTGAGCGGAGCACCTGCTTCGTAAGCGAACAGATCCGGAAGATCATTGGATGCTGCAAGTGTAGCAATTTTCTGCTGAAGGTTGTCAGAAGCAACCATCTCATATTCCCATGTGAAATTCGGGTTTACATTTTTCTGGTAATCTTCGCAGATTTTGTTTAACAGCATACCATTGTCATTATCTTCTGCCCAGATGGTAAGGATTTTGATGTTTTTCTCAAGCTGCGGATCCTCTCCTGAGTAGTCTGCTGCAAATGTAGGAACTGCAAACATGGTACTTGCTGTTAATGCTGCCATTAAAATAGCTAATGCTCTCTTTTTCATTATAAATTCCTCCAGAATTTTCAAAATTATTGAACTTTGTTATAATTTACTCTTGATAGCCATTTACTTTTCGGTCACGTTTAATTTGTTTCTTTGTATCCCCGGGAAATATCTTATGGTTATATAATACCATTGTTCTGTTTTTTTACCAGTGCCTAATTTTTTTGGTAATGTACAGTTTTTTTAGACTGTTTTTTATAAAAAATTACGCTTGTCCAGGCGTTCAATTGTGCTAAATATATAAAATGCACATATTCAGCAATTTGAATATGTGCATTTTTGCAAATCCTGTTTTTATCATTCTGCTTTCCACACGTTTCCTTTGTACTCATTGGGAGTCATGCCCTCGTGTTTTTTAAAAATATCGCAGAAATATCTGTAATTATTATATCCCACCATTTCACTGACTTCATTAACCTTATATCCATCCTGCAGCAGCTTCTTCGCCTTTTTTATGCGAAGGTCCGTCAGATATTTCACATAAGATGTGCCAACCTCTGTTTTAAAAAGAACACTTAAGTAAGCCGTGCTCATTCCGGCTCTGTCTGCAAGCTCACTAAGTCCGATATCCTGATCATAATGCTCATCCAGATAAGTAAGAAGCTCCAGGATAACTCTGTGTTTGCTTCCGGTCTGGTCTGCGGTCAGATGCTTGCTGATATCAGACAGAACGCTTTCCCCATAGGCCTGTACTGCTTCTATGCTCTGACATTTTGCCATCTCCTGAAAAGAGACAAGGGACCCTCGTTCCACCTGCTTCTGACTTTCGATCAGTACATCGCTGAGCACACAGAGATGCTTGTAAAATTCCCTGCGAAAATCCTGCAACTCCGGGTAAAGTTCCTGCAGGCATCTGATTGCCTGCCGGCATTCTTCCCGAAATGCTGCAGCATCACAGTCTGTAATACATTTTACACTTCTCTCAAAAGTTCTTTCCAATTCCTGAAATTTCTCGCGATTAGCCTGTGCCTTACGATTATCCTCATGACGAGTCTTCGCCCATTCATCTTCAATTCTGGTAAGGGCATTTTTCAGTTTATCTGCTGTAACCGGCTTATCAATATAATCTTTTACACCAAGAGTAAGCGCCCTCTGCGCATACACAAATTCAGAATAGCCACTGATCACAATAAAATATGTATCCGGACATTCTTCCTTCGCCGCCTCGATCACAGACAGACCATCCAGCCCCGGAATTCGGATATCCGTAATTACTACATCCGGTTTCTCACTTCGGATCACTTCCAGTCCCTGGATTCCGTCATAAGCAGCCCCTACTACCTCATAATCCAGCTTCAGGCGGGAAATTAAAGCCTTAATTCCCTGCACAACTATATATTCATCATCAATTACCACTAAGCGATACATGAAAATCCTCCTTGTATCTGCATTTCCCTATCCCTTATCTTACCGGAACCACAATCGTTACCTTCGTTCCATTGCCTGGACTGCTTTCAAATGTTACGCCGTATTTTTCCCCGTAATTCAACTTTATACGCTCTATTACATTGCGCACTCCATAACCGTTCTCCAGTCTGGACATATCGTCAATTCCCACACCATCATCTTCAATAGTGAAAATCATATTATTCTGCTCCTGCCAGCCGCGAAGGGAAATCTTTCCTTTTCCAATCTTCGGCTCCAGACCGTGATACATGGCATTTTCAATAAATGGCTGAAAAATAAAGGTAATCGTTTCACGCTGAAGAATTTCCCTTCTGATATCCACGAACAGTTCAAAACGATTATTGTAGCGCATATTCTGAAGCTTCATATAGCCCTGCATCCATTTCACAGAATCCACAACTTTAATATATTTGCTTCCATTATTCAGCGCCAGCTTAAAGTTATCAGAAAGTGCTTCTACCATTTCTGCCATCTGGTCATCCCCATGCATGATTGCAACAAAGTACAGGGAATCCAGTGTATTATAAAGAAAATGGGGATTGATCTGGGACTGAAGCAAAAGCAGCTCTGCTTCCCGTTCATTCAGCTTCACCGCCATAAGATGCTCGGAAAGCTCCAGGTTCGTATTGACCATTTCCTTGAATTTCTGTCCGATCCGACCAACTTCACTGTAGTCAAACTCTTCTGTAATGTGACGCTCTCCTTCCCCAACCTGTGCAATGGTATTTTCCAGCTGCTTCAGAGGATGGCTGATGGTTCTGGAAATGATTCGTGCCATGAGAAAGCCCACTACAAGAACACAGCCGGCTACCAGAAACGAGGTCAGACGGATATTTTTGCTCTCTTCACTGATCTCATTTTTCTCCACTACGTTTACAATATGCCAGCCTGTAGTAGAATTGGTGACAGAAGAAAACAGATACAGATGGTTCTCTCCCGGATTAGAATAGGATTGCATAATTGCATTCTCCCCTTCCTCATTTCCCACAAAATAAACCAGCTGATCATCCTCATCTACAACCATAAAGTTACTGGAATCAAAGCTTTCATTGCCCATAACAAAGGATTTTCCCAACAGCTTCTGGCTCAGTCCCACCACCATATAGCCCATTCCCTGTCCATCAGAGGGATTGATCATATATTTCGCATAAGAAAATCCTTTCTTTGTTCCTGCTTTTAAAATACTGTCACGGAAAAAAATTTCCTTTCCCTGCGCAGCCTTTGCCTGTTTCACCCAGCTTTCTTCCAGAATATCCTTATCACTATAATAATTATAGAAATCATAAGTACCCTGGTTCACATTGTTCAGCTGATACACATGCCCATAAAGATCCGTAAATACTATATAATTCACCCACACCTGCTGACTTGCCATTTCATTTGCAATCACACGAAGCTTCACACGGTCTGTGGATGTAAACTTGCTGCCTCCGTATTCATTGCCTTTTTTCAGAATCTGCTGAAGAGCTTCGTCATTCAGAAAATTTCGGCCTACGTCTACAATGTTCTTCAGATTCATATCCATAACGCGGCTGGAATTCTTCAGTGTAGACTGATAAGATGCCCTGTAATTCTGTTCAATCGCATCAATAGAGGTTTTGTATACAATATTCATCAAAACGCCCACACCCAAAAGGGTGATAAGAAACATGGATAAAAAAATCTGATTCTGAATACTCAGCTGTCTCCACGCTTTCTGTATTCCTGAAGGTTCCTTTTTCTTTTCCATATTCTCATCACCCTTTCGCATTTTGCGTTATGATTACTGTTCAAATGCGATATGGTATGTACCGCTTCCCGCTTCGGCAGCCATATAGTCTGCTTCCCTGGTAAATGTCAGTCCATCGCTTTCCAGAACAGCTTTCGCCTTATCCAGACGGATCTCTGCTGTTGTATTTACCGGAATCTGAACAGTTAAAGTAATCTGTTTTCCCTGGACTTCCCATTTTACACCAACATTACCATAAATGCTATGATATTTTCCTGCAGTGTACTTCAGATTTCCACCAATGCGCGGATAGAGTATCGCATGTTTAAAGCCCGGATGTTCCGGATCAGCTTCAATTCCGGCCATTGCACGGTACATCCACTCACCAATAGCACCATAAGCATAATGGTTAAAGGAGTTCATATCTGCACTCCACATGCTTCCGTCATCCTTCATTCCATCCCAGTGCTCCCAGATCGTGGTGGCACCTTTTTTCACCTGATACAGCCAGGATGGGAAGTCTTCCTTCAGAAGCAGGTCATAGGCTTCCTTCAGAGCGTGGTTCTGACTTAGTGCATGGCAGAAATACGGAGTTCCCACAAATCCGGTAACCAGATGTCCGTTTTCTTTGTCCAGAAGGCGCTTCAGACCTTCTACCGTTTTTGTGATATATTTCTCAGGAGTCAGCTGGAAATACAGTGCCACAATATGTGCGGTCTGTGTCTGTGCTGTCATATTTCCTTCTGCGTCGAAGAAGGTCTCCTGGAATTTCTTTACGATCTTATGATAAAGCTCCTGCGGATGGAAGTGT
>ENA-ORNB01001783-ORNB01001783.1-human-gut-metagenome-genome-assembly--contig:-NODE-1783-length-13735-cov-3.754313_pt1 | contig 13735 bp, 16 predicted proteins | sample MGYA00242112_ERZ509016 | MGnify/ENA primary metagenome ERZ509016 (study PRJEB26280, sample SAMEA2338705) | human gut metagenome | biome: human gut; feature: human-associated habitat; material: faeces...
AAGCCGCTGGTAATGCTGTTGTTCAGGGCATAGGTGCTGTCACAGATGCCCTGCTGGATAGCAGAGATGCCGCGCTCCACACCGTTGAAGGCAATGGCCTCGTTTACATCTGCACGGGTGGCAAGGCCCTGGAGTCCGGGATCAGTGCTGGCACCGCCACCGCCGAAGCCGCCGAAACCACCGCGGCCCCAGCCGAAGATCATGGCAAAGATGATGATAGCCCACCAGCCGTCACCGCCCCAAAAGCCGCCGTTGTTACAGTTGCCGCCGTTGGAATCGCTGCCCAGCGCATAGCCAGTCGCAAAATCGTTATCCATTGTATATACTCCTTTATCAGTTATTACATCGGGGCCGTACGCTCCCCGGATGTTTCCAAAGAGCGGTTTTTATCAAGACCCGAAAACTGATAAAGAGTGCGCTATTTTATTTCATCGGAAGCCCAAGTTGTCTTGCAATCTCCTCAACTGAGGTCCCTCTCTGCTTTGCCATGTTCTCCGCAGTTTGGCGGAGCTGCTGCGGGTTTTTTCCCTGGATGAGCCGCATAGCCTGGGCGGCCTGTGGGTTTTGCCCGGCCATTTGCTGGAGCATTTGCATAGGATTTCCGCCGTTCCGTGCCATCTGGAGCATAGCCATCATGGGATTATTCATCGGAGGCATCATTCTTTTTCACTGCCTTTCCAGCGGGCTTTTTCAGTCTGTCCACCTCATCTTTTAGGTTTTGCACTGTGTCCTTCATGTCTATAAACTCGTCCAGTGGAGCAAAGGCCGCCACCTGCGCAGGGGCTTGTTCCTGTTTTTCTCTGGGTACATCGAGCTTAAACTCGAACACATCAGCTGCGCCGCTGTTGGTATTGAATCGTTTCATGTAGACCACATTATGGGCTAGGTCCGGGAAGAACATTGGAGCACCCATAAAGTCCACTGGGACCCCCAGCGCCTCCTCTCTGGAGGCCACAGGGCGACAGAAAAAGTTGGGCTGTGTGTTTGTATTCCCAACCGTCTGTGTGGCCTGTACGGGTTGCGGAGAGGGCTGCTGCATAGGCTGGTAGATCTGTGGAGCGGGCGCAAACGGAGTTACTGGGTTGTATCCGCCATAAGCGGGGTATGTATAATTAGGAAATCCGGCCATTGTCCAGCGCCTCCTTCCTCGCTTCTACCTCATCCAAGTATTTTTGGAGCCCATAGTCATCCCCCTGGGCCTGATACCACATCACACTCTCGGCGGCACAGTCCGGTCGGATGCCGGCAGCCACCAGCCTTTCTACCGGGGTCATATATCACACGTCCTTTGTATAAAAATAATGGAGTCCGTGAGGAGGGCGGCGACGTGTACCAACCCTTGATCCTCACGTCCTCCATGCTTAAATTATCGCAAAAAAATCCCCCGGCTGGGTGCGGTCCCAGTCGGGGTTTTGTGCGGTTTATGTACGTTTTGTGTACAGCTGCTCAGAGACCTCTATCACTCGCTTTAAGATATATTTCAAGTGATCTCCAACAGTTGATCTACGCCAGCCCAGTTCGGCGGCAATATCTATCTGCGCCCATTTTTCGATGATATATCGCCTTGCAATCAAGTCATCATCTCTATGGAAGGCAGCTTCCTGAATGGCTGTTTCGAGCTGAGAGCGCAAGAGCCTGTCCAACGGTTCTGGAAGTTTTACTCTTGCACTCATTTGGTCACGTCCTTATTACTTATTTGCAGCCGCCATCATAGCAGCCTCCAGTCGAGTACACAAACCCATGGGCCTGGACCCATCTGTAACGCCAGCCTTAACCACTCTTTCCAGCCCTTCAATTTCCCACTGCTGGGTCGGTTTCTTCTTGGCCTGCCTGGACATCCAGTTTTCCATCATTGCATCAAACTGATCCTGAGTCATATCATCATCCTCCTGATATTCGGGGCGATATGCGCCCACAATGAATTTCTTGTGTCTCCGGCGGCGCAGTACTGCACCGCCGTTGTCCTCACTGGCACTTCCGGTGTTGCCGTCAATGGTGGTGATGTAGGTCCCGTCCCAGCTCTCACAGATGCCAACATGTCCGGCGGAGCTTCTGCCGGAGAAGTTGAAGAACACGATGTCTCCTGGCCGGTAGTCAGTCACCTTCTGATTCTTGTGGAAGGACATCAGCGTGGGACAGTAGGCGGTCTCTCCGCCGCCGTAGTACAACTCGGGAGCCCCGGCCTCCCGGAACACCCACCAGACGAACACGGCACACCAGGGGTGTTTGCCATCGGATACCCCCCTGCCATAGTAGGCAGTGTTGTATTTCACATTATCACTTTTGGCCGGGGATTCTTTGGTCCCAATCTGCGACCGGGCGATCTCCAGAATATCATTTTCTGTCGACATTTTCTCCCTCCTCAGTGGGAAGCTGGTAGTAGTTTGTGATGGTCGTAGGGCTATCGTCCGTTCTATCTGTCAACACATCCTGCACCTTCTGGGACTGGGTCCCGAAATAGAAGGCAATGACCACCGCATAGACGGTCATGAAGTCCTGGGCGATCTGTCCGGTGACGGCCAGATAGGCGAACACACCGGTCAAGACCAGCGTGACCACGGACTTGACGGACATTAGGGCAGCTAAACGCTTCAAAATAGATTCAGGCATCTTTTTCATCCTTTCTGGCCTTATCGGGCCAATTATTATTCTTGCTCAGATTCTCCACCAGTGATTTGATGGCATAAGCCAGGATCACGGCAATGATCTCTGTGACAGCTTTCCCGGATAGCTGTTCTGCGATCTGCTCACGGCCCAGATAGGCCAGCAGATAGGAGCACCACACCCAGGCGCAGCCATTGAACAGGCACAGCCAGACGGCGGCTTTCATGGTCTCCATGCACCCCCTTTTGGACCGGTGGGTGGACAGCCACCACAGCCCCAGACAGAACACGCAGGCCAGCGAGAACGCCGCTACAACGGCCAGGATCATCTGCGTGCTCATAGGCCGATCCTTCCCAGCAGGAAAGCAATCACTGCGGCCAATACAGCCCAGATGGCCTTATCCTTGATGGAATCCCATCTCTTCTTTGGGGCCGCTTGTTCTGCCTCCTGCCAAGCGATCAACTTGTCCAGTTTCCCCATGATGTTCTCGTACTGCTCGTTCCTGGCTGCTTCCGCTTTTTCCAGGTCTCTTATTCGGTCAAACAGCTTATTGTGGGTATCTCTTGCCTGCTCCTGCATTTTCTCCATCTGCCGCTCCAGCATGTTTGCCTTTTGGAGTCCAAGGCAATCCCTCTGTGGGTCAATCAAGCATTTATCATCCATCAGGTAAGTATTGACCTCCATTTCGACAAAATTTTTGCTCTCCTCTTGCGGGCCCTCTTTTGATGTGCTATAATGACGCCACATCCGACCAACTCTGAAAAGGTTACCCCCTTTTTTCGACAATCGGATGCGCCCCCCTGTAGTTAAGCTCCTACAGGGGGATTTTTTATACCCTTTCCCACGCCTGCGGGTAATCTGTTGGACTATGTACGGTGTTGTCCGTCAGGCATCGATATACCACGCCGCCGTCCACGCAGCACTCCCCAGACATGTACATGCCACTGGTGCCGTTGGGTGCCAGCCACTCCTTTGCCTTAGAGGGGTCTTTGGTGTGTCGGATCGACCACAGCGCCGGCGTATTGGACGGGGTGCTCCCGGGGTAGTGGCTGGCGTTGTGGGGCTGGAGCAGGGTGAATACCTGCCGCTCTCCGTTGACCTCCTCCCACACGGGGGAGCCGATGGCCCAGCCGGAGTAATCCTTCGTGCCGTCGAACTGCGGCACCTTGGCCTCCTCTGCGATAATGGCCGTTCCGTCCAGCTCCGGCGCTCGGGCGCGGAGATCCAGTGCGTCGGCCTTGCCCTGGGCGCGCATTACGCCCAGAATGAGTTCCTGATTCGTCATCATGCCTCCTGCACCCCTTCCTGGTACGCCACCGCCATGCTGTCCCATACTGCGGCGACCTCCTGCTTGTCTGCCTTGTTTTGCTCCACATCCTCCAGACGGCTCTCTGGGGTGACCTCGGCCTCCTTCGCCGCCCTCAGATAGACCTCAAGGTTGCCCTCGATATCCTCCTGGGAGATGGTGGGCTGTTCCAGGTGATATTCGTCATACTCCCAGCCCGTGATGGTGGTCTCGTCCAACTGCTCATGGTATTCTTCGACATTCTCATAGAACCGCACCAGACACCATCCGGGTTTATTGGGCATGGCCTCAATGGAGAACGTGCCGGGGTCGTTATCGCCTCTTACTCTCATGATTTCACCTCCCGGAACTGGAGACGCGCGCCAATGTACTGGCTTGAGATGCCTGAGCTTTGACTCGCATCGAAAAAGAATAGGCCAGCTATGGATGCATTTGTATAGCAACCGCTCACGTCAACTACAGACCAGCCTGCGCTCGAGTTTATGTAGTCTGGGATGTAGGTGGTAGCGCTACCACCACCGGTTGTATCAGGTAAGAGTGCCCATGGGAAAACGGAGCTAAATCCAAGCCCTTTAATCCAACCGGAGTTCGGAAGAGTAATACCAGAGGATGTGTAATTGGACGTGGTGTCATCAGCATAACTCTCGGGTTCTGTGCAGATATATGGAACTCTGTTGTTGACGTTGATTCCATCGATCCACTCAAAGACATTCCCCCACGGGTTCTCAATCCAACGGTACTGCACCGCACTATTATCACTCGAGTTTGCCGGTGTGGTAGACCATGGCGTCGGTCAATCCAGTTTTGTTGACTGATGGGTTGTTGACGAGGCCCTGAGCTATCTTCTTTTGACCATCCCAATCGGCGTATTCGACCAGATACAACAAATCATAAGCGCACCATGCGGCGATGTCACGGAGCTGGAAGCCGGAGGCCATGTTTCTGGCGTAATCCCGGAATGTGCTTCTTGTTTTGCTCACACTCGGGGTCGTACCGGAATAGCTGGCAAGAATAAGCCCCATTGTACCTGACGATGCTTCACCGGCCTCATACCTCCCCAAATAATTATCACCGCTCCCCGGATGCAAAGAAAGTCCGTCTACTGGCCCATCCGCAACGTAATATCGGAATATGCTTCCTACCCTTTCGATTTTGTAGTAAAACTCCGGGATTTTTACCATTACGGGCAAATTAATGTTCGTCCTTGTAAATCCAGGGTCACCTTTCTTGGCTGAAACTCGTCCGGTTTCATTATTTAAGGTATATTCCTCCATCCCCATCCACGGCATATAGCTGTCGAATGGTGAGGAGCCTGAGCCTGTCCCAACTGCGGGTACTGGCTCGGTTGTGATGTCCACAGTGACCAGCTTGTTGGGATCGTTGGCTTTGGTCAGACGGGTCAGGGCGGTGGATGGGTTGGAGCTGTCCCAGGAGACGCCGAAGACGGAGGTGAGGGATTCGACACGGACATAATATCCTTGGGCGGAGCTGGTGTAATTGCTTCCTGCGCTAATATGGACATAAAATACTGTGGAATTCGCTGCTAATCTATTGGTGCTTTTAAGCGCACTTATCGTAATGGTGCCAGAATCAACATCAACATTTGTACTTATGTACTCTTTGCTTTGCTGCGACTCGATAAAAAATGTTGTTGATTCAGCGTTAGTCTGCACCGATACAACAGCCGTTTTATTGTTTGCTCCTAATACAAGCGGGGAACTTGGACTTGACCTTGGAGAAAATGAAACTACAATAGGTGCCCTCCCAATCGTCCACGTCGCGTTTTTCGCCTCCGTACTCCCATCCCACCACTGGTAGCCGGGCTTAGGAGTAAATGTTGCGGTGTAAGTCCCTGCATTGGTGCCTTTGACACTCCCTCCAATGGTCAGCTGATCCGGGTCGTAGTTGTTCCATGATACTGTTTGCAACGTATATGGTTTGTATGTCAGGCTTCCGCTCTGTGTTGGAACCACCGGAATGATAATCGCAAACTGCACCGCCACACTCAGAGAGGCACTGGCCGCCGTGTAGTTTGTCCCCTCGCTGGCCGATACCTGGATGGCCGTGTTGCCCGTCTCCACGCCTGTTACTGTCAGGGTGGTCCCCTCCAGGGATGCTGTAGCTACGCCGGAGTTATCAGACTGTGCGGACAGAGTGCCGTCCCCCGTGTAGGTGACAGCCACCGCCTGAGATGTGGTGGAGGTATCCAGGCTCACAGATGCCGGGTCAAACGTGATGCTGGGGGTGGCCTTAGCAATAGACCACTGGATATCCTTCGCCTCCGTGCTTCCGTCCGCCCACTTGTACTGCTCTGTTGGGGTGACCACCGCCGTATAGCTCCCAGCATTCGTGCCGGACGTGTCGCCGGATAGGACCATCTTGTCTGCATCGTATCCCGTCAGGGTAGGGCTCTGGGCTTGTCCATTGTATGTAAGGCTCCCAGATACCGTGGGCACAGAGATGGTCCCACGCTCCACAGTGATGGCCTGCACGGCGGTCTTTGTTACCCCAGCCTCGGTGTAGATGATCTCCACCTCACTCGTCCCCTCCGGCAGTGCTCCGCTGGGAGAGTAGGTCCAGCCGGTGGCCGTCAGGGTGGCCCCGTTGGAGTACGACGCCGTGACCACCATCCCCGCAGGGTCAAAGACCTCTCCGGGGAGATATGTGATATTATCAGGCGGTGTGGTGATGGCAATGCTCTCCAGCTTGATGCCTTCGCCTCCTGCTCCGCCGCCAACCATTGTAAAAAATTTACTGCCCATTTTTTACCTCCATGCGGATGATGTTGACTGTGATATCTGACGCAGGGGCCTCCGCACAGATAAACACCGCATATCCATTCGCTGTGACCTCATCCTCCGGCCGAACTTGCGAAGAGACCCACGCTAGATAGGAATCCGAATCAGGGTTTGCCAGATATGCGTAGCCACTGGATTTGAACAGGTCGTTGCTCACTATCTGCTCATTCTCGATCCACCCACTGGCAGGGAGTGAGACCGAAAACTGCCGGGACTTCCCGGAGCCAAATCCGGCTACTGGTTTTCCGTTGACGTATATCATGGCGTCACCACTCCTTACTCTACAAGATACCAGAGATTGGTATTTGCGTTGTCAAAACTCCAAAGTGTTCCATCTTGATCCCGAACAGAGACTCTGATCTCTTCCGCCGCTTCCGGCTGGTTAAATATAACAGCACTCCAGTCATCTCTATCTGGTCGTCCGGACCCAGTCGGTGATTTTAGGAAGGCATAACTTTTTTTCGTGTCTGCTTCTACATTGAATTTGAAATATACAGTCTCATCATAGGAGGCAAACGTTGAGTGGTCTTCAATCACAAAATGGACTATTGTTCCTGGAGAAACTGAAATAGTTATCCTATCTTCCGCCCCATTTGCTTTTGTTCCCTCGTTCATCACCTTCTGAACGATATCTTCTCCCTCGTTGCTCCCCGCAACACCGAAGATGCTCACGCCCTTCTTGATGTTGGCGGCCACGAGATTGGCGTCTCCCTTGATGGTCTGGGTGCCGGTCAGATACCGCCCGCTGGCAATGGTCTTATTAGAGGTCCCCGGCGTGATGGTCTGCGCCCCCTGGGTAGTCAGCTGTTTGGTCGCAGACTTAGTCCCGGAACTCACATACCCGGCGCTCTGAGTCGATTTTGCAGTAATGAGTCCGGCGCTGGACACCGTTATGCTGGGCGTGGCCTGGGTGGCAGTTGCCACCGACTTACTGGCTTGACTGGGGTAGTAGCCGGCGGGGACTGTCACAGTGGCCCCGCTGGCGGTCAGGTTGCTGGAGCTCTTGCTGGCAATGGTCCCCGTCACCTTTCCTGCGGCCACATAAGCTGTCTTGCCAGAGAGGATGTCCCCAGCCGTCGCAGTGGCATCGCTGGTATCGGTGCCGCCTCCTGTCACATTTTGATTGAAAATCATATTGCATCACCTAATTACTCAATCTATCCCACCACTGTCTCTTTGTGTGGTGTATGCCTGTTCAGATTCAATCAACTCTGATCCAGTTACTTTGCTACTTCCCTTCATAACTGTTTTTGTTCCCTGAGAATCATAAACAAAGCTGCTGGTACTGCTGCATGTAAATCCAGCAGTATTGTACTGGCTTCCAACCCATTGGTACCATGTCATACCACTCTCCGCTTGAAATGGTGCATCATCGATGGAAAATGAAATCAGGTTTACGGAATACTTTACGGATTGTATGTTTATATATACTCGTAGGTCTGTATTCGGAACAGTCTTTGCAGTAAAAATCAACGCCCCATCGCTTTGCTCTGTTGCCATAATTCCTGCTGCCATGTATTCCTGCTGAGATGAGATGGCTGGCACTGGCTGTATAAGCTGCTTAGTTTCATCCGCCAATATTCCCGTCACTTCGGCTCTTTGTGTCTTGGAATTGGAATCCCACCCAGACGCCGTGAGTACAGTTAATGTCGTTTCAACTTCTGTGCCCCCGGCATCTGAAATCGCTTGTTCCAGATAATCCTTATTGACCACATTGGTGCCTTCCGTTGGAGGATCGAACACGTTTACTCCGCTTGCATCTACCGTGAGCATGTGCACTGTCTCCCCGCTGGAAAATGCAAAACCTATCTGACCGTCATGCTTTAACTCCATATACGCCTTGTGGGAATCGTCTTGGACGCTTTCAAGTGTGACTTTTCCTCCATCGGCCATGACCGAAGAATAGGCACTGGAATTTGTGTCATTTTGAGCAAGCATCTGTGCCCTTGCTCTCATTGCTTCCACATATGAAACGGAATTTTGGTTTTGGGTTTGCATTATTGCGCTTGTACCGCTGACGGAAAATGCGCCAAAATCGTTATTTTCAATTGTATTTGAGCTAATAACCAAATTCTTTCCTATGATTTCGGCGCTATCTTCCATTGTCCCACCAGACAGCTTCAAATATCTCTGGTCTGCCTGCTCCTGAGTTAGACCGCTTGAAGGACGCCCCGCCAACTCATCAATAGCCCCCTGAACATCAGTTGCCGCCAAACCGCTGGTGGTGTTGCTGTAATCCACATCAGAAGCGGAAAAGCCATCAATTCCACCCTCATCTTCCGAGAAAGTGATGGTGTACGGACCGCTTCCCAGACTTTCCGCCATTTCCAGCTGACCACCACCGGGGACAGTGACGATGTTCTCAGGCGTGGGGATGTCAATATCCGCAATCTTATCGTCTACATACTTAAAAACATCTGTGTTCATTCCCTGCGGGTCATAGATGCTTTTCAGCATGTCGCCAGATCCAATACCATCAGCGCCATTGTAGACCTGGAATGTACTGCTTTTCCCGTCAGTCAGATAGATGGTGTAAGTGTCTGTAGTCCCTGCCGCCCCAGTACCGCTCGTTCGCTCGATACGGTCAATGCTGGAGCCAGTGTCTCCCTTCTCACCGGGAGGGCCCTGGATGCCTTGCTGGCCTCGCGGCCCCTCTGGGCCCACATCTCCTTTTGGACCTGTCTCCCCAGGCTCTCCCTTATCGCCTTTAGGACCCTGCTCCCCCTGCGGACCGGCGGGGCCTGTATCGCCTTTCGGGCCGATCTCTCCTTGTTCCCCGGGCTCTCCCTTTGGTCCTTGCTCTCCCTTCGGGCCCTGCGGTCCCGCTGGCCCCTGGAGCTTGCCGATGCTCTTCCAGTTCATCAGGTCTTCCGACCAGATGTAGATCGTGTTGTCATCTTCCGAGCCCACGGCATAAGCATCCCCAGGCTCGCCAATGGGGTGGGCGGATTTCAGTTCCTCCAGGGTATCAAAGCGGTCTCTCACTACAAATGAGGTCCCGTCTATTCCGGCGGGTCCCTGCGGACCGGGTTCTCCCTGGTCTCCTTTAGGTCCTTGCTTTCCCTGTTCGCCCTGGTCACCTTTCGGACCCTGCGGCCCTTCCGGTCCACGCTCTCCCGGAGGTCCATGCTCGCCGGCTGGGCCTTGTTCGCCGGTATCTCCCTTCGGCCCTTGTAGGCCAACGGGCCCCTCTGGGCCTTTCGGTCCGGTCGGTCCCGGGTCCCCCTTTGGTCCAGCCGGTCCCTCTGGACCGGGGTCGCCCTTCTCACCCTTTTCTCCTGCTGGTATTTTGAGCTCGTCTGATGTTTTATTCCCGATCAGTTCCACGCCGTTTATTCTGGGCCTGTTTTTGAGCTTATTGTAATCCGTGGTCCCAACAGTCCCACCTTCCGCGGGGAGAGGGATATCAGACTCCTTGTACTCCATGTCATCAGGGTCCCAGATCAGCCAGTATCCATTCTCTCCAGGCTGGGGCGGATTATTGTTGATGCTGGTGAGCCTGTCCTCCATTTGCTCAAATTCAGAGGGCAGGGGAGGGGGGAAAGCGTCTGTGGCGTTGATGGAGTTATGCACATGGGATAGGAAAATATTGCTGTGCCGGACCTGATCTCCCAATGTCCCACGCACCTGCATCTCGTAGACCCCATCATCCGCCAGCATGGAGGAGGTGAGGAGTGCATAGTAGACGTTATCTCTGCGGTTGAGCTGGATGATGTTTTTCTCTCCATCTTTTGCCACATCGACCTTCAGGTCCCAGCCATCCGGCAGATCTGTGCTGATCTCCAGGGTAACGGCATTGTTGTCCCCCTCAAACCCCAGCGAAAAATCTGCCGGGACACAAATATGCCAGTCCTGCATATAGAGCACAGCGATCACCTCCATCAAATCTTGCCTAGTTTCGTGTCTATCTCTTCGCCGCTGTATTTGAGCATGTAATAGCCAGAGGGAGCCGCAGCCAGAGCATTGACTCCCGCACTGGCGATCTGCCCCCGCAGCTGCTCCACTTCCACCCTGAGCTGTGCCACCTGGGCATTCAGTTCGTCTATCGTTGCCATGTCTACCCTCATATACGATGAGCCGTCTGCCGTACTTGTCCAGCAGCATCAGGCCGTTTTTGTCCTTGAGCTGGCCGTCCTGGACCGGAGTCGTAACGCCGTAATACAGGATGATGCAACCGTCCGCGCCAGCTCCACCTTTGCCACCGGCTCCACCAGAGCCTGGCTTAGAATCATAGGCGTTTACAGTCGCACGAACATATGCGCGGTCAGTTGTTGTCTTTCTTACGGTAAATGTAGCACTTGCCCTAACATTGAGAGACGCAGACGCTGTTCCGCCGCCGCCACCACCCCCGCCGCCGCCAGAGCCCGACTGCCCATATTTACTTCCACGCACGCCATCGGCCCCCGTCCCACCATCACCTCCGTATGATGGCCGAAGGGTGCCAAATGCCTCGCCTGGGTTATAATCAGAGGAAAAACTGGCGCGTGTAGAGGCTCCACCGTCTCCTCCGCTGTTGTTCCCCGAGTCTCCTCCTGCACCGCCGCCACCTGCACCCCCCGCGTTCCCGGATACGCTATGTTGTCCTTTTGTGTCATATTCGTTTCCGTAGTTCGTAGGATTGTCGGAATCGTTGTAATCGCGTGAACTTGCGGAATTGCCACCTGCGCCGCCTGTCGATTCGCCAGCGGCCCCGGCACTTCCGCCTTTTCCGCCTCTCTCTCCTGCATTGCCGCTTGTTGCGAACGTCTCGCCTGTAATAATGTCTGTGTATCCTGCACCAGAGGACGTTCCAGAACCTGACGAAACACTTCCAAATGTTGTATTTCCTCCGGCGGCACCGTTAGACTGCCCCCCAGCTCCGCAGTTGTAAGAAATCCTCTGACCCGGCGTCACTGTGATTGTTTTCCGGTAAACCTTTCCTGGCGCTCCAGCTGCACCTCCATCCCCTCCTTCCCCTGGATCTGTATTACTCTGGGATGTTGATGCGCTCGTTGAAATAGTTTTGCTGCTTCCTACAGATAGACCAGACAGACTAACACTATCGCCCTCAGTAAAATTTTCCCCCCAAGTCCCAGAGCCGCCGGGCCCAGCCTCTCCAGGATTCCCATCATAGCCAGCTCCGCCGCCGCCAATTACGACCACCTCAACCTCACTAACACCATCCGGTACAGTCCAGGTCCCAGATCCTATGAGGAGTTCGTGCTCATCGTAGGTCTGACTATTATCCTGCCTGATGGGGGTAAATCCGACTAGCATTTTTTCGTTTGCCTTAATCGTATTCGACAATATTATGTCTGCTTCTTGAATGCAAACATCCACAGATGTCTTGTCGAATGGGTCCCATGTGGATATAAGATCCCCCGGAATTTCACCCTGGTAAACTACACTAGTTTTAATTGTCCGGTTCCATTTTAGGTAATTTACAAGGTTGTTTGAAACAGCTTGTGAATTTACCAGCGATACAAGCGTAGCGTCCTTCACTGCCTTTATGTTAGGCTCAGATGCGGAAGACACGGTTTTGATGATTTCTCGGGTGTTATGTTTATATTTCCGTCCCTTTAGAGTTCCGTTACCGGCAGATAGCTTTGCAAAGTTCGCGCCCTGGCTCTGTATCGTGAACCCGGAGGCAGTAAGACCATAGACCGGTTCATCAAAGGTGATAATATCGCCGCTTTGGGTCGTGCCGCTGAACAGCTCATCAAGATCTCCACTTGCCACATATTGGTGCTCTGTCAGTGAGACTTGGGTAACTTTTGACGCGTATTCAACAGAGGCGCCTTGATACATTCGGTCTGTCCCGATGTCACCACTCAGCCCATCCCACAGCTCCTCGATCCGTAACACGCCGTTCAAGTCTGTTCGGAGAGTGGCCCCCATCGCAAACAGGACTTGGGCGAGGTTGTCTCTCGGTGTTGCAATGGGGAGCCAGCCATATAACTTTATGGGCCGCAGCTTGTTCTGGATATCATACTTTACTGACCCGCAGATGCTACCGATAATGGATTCAGCAGTCTGCCCTGTATAGATGCCGCCGTAGTGGTTACCATCACTCAATATACCGACCGCAGATGTAGCCGAAACCTTGTACAAATCAGCTGCAGTTCTCTTCACGTCCTGGACATAAAATATCCCGAGTTGACGCTCACCGTTGAACACTGTGATAGGAGCGTTTCTGGAGAAATTGGTCAGATTCTTGTTTGGGCTTTTCAAAGTCACGTTGAACGTATTGCTCTCCAGAGAGGACGAAAGCAGAGATGTAGCCAGTCTCATATTTCCGTTCTGTATCTCTGTCCCGGTGTATGTTCGTCCGTCATATACGATTTTAGTCGTGTTCGCCATCTCGTATCACCTCACGGCTTTAGCTGTGCGTCCATGGGTACAAAGCTCACTTCAATCTCGCCCCAGTAGGTCACCCCGTTTTCCACCTTCTCAATGTCCTGAGATGCACTGGTGTAGTAGGCTTGGTAGCTGATGGTCTTCTGGCCATCAGCCGCCTCCAGTAGAACAGAATCATCAATGGAGTGCTGATAGAGATAGTCCCAAAAGTCATCCAGCCCTTTATAGTCGTCTCCGCGCCGAAACACGGTGATTTTGTGACCAAGGTATGTGCCGATGATATCTCGAATCATTAGACCGGAGAGGACACGGCCCGCATTGTCCCCATCCAGCACATTGAAGTTCCGGTTGTAGGCCGAGATAGCGATGTCCGCATCAAATTCCCGCCCATTCAGTTTGATGTAACTCAAAATTACACCTCCACCAGCTCCACACCGATTCGTTTCCCTTCCGCTTGATTGGCCCGATAGGTTACACGGCCCAGCACCTGCTTGTCCACTTCCAGAATCACAGTCTGGTTGCCTCCATGGCCGTTTATCCCGCTCCGCTGGATTCCGCGCATGACCGCAGCCTCGATTTCCGATGTAGGAGCCTCGATGTTTGTTCCGCTTTTCTGATCCCCCAATACCGCCAAGAACTCACGGTTCGGCGGAATGACAGCGCCACGGGCCAGCGCAGGGACATCCTCTAA
>ENA-ORNB01001787-ORNB01001787.1-human-gut-metagenome-genome-assembly--contig:-NODE-1787-length-13715-cov-6.096852_pt1 | contig 13715 bp, 8 predicted proteins | sample MGYA00242112_ERZ509016 | MGnify/ENA primary metagenome ERZ509016 (study PRJEB26280, sample SAMEA2338705) | human gut metagenome | biome: human gut; feature: human-associated habitat; material: faeces...
TTTGTTGCTCAGGAACTTATAAATAAAGTTAAATTATAGTGTTGCGGAATTAAGGTCTAAAATATATGTTCCACCTAATACATGTTGCCTATGATCTATAATCTCTAAATTCCGTTTTTTTAGCTGGATAGCAATATCCATATTAGTTTTTTAACCTTATATTCATTTAATATCCAAACACATGGAAAAATATTCTTTAAACCATTTATTCAGGATGCTCAGCTGTTTTATGCTTTGCATCATGTTTACAGTTACGGCATCCGCACAGCAAAAGACTATAAAAGGAACCGTAGTGGATGCAACCGGTGAACCCTTAATCGGTGTCAACGTATCAGTAAAAGGGACTACAATCGGTATAATTACCGATATTGACGGTAATTATACGTTGGAGGTACCCTCCAAATCGACTATCGTCTTTTCTTACATCGGCTATCAAACTCAAGAGATCGCATTAGGTAGCCAATCAACGATCAATGTAACTTTAAAAGAAGACACCCAAAAACTGGAAGAAGTGGTAGTAGTCGGTTACGGCACACAAAAGAAAGTGACTGTAACCGGTTCTGTTGCCAGTGTATCCGGTGAAGAACTGAAAGCTTCTCCGACAACCAACCTTACCAACGGTATGGTAGGTCGTATGCCGGGTGTCATCGGTTTTCAGACTGCTGATGAGCCGGGTGGTGGCGGAACTACAATCCGCATACGTGGTACAAACTCTTTAGGAAGCAACGACCCGCTGGTTGTAATCGACGGTGTACCCGACCGTGATGGTGGTATGAACCGTTTGAACCCGACTGAAATTGAATCAATCTCCGTATTGAAAGACGCATCTGCCGCCATCTATGGTGCACGTGCCGCTAATGGCGTTATTTTGATTACAACCAAACGCGGTAAAGAAGGTAAACCAGTCGTTTCATTCAACGCAAGTGCAGGTTTCTCACAACCAACCCGTTTACCCAAAATGACTAATTCATACGAATATGCAACCATGTTGAACGAAGTTCTTCCGGGCTCTTTCTCAGACGAACAACTCGAAGGTTTCCGCACACACGCCAATCCATGGAAATATCCAGACACCGACTGGTTTGATGAAATCGTAAAAGGCGCCTCTCCGCTATATCGTGCAGACATCGGCGTATCTGGTGGTACAGAAAAAGTAAAATATTACGCAAACTTCGGAGCTAATGGTGAAGACGGTTTGTACAGAAATTCCGCCAATCGATACGATCAGTACAGTCTGCGTACAAACTTGGATGTCAAGACCAGTAAGTATGTTGATTTCCAATTAGGTATAACAGCCCGTTTGGAGGACACTAAATATCCGGCTAAAGGAGCAGGCGATATTTTTGGTGCAGCCCGTCGTTCTCGTCCCGACCAGGTAGCATGGTGGCCTTCAGGCGAACCGGGACCTGCTGTTGAACGTGGGGACAACCCGGCCGTAACCAGTACTGACTTGGCCGGTTTCGACCACTATAAGAACCAGTACATCCAAAACAATTTGTCAGTCAATATAAAAGTACCTTGGATCGAAGGTCTAACTTTACGCGGAAACGGTTCTTACGACATCCACTTCCAAAACCGCCGTTTGATGAAAAAACCGGTGTACTTGTACACATGGGATGGAACAACTGAAGGGAGCGAAGGATTGAGTGCATCCAAACAATGGTTGGACACTCCGCAATTGGAACGTAAACACAGTGAGCAAATAGGTTGGATGCTAAACGGATTAATCGACTACAATCGTACATTCGGACAACACACTATAGGTGTGACTTTCGGTATGGAAGGACAGAAAAAGCAATATGAAGAAACATGGGCATTCCGTCAAGGTTTCATCTCTGATTCCAAACCGGAATTGAGTTTAGGGGGTGAAGAAGGGCAGTCTGCAAGAGGTTATTCTTGGAAAGAAACCCGATTGAACTATTTCGGACGTGCTTCTTATAACTACTTGGAACGCTACTTATTCGAATTTGTTTGGCGTGTAGATGGTTCCTACCGTTTCCCGAAAGAGAGCCGCTATGGATTCTTCCCCGGCGTTTCTTTAGCTTGGCGTGCTTCTGAAGAAAATTGGTGGAAAGATAATATCCGCTTTATCGATTACTTCAAACTGCGTGGTTCGGTTTCTCAAACAGGTAACGATGCATTGGTAGACGGAGATGGCAACTATGACCACTCCATCCAATATCTGACTACTTACGCATTCAATAATGCTGGTACTGTATTCGGTGGCCAGGAAAACAAACGCCTTTATCCGAGCCGAACTCCCAACCCGAATATCACTTGGGAAGTGGGTACAACTTACAATGTCGGTTTGGATTTCAAATTCTTGCAGAATCGCCTGAGTTGGGAAACAGACGTTTTCTATCACAAACGAACTAACATGCTGATCTCCCGTAATGCTTCTCTGCCTGAAATCACCGGTATCACATTACCTCGTGAAAACCTGGGAGAAATGAAGAATAGAGGCTTCGAATCATTGGTCAGCTGGCAGGATAAGATCGGAGAAGTCGAATACGGAGCATCTCTGAACATGACGTATGCACGCAACGAAATCACATTTTGGGATGAAGTACAAAATGTGCCCGAATATCAATTCTCTACCGGTAGACCGGTAGGCAGCCGCAATATGCTACTCTATGTCGCAGACGGTATTTTCCATACACAAGCAGAAATTGATGAAGCACGCGCAAAAGGTTTATTATATTCAGACAACACCGTTCCAGGTGACATTCGTTTTAAAGATATGAATGGTGACGGTAAAATAGATGGTTTGGATCGTATCCGTCCAGAGAAGAACCAAGAACCTCGTTTTGTTGCCGGTCTAACCTTGACAGCCAAGTGGAAAGGCTTCGATTTGATGATGTTATGGCAAGGAGCAACCGGGGCCGAAGTGTATATCGAAACATGGTCAGGCTTGGTTGGAAACTTCTTGAAGAGCGACTACGATAAACGTTGGACACCGGAAAATCCGTATTCGGAAGGACCGCGTACATGGGACCGTGAAAATCAGTATTGGATCAACAACGACAATACCTATTTCATGAGAAATGCCAACTACCTACGTCTGAAAAATATTGAATTGGGTTATACATTCAATTTCGAAGGAATGAAAAAAGCGGGCATTTCCAATTTGCGTCTTTACACCAACGGAACCAACTTGATTACCATCGACGGTGTTAAAGATGCAGACCCAGAACAGCGTGACGCCAGTTTAGGAGGCTACCCTTTGAGAAAAATCATCAACTTCGGAGTTCAAGCAACATTTTAAAAGATAATTATTATGAAAACAAAATTGAAATATATCTGCCTTTCGGCGGCAGCGGGACTGACACTTTCACTTAGTTCTTGTTCCGACTTCATGGACCTAACACCTGAAGACCAGTATGACGAAACAACAGTCTGGTCGGATGCAGATTTAGCAAAAACGGTTGTTAACGATGTCTATTCGTACGTATGCGATATAGCCCAAGAGGTAAATCCAGACGCCTGGACAGATGATGCTTTCTTTACGCATGTATACGGGTGCCGTGATATCAACGAGGCGACTGTCTCACCTAGCAACTTGGGCGCTTACGACCGTGACGACTGTCCGTTCAAATGGAGTAAGCAATATAAAGGAATCTATCGTGCCAATCTGGTTTTGGCAAATATCGACAACGTTCCTGAAAAAACCGGTGTAGACTTGAGCATATTAAAAGGAGAAACTTATTTCCTTCGGGCATATATCTACACTGAGTTGCTCCGTGGTTTCGGTGGCGTACCCATCGTAGACAAAGTGTATAGCATTGAAGAAGCTTCGGCCTTAAATTTACCACGTGCCAATGTTGCGGATGTAATGGATTTTATTCTGAAAGACATCGAACAAGCTACCAACCTATTACCTGAACAACAAACCGGTGTCAATTTAGGTCGTGCAACCAAAGGAGCAGCTAAAGCATTAAAAGCACGTCTGTTACTGCATGTAGCCAGCCCATTGTTTGCTGATCGTACCGTCAATAAATTAGAGTGTAACCAATATACAGGTGACCGCCAAGCATTATATCAACAAGCATTAGATGCCGCTAAAGATGTTATCAACGACAGCAATTACTCTTTGATTGACTGTAATGCCGGTACCATCAAGGAAATTGCAGAAAAATTCCATAACATCATTATCACGAACAACGAAGAGACTATCTGGTCGAAACAGTATGTAAACAAAGATTTGAATGCCGACAACTGGGTTCGTAATCGCGTAGCCTTATTGCATGGACCGAACGGTTATCACAACTGGGCCGGAACAGCTCCGACACATGACTTGGTGATGGCTTTCGAAACAGAAGAAGGCAAAATCCTGAATACGCTATTGAAGCCGGGTGAATCAACCACCGAAAATCCGTATATGAACCGTGAACCACGTTTTTATGCTACAATCGGTTATGATGGTGCAGAATGGGGACGCCCCAGAGCTTCCGATGGAGCCGTATTCGATGCGACTCCATTGGGTAACCTGCAATTCGGTTATTATGAATTAAGCGAAGGCGGCAATAACGTCAATGCCATATATTCAGTTGATGACGATAACAACCCCATTAAGCAGGAAAAATTCAATGGTATGGTCGGCGTTGATACCCGTATGGGTCAGATCGAAAACTGGAATGGTACTTACACCGGCTATTTGGAAAAGAAATTGATCGACGGCTCTGTAGCAGCCAACGAGCACAACTTCCAAACTTGTCCGATGCCTTACATCCGCTTAGCCGAAATGTATTTGATTGCAGCCGAAGCCTGTATCGAATTAAACAAATTGGATGAAGCAGTCACTTATATAGACGCTATCCGTGGACGTATCGGTCGCCCAGATACCAAAGCCACATTGGCTGTTCGCGGACAAACATTCAACCAAAGTGATCTGCGTGAATTCCTGCGCCATGAACGTCGTGTCGAATTAACTTATGAACATTCACGTTATTACGACATACGTCGCTGGATGATTGCACCGGAAATCGGAAACAAGAAATTAACCGGTGTATCAATTGTTGGCCGTTTAAAACCGGGCAAAACAGCATCTTTACCGTATGTTCACGACGAAGAAGTTTATAATTATACCTGGACTGTTCTCAATCTGAACTATATTGAGAAACGAAAATGGGACAACAAGATGTATTTCGCACCTATCAAGTTAGAAGAGACATTACGTAATCAGGCGATCATACAGAACCCGTATTACGAATAATAGCTACTCCTAAACAAATCAGATAAGGGAGGGAGTTTTTTACTTCCTCCCTATTTTTTCTTCTGCAAATTTCGTAAATCTTTAAAAGATGATGAACATGAAAACATCTATATACCTCATAATAGCATCCATCTACATATCCATCGGGCTTAAGGCCCAAGAACAACAGAAAAGATTCTTTTTCAAGAATTTCCAGAACACTTACGTTTACTACAAAGACGGACGGAACTTTTGTATTCCTGCTAATTATGACTTGGTCAAAGGATCTTTTATTTTCATCGATAAACAAGATAGAGATATGTTGAAACTTTTCGATGAACAAGATAAAATCAGCAAAATCAAAATAGGAGAACGCATTTTTCTTTCTTCACGATTCGGTCCTACCGAAATTGTTCAAACAGAACCGGAATTTAAAGTTTATTACAAACCACGTTTATTGGATATAGGAAAATCCGGAGGCTATGGCATTACGAGTAATACCTCCGCAACACGTTCGTATTCCCACATGACGAGCTATGGAGGAAATATCAAGTCTTTGGACAAAGAAACTAAGCATGTCCATGAAATTGAAAAAGTTTATATCATCCAAAAAGGCAATAAGGAAAAACGTTTTTCAACATCTAAGCAATTTCTGAAACTATACAGCAAAAACAAAAAGGAGCTTCAAGAATACATAACAAAAAATCAAATTGATTTCAACACAATCATGCAGGTGCTTGAATTGTATAATTATACAGAAAAAATGGCTCAATAATATATATTGTAAAACAACACAATATTATCCGCAACAAATTAATTATAACAAAATACATTGTACCTATTACAACATTTTGTAATTTTGGGCAATATCTCAATTCATTGAATTGCTAATTTAATAATATCATGAAGAACAGAAAATTAAGAATGGGAATGGTTGGAGGAGGTAGTGACGCCTTTATTGGGGCGATCCACCGTCGCGCAGCCTTTATGGACAACCAGATTGAATTAGTTTGTGGATGTTTCAGCGTAGACCCTGAGATATCCAAAAGTTCCGGTTTATCTTACTTTTTGCCGGAAGACCGGATTTACAGCACTTACCAAGAAATGTTCGAACACGAAATGACCTTACCGGAAGGAGAAAGGATGGATTTTGTCACAATCGTGACTCCCAACCGTTGGCATTTCGAACCAGCTATGATGGCGCTCGAAAGGGGGTTCCATGTAGTCGTAGATAAACCGATGACGTTCTCTCTTGAAGAGGCCAAACAGCTACAAAAAAAAGTGGAAGAAACCGGACTCGTGCTGGCTCTGACACATGTATACTCAGCCTATCCGGCAGTAAAAGAGGCGAAAGCCCGTATCGCGAAAGGTGAACTCGGGAAATTGCGCCGCGTCTATGTGGAATATACACAAGGATGGCTTTCTGAACGTATCGAATTATTAGGAGGCAACAATGCCGGATGGCGTACGGACCCGAAGCGCTCGGGCAAAGCCGGCTGCGTAGGTGACATCGGAACACATGCCTGGCATTTAAGTGAATATATAACTGGACTTAAAGTCAAAGAACTATGTGCCGACCTGAAGGCATTCGTTCCCGGACGTCCGATCGATGATGACGGGGCAGCATTCCTCCGTTACGAAAACGATGTGACAGGCGTCTTGACAGCAACACAGATCGGAACCGGTGAAGCCAATAATATCCGCATCCGTATCTATGGTGAAAAAGGCGGATTGGAATGGCGTCAGATGGAACCGAACACGCTGACTTTGAGGTGGAGAGATCGTCCTACTGAAATATTAGATATCGGCAACAACGGTTATCTGACCCCTGAAGCCCTGTGGAATACCCGAACTCCGGCAGGACACCCGGAAGGTTTTATCGAAGCTTTTGCCAATATCTACCGCAATTTCTCGCTTACCGTCAGAGCTATCAAAAACGGTGAATCCCCCAGCGGTGATTGCTTGGATTTCCCAACAGTATACGATGGTGTAAGAGGCATGCAATTCATTGAAACAATGGTTGAAGCCGGATATAACGATAATGTAAAATGGCAAAAATGGATTGATTAAGATCCTGAAAAACCGTAAATAAATAACATCTTATGAAACTAAACGTACTTGCTTGCTGCCTGTCCCTGCTCGGGACAGCAGCTTTCGCTCAAAAAAATGAGTGGAGAGACCCTAACGTAAACGAGATCAACAGGGCCCCTATGCACACCAACTATTTCGCATACGAAGACGAAAACAGTGCATTGAAAGGATGTAAGGAATCATCCGGAAATTTTATGACCTTGAATGGCAACTGGAAATTCTTCTGGGTAAAAAATGCAGATATGCGCCCGACAGATTTTTATCAGGTGAATTTCAACGATAAGGGATGGGATGATTTGAAAGTGCCCGGCTTGTGGGAACTGAATGGTTATGGCGATCCGATCTATGTAAATGTAGGGTATCCCTGGAGAAGCCAGTTCGAGAACAACCCACCTGAAATCCCTACGGAAAACAACCACGTAGGTTCTTACCGTAAAGAAATCATGGTTCCGGCAGACTGGAAAGGAAAAGAGATCTTCGCTCATTTCGGTTCTGTCACGTCAAACATGTATCTTTGGGTGAACGGACAATTCGTCGGCTACAGTGAAGACAGCAAACTCGAAGCTGAATTCAACCTGACCAAATACCTGAAACCGGGAAAGAACCTGATCGCATTCCAAGTGTTCCGCTGGTGCGACGGGACTTATCTGGAAGACCAAGATTTCCTTCGTCTCTCCGGTGTAGGTCGTGACTGCTACCTCTACGCCCGTACTCCGAAATACATCCAAGACATCCGCGTAACTCCGGATTTGGATACACAGTATAAAGACGGTACTTTAAATATTTCCCTGAGCCTGAAAGGTAGCGGGACAGTCGACCTGAAACTGTTAGACAAGGAAGGCAAGGAAGTCGCCACTGCGTCGGTCAAAGGTGCCGGCAAAGTTTCCACCGATATGGCGATAAGCAATCCTGAGAAATGGACTGCCGAGACTCCGGTTCTCTATACTTTGATCGCCAGCTTGAAAAACGGCAGCAACACGACTGAGGTCATTCCGGTAAAAGTAGGCTTCCGCAAGATCGAATTAAAAAACTCCCAGATATTGGTAAACGGACAACCTGTCTTGTTCAAAGGGGCCGACCGGCATGAAATGGATCCGGACGACGGCTATGTTGTATCACGTGAACGCATGATCCAGGATATCAAGGTCATGAAAGAATACAACATCAATGCCGTACGTACTTGTCATTATCCGGACAACAATTTGTGGTATGACTTATGTGACCAATATGGTATTTATGTGGTTGCGGAAGCAAACATCGAATCTCACGGGATGGGATATGGAGACAAGACTTTGGCTAAAAACCAGTTATTTGCCAAAGCACACATGGAACGCAACCAGCGCAATGTTCAGCGCGGCTACAACCATCCATCCATCATTTTCTGGTCATTAGGCAATGAAGCCGGTATGGGATCTAATTTCGAAGCTTGTTATACTTGGATCAAGAATGAAGACAAATCACGTGCCGTACAATACGAACAAGCACGGACAAGCGAATTCACCGATATCTATTGCCCGATGTATCTGAACTATGAAAGAAGCGAGGAATATTGCAAAGGTGATGTAAACAAACCGCTTATCCAATGCGAATATGCACATGCAATGGGTAACTCTCAAGGGGGATTCAAAGAATATTGGGATCTGGTTCGCAAATATCCGAAGTATCAAGGTGGCTTTATCTGGGATTTCGTCGATCAGTCTCTGCGTTGGAAAACAAAAGACGGCGTTCCTTTCTATGCCTATGGCGGCGATTGGAACAGGTATGATGCTTCCGACAACAATTTCATGGACAATGGTCTGATTAGCCCGGATCGCAAACCGAATCCGCACATGCACGAAGTCGGACATATCTACCAATCGATCTGGGTGACTCCATCCGATTTGACGAACAGTGTTGTGAACGTATATAACGAAAACTTCTTCCGTAATCTGGACGGTTACTATGCAGAATGGGAATTGCTGGCTAACGGCGAAGTGGTTCAGACAGGTATGATCAAAGACTTGGAAGTAGCTCCGCAACAGACCAAGTCCATAAAACTGAATTATAGCACAGATGGAATTTGCAAATGCAAAGAACTTTTGCTAAATGTGGCCTTTAAGTTGAAAAAAGCGGAAACATTGCTGCCTGCCGGTTATACGGTAGCTAAAAACCAGTTGACCATCCGCCCGTACAGCGCTCCGAAACTGGATCTGCAAAATGTACACCAGGTGAACATTGCGACTGTTATCCCAACCATTAAAGATAATGACATTAATTATCTGATCGTCGAAGGAGAGAACTTCCGCATAGACTTTGACAAGCATGACGGATTCCTGTGTAGATACGACGTAAACGGCACGACAATGCTGAAAGAAGACGGTAAATTGACTCCGAACTTCTGGCGTGCTCCGACCGACAACGATATGGGAGCCAACCTACAAAACAAATATGCCGCTTGGAAAGAACCGGGATTGAAACTGGTTTCTTTGACAAACAAAATCGAGAACGACATGGCAACTGTCAATGCTGAATATACAATGGATGCAGTAAAGGCCAAATTGTATCTGACTTATACGATCAACAATGAAGGTGCAGTAAAGGTCATACAGAAAATGGTAGCCGACAAATCGGCTGAAGTTTCCGATATGTTCCGCTTCGGCATGCAGATGCAGATGCATAAATGCTTGGATCAGATCAACTACTACGGCAGAGGTCCGATCGAAAACTATTCCGACCGTAACAACGTTACCGACTTGGGTAACTACAAACAGACTGTAGAAGAGCAATTCTACTCTTATATCCGTCCGCAGGAAACAGGGACCAAAACGGATATCCGGTGGTGGAAACAGACCAACAAGGGCGGTAACGGACTTATGTTCATTTCGGAAGCTCCCTTCTCGGCTTCAGCCCTGAATTATTCGATCGAATCCCTAGATGACGGTACGCAAAAAGACCAAAGACACTCCGAACTTGTACCTCAGGCAAATTATACCAATATGTGCATTGACAAGGTACAAATGGGATTGGGTTGCGTCAACAGTTGGGGAGCACTTCCACTGGAACAATACCGTATTCATTACGGGGACTATGAATTCTCTTTCATCATGAAACCGATTCAATCTAATTTATAAACAGCAATAATAAAGGAATCTGTCCCCGCATTTCTATCCAAGAAGTGGGGACAAGTTTCTCTTTTTACAAAAATTGGTAAAAAAAGCATAATCACTATACATATTTCGTTAAATAGCTGGTGCAAACTTTTATTTTTTGTAGAAAAAGACTACTTTTATTGCCGATTTTTAAATCTAATTCAAGACTAATTGTAAAATCGTTTACCATAAAAACAAATGGCTACTAATAACAATTCTAATCGTTATCCTTCCGAAAACAAAGGGAGATTTTTCAAAGGAAAAACCTTCATTCTTTTGGTCGGGTTACTTCTCGGGGCAGGCATTATGGTTGCCGTATACAAAACATCTGTTTATTTCTCTTCCGATGAATCTTGTATGATGTGCCATGTTCATCCGCATGTAGAAGACAGCTGGAAACTCTCCAAACACGTAAATAACGGAAGCGGTGTTAAAACACATTGTGTGGCTTGTCACCTTCCGCCTCAAAGCGACACATGGAATCATTATACGGCTAAAGCCAAATTGGGACTAAAAGACGTATGGTCCTTCATGACAAAAGACAGTGCAGATTTCGACTGGAACACCAAGTCGGAACTGGAACATGCCGTTAAATATATTCCGAACGAATCCTGCAAAGAATGTCATCAGAATCTGTTCCCGGAAGGGATTAACCAAGATGGTATCACTGCTCACCTTTATTATGACGAAAACGAAAAGAAACTGGATTTGCAGTGTATCAGCTGCCACCTCGACGCGGGGCACTATAATCCGGATTACAAACATGGTAAATTAACAGGCATTCCCGGTGCTGCCACAGCAGCGGTCGACACCAGCCTCTATTTCAAGACGGCGACACCTGTCACATCATTTACCGACTATACGGAACAAATTCCGGGTACGGCCGTTACTTTCAAAATGGTTGCCATTCCGGGCGGTACATTCAAAATGGGTAGTACAGATAAAGAACCGTTCCATAAGGCAGATGAGGCTCCGGTCCGAAATGTTACGGTCAGTCCTTTCTTTATGGCAGAAGTAGAAGTTACTTGGGATCAATATTGGGCATTCTACGGACAAACCATGAGTGAAGGACGTACTCCTCCCGAAACCGTATACGCAAATAACAGCAATCCGGATGTCGATGCCATTTCCGGTCCGACTCCCCCGTTCGGATTCCCCGACCAAGGATGGGGTGCTGGTGATCGTCCGGCTATTACGATGACACATTACGCAGCAGAAACGTTCTGCCAGTGGTTGTCTAAACAAACAGGGAAAAAATACCGTCTGCCGACCGAGGCAGAATGGGAATATGCAGCCCGTGGAGGAACGGAAACTCCTTATTTCTTCACAGGAAATCCTAAAGATTTTTCAGATCAGGGATTCTGGCGTAAGTTCTTCGATGCAAAGACAGACAGCATTAGTTCATTCGTGATTTATGCGAAGAACAGCAAGAACAGAACTCAGGAGCCGGGCGAAGTGAAAGCGAACCCATTCGGTTTGAAGAACATGCTGGGTAACGTAATGGAATATTGTGCCGACAAATATGACCCACAGGCTTACAGTAAAGGCGGTGAAAGTGTGACTAACCCGTTAATCACAGAAGGAGAAGAATGGGTCGTACGCGGCGGTAACTACACTTCCGATGCAGCAGATGTCCGTTCCGCAGCCCGCGATTATACCAAGCATGACGCATGGCTGAAGACAGACCCGCAGCAACCGAAGAGTATCTGGTGGTATTCGGATATCCGAGGTATCGGTTTCCGTGTGGTTTGCGAACCGGACCCAGCAATTGGAGCAAAATAACAGATGTTTAATTGATACCTAAAATTACTATATCATGAAGAAAGAAAACAGTATTAGCAGAAGATCGTTTTTAAAAAGTACAGCTATGGCCGGAGCACTGGGTGCAATCGGTACAGGTAGTGCAAGTGTATTAACCTCATGTGCAGGTGGCAGCGAAAGTGCAGCAGCAAACAAGCCTCTGAAAGAGCCTGGAACTTATTATATTCCGGAATTGCCCGACAAGGCTACTGACGGAAAAGAGTTGAAAGCCGGTGTTATCGGTTGTGGTGGACGTGGTTCCGGTGCAGCATTTAACTTCTTGGAAGCAGGTAATGGTGTGACAATCGTTGCCTTAGGCGATACATTTCAGGAAAGAATCGATGATTTGGCAGGTAAATTGAAAAAAGAGAAAAACATTGATATTCCGGCAGACAAACGTTTTGTTGGTTTGGACGCTTACAAACAGGTAATTGATAGTGGTGTCGATGTTGTTATTATCGCTACCCCCCCCGTATTCCGTCCGATTCATTTCCAATATGCGACTGAAAAAGGCAAACATTCATTCCTGGAAAAACCGATTTGTGTAGATCCGGTAGGATATCGTACTATCATGGCAACAGCTAAACAGGCCCAGGCTAAGAACTTATGTGTCATTACCGGTACACAACGTCATCACCAGCGTAGCTATGTAGAATCTTACAAGAAGATCATGGAAGGAGCTATTGGTGAAATCACCGGTGGTGTTGTTTATTGGAATCAGAGTATGTTGTGGTATCGTGACCGCCAGAAAGAATGGAACGATTGCGAATATATGATCAAAGACTGGGTGAACTGGAAATGGTTATCCGGAGACCACATCGTAGAACAGCACGTACACAACATCGATGTATTCACATGGTTCAGTGGCTTGAAACCGGTCAAAGCAGTCGGATTCGGTTCTCGTCAGCGTCGTATAACAGGCGACCAGTATGACAACTTCAGCATCGACTTCACAATGGAAAACGGCATCCACTTGCATAGTATGTGTCGCCAGATTGACGGTTGTGCCACTAACGTCAGCGAATTTATCCAAGGAACAAAAGGCTCTTGGAACAGTGCTACGATGGAAATCAAAGATAATGCAGGCAATGTAGTTTGGAAATATGACGGAGAAGCTGAAAAAGCAAACACAAAACAGCAGAATCCGTATGTATTGGAACACGTCAACTGGATTAACTTGATCCGCAGTGGCAAGTCTATTGACCAAGCATCTGAAACTGCTGTAGCCAATATGGCTGCTATCATGGGACGTGAATCAGCTTACACTGGTGCAGAAACGACCTGGGATGCCATGACTGCTTCTCCTATCGATTACACTCCGAAAGACTTGAATTTAGGCAAGATGGATATGAGTGGATTTACAGTTCAAGTTCCGGGTAAAGCCCAAGACAAGAAATAAGAATTATATGGCACTGAACAGAAGAAACTTTTTAAGAACAACTTTGTCCGGTGCTGCGGTAGCAGCCGTTAGTACCGGCACGTTGGCATCCTGTGCATCGAAGGCT
>ENA-ORNB01001792-ORNB01001792.1-human-gut-metagenome-genome-assembly--contig:-NODE-1792-length-13664-cov-3.380263_pt1 | contig 13664 bp, 8 predicted proteins | sample MGYA00242112_ERZ509016 | MGnify/ENA primary metagenome ERZ509016 (study PRJEB26280, sample SAMEA2338705) | human gut metagenome | biome: human gut; feature: human-associated habitat; material: faeces...
TGTTCTGCTGAAGTGCTGTGTAAGTTTCTGACCAGTTCATGTTTGTGGCATCAGCACCCCATCTCTTGTAGCATTCCATCAGAAGGTTGGAACCTGCTACACGGACCTTCAGGTTCTTCATATCATCTACAGATTTGATTTCATGTTTGCTATTTGTAATCTCGCGGAAACCGTTTTCTGCGATACCCATGCAGTGGAGTCCGTATTCGCCAAGGATTTCTTTCAGTTTTTCACCAGCTTCGCCATCGAATTTCGCATCTGCATCGTCGTAAGAATCATAGACGAATGGAAGAGAAACAACGTTGAAACGTGGATCAAATGCAGAGTAGATCAGGTTGGAGTGCATGGAAATCTGAACCGGGTCACCATTCATCAGAGCCTGAATACCTTCGGACTGGTTGCCGTTTGTAAGCTGGTCAGCTGCATAAATATTGACTTTAACCTTTCCGCCTGTAGCTTTTTCCATCAGTTCACCGAACTTACGTCCGCCGTCAGCCCAGGTACTTGTCTCAGTAGTGGAGCAAGCGAAGTTCCAGGTTGTTTCCGGCCAGTCCAGATCACTGTAATCTTCCACTGTATTGAAGGAATCCTTTGTGAAAAGGTCAACCAGATCCTGGGCATCGTCATAGCCCTGGCTCTTCAGTTCGTTTACAAACCAGTCATCGATACCGTCAACTGCTTTTTTGAAGGAGTCGATGTCCATGTCTTCTTTCTCTGTGATTGTTACACCGTTCTGGCTTGCCCAGCGTTCTTTGATCTCGTCATCTCCGGAACGGTTGATGTAACGCTCATATTCAACTGCTTTCTGTCCTGCCTCGTCAACAACTTCCTGCTGTTGTGGTGTGAGACTGTTGTAGATGTTTTCGTTGATACAGAAGAACAGGCAGTCATAAATTGCATCCCACATAGAGCAGTAAGGCTGAACCTCCTGAACACTTGCAGCGTCGATAGCAGGAAGCGGATTCTCCTGACCTTCTACTGTGTTCTGCTGAAGTGCTGTGTAAGTTTCTGACCAGTTCATGTTTGTGGCATCAGCGCCCCATCTCTTGTAGCATTCCATCAGAAGGTTGGAGCCTGCTACACGAACCTTCAGGTTCTTCATATCGTCTACAGATTTAATCTCATGTTTGCTGTTTGTGATTTCGCGGAAACCGTTCTCTGCAATACCCATGCAGTGGAGTCCGTACTCACTGAGGAGTTCTTTCAGCTTTGCGCCTGCTTCGCCATCGAATTTCGCATCTGCATCCTCATAGGAATCATAGACAAACGGAAGAGAAACAACGTTGAAACGTGGGTCAAATGCAGAGTAGATCAGGTTGGAGTGCATGGAGATCTGAACCGGGTCCCCATTCATCAGAGCCTGGATACCTTCGGACTGGTTACCGTTTGTAAGCTGGTCAGCAGCGTAAATGTTGACTTTGACTTTGCCGCCTGTAGCTTTTTCCATCAGTTCACCGAACTTACGTCCGCCATCAGCCCAGGTACTTGTCTCAGTAGTGGAGCATGCGAAGTTCCAGGTCATTTCCGGCCAGTCAAGGTCGCTGTAATCTGCAATTGTGTCAAAGGAGTTATTGCCGTCTCCTGCGTCCTTGGAAGCTGTGTCAGAGGAAGCGGAGGACTGATCACCTGTGTAGGAGCCTTCTTTTGCAAGAGCTTTCGGAAGGAAAGTGGAGGTGATCGGGATGTATGTAACGATCAGAAGAACTGCAACGCAGGCTGCGATCATTGGCACAACTGCCCTTGAGATCTCCTGCAGAGTAACTTCCAGACCTTTTTTGATCTTGATGCTGATTGCTACGAAAAGGTTTACACCTACAGGAGGAGTTACCTGTCCGATTGCAAGGTTTACAGTTGCCATAACACCGAATGCTACTATATCGTATCCAAGAGCCTTACATACAGGAAGCATGATCGGGATGAAGATGTACATAGCGGAGTTTGCATCGATGAAGCATCCTGCGATCAGGAAGATGATATTTACGATCAGCAGGAAGGTAAACTGATTGTGTGCGATGCTTCCAAGTAAATTGGAGGCTGCATCTGCAATACCGAATTTGGTACATACAAAGGAGAACAGAGAGGCACTTGCTACGATGAGCATGATACCGCCGGTTGTCTTTGCTGAGTCTACCAGAATGTCAAACATATCGCGGATGGAAACTTCGCGGTAGATGACCATACCTACGAAGAGACCGTATACAACGGATACGGCTGCTGCTTCTGTTGGTGTGAAGATACCGCCGTAGATACCGCCCAGAATGATGACCGGCATCAGGAATCCCCAGAAAGCATCTTTAAAAGCGTCCCAGCGTTCTTTGCCTGAGGCTTTTTCTCTGGATGGTTTGATGTTGTGTTTCTTTGCTTCCAGCATTACTACGATTACCAGTGCCACGCCCATAAGAAGACCTGGTACGATACCTGCCATGAACATATCTGCGATGGATGTGCCTGTGATGGAGGCATATACAACGAAGGCGATACTTGGCGGGATGACAATGGCGATGGAGCTTGAGGTTGCCATCAGTGCTGTGGAGAATGGTGCGGAGAAACCGCCCTGTTCTACCATTGCAGGGATCAGTACGGCGCCAAGAGCTGCAACAGTTGCAGGGCCGGAACCGGAGATGGCGCCGAAGAAGCAGGCTACGATAACACATACGATGGCGATACCGCCTTTTTTGTGGCCTACGCAGGTATCAACGAATTTGATCAGTCGTTTGGAGATACCGGCTTTTGCCATGATGTTTCCTGACAGTACGAAGAATGGGATTGCCAGGAGCAGGAATTTGCTGATTCCTGAGTACATGTTGGTTGCTACGATCGTCAGGGATGTACCGGAGTAGAGAATTGCGCATACGGAGGAAAGTCCGAGGCAGATTCCGATGGGTACACCCAGGATCAGGAATATGAAGAAGGAGATAAATAAGATTGCACTGATCATTTATTTGCCCTCCTTTTTGTCTGTTGTGATTGTGTTCATGTTACTTTTTGTGCTGTTGTCGGTATTTTTGGCGCTGTCGGTTTTGCAGCAGAAGTCCAGACAGAATTCAATGAAGTGAAGGATCATGCATCCTGCACCGATGGGTACGAAGGACCAGAAGATCCATTCAGGCCAGTTTAATACGAAGGTTCTTTTTCCATTCTGAAGCTGAGTGATTACCTTGTCCATTCCGTATTTGAAAAGGATGACGCTGAAGATGATGCTCAGGACTGTGATCAGGATCACGGATGGTTTCTTCAGCTTCTTTGGAAGACGGTCTGTGACCAGTGTCAGGCTGACCAGGCCACCCTCTCGGCAGGCCAGTGCGGCTGCCAGCAGGGTGATGAGTACGAATACCGCTACTACAAGTTCTTCTGTGAAGGACCAGGAACGGTGGATGACTTTACGGGAAAATACGTTTCCCACAGTCAGCACCAGGATCAGCAGTGTGGAGATCACAAGGACGATCTTTTCTACTGCAGCCAGTGCGTTCATGATTTTTTTGTAGATTTTCATGCTCTCTACTCCTCTCAAAAAATTTGCTGCTGTTTTTCGGAATTTGGAGCAGATTCAAGGCAGATGGAATGTAATGGTTATAATATGTAATTAGTTACATTTTTCATCTGTGGTGAATTCTGTTGTCTGCGAAAAACAGAAGTAGTGTTTCGGTTTCAGATCGACAGCCTGGAAAAGAAAGTATGTCTCGTGTGTCAGGGCTTTTTTATGTTATAGGAATATTATGGAGTAATTTCCTATAACATAAAAAAAGTCCGCCCCACGCAGGGACGGACATATGATATTCCGTAACCACCCTGTTTCACCTTTGAAACAAGTACGATTCTGCAACGTACCGATATACGCGGCTCCTGTAACGGGGGGCGGCCGGGGAAGCTTACTGTGAATACGGCAATATCTGTGATGGCTGTATTCAAGGGTTCGGCTTTCCTTCTCGGGGATGATATTCGAAACAGGTCTGTCACTGCATTTCACCGGACTGCAGTTCTCTGAGGACAGGGGGGGACTGTTTTTACTGGTTCCCTTCGTTGAATTTATGCGTTATAGGTTTAGCTGTTTAAAAAGCTAAAGCAATTTTAACGCTGTTTGTTTTGAAAGTCAAGAGGTTTTTGTAAGTATTTGGGGGAAGTTTGTTGGTGTGGGACGTACACAAACAATAAGGGACGCGCAAAGCAGCATCTCTCTGCAGGTTCAGTTCCGGGGGCTAAGTAACTCTAAGGTGGGGGAGAATCCGCTAAAAGCATGAAGAAAAATGCAAAACTCGCTCCGTTGCAGACTCCGCTCAGACAGGTTGCTATTTTTCTTCATAACGCGGATTTCCCCCGTCTAAGAGTTACTAAGCCCCCTCCAAATTCACCTGCGGAGAGATGCTGCTTCACGCTGGCTATTGGCTGTGTAAGAGAAAATGGATGAGGTGGTGGGAGCGGAGGGGTCAAGTGAAAAGAATCAGTTGTTACTCTTGACAATCGAATGATTTTCTGCGTATATTTTGGATAAGTAAAATTATGAAAATAAATGAGTAAAAGCTACAAAGATGAGCAGAAAGAGGTAAAGAACATGGATTTAAAGAATTATTCAACAGGGGTACAGCATATCGGGATTCCGACAAATGACATTGATAAAACTGTGGAGTTTTATCATAAACTTGGTTTTGAGACTGCATTTGAGACTGTAAATGAGGAAGCGAATGAGAAGGTTGTGTTTCTGAAACTGAGAACTCTGGTAGTGGAGACTTATGAGAATCATGCGGCGAAGATGGAGCATGGGGCGATTGATCATGTTGCGCTTGATGTGAGAGACATTGAGGAGATTTTCCAGTATATTAATGAAGCTGGTTTAAACTCCACACAGGATACCATTCATTTCCTGCCATTCTGGGAAAATGGTGTAAAATTCTTTACCATTGAGGGTCCGAATAAGGAGAAAGTGGAATTCAGTCAGTATCTGTAAAACAGAAAAAGTTACGGAATATATCTGTATAATAAAATGAAGCAGTAAAGCCGATACATTGACTGGAAGCAGTGTGTCGGCTTTTTGGCTGTCCGGAATAGACCGCAGCAGTGAAAAACGGGAAAAATAAAGGGGCATTAAAGGGAAAAGAGAGATGAAAAATTTAAAGAAGTGGTATATTAATCTGTCGATACAGAGAAAAATTCTGTATTGTACGTTAGGGGTAGCATTGGTTGTTCTGTTGGCTGCCAGTGTTTCGCAGTATATGTCTGCATCTTCAATTGTGACAGAACAGACAAGGAAGCAGTCTGCGGGAGTGGTGAACGAGTTGTCGGTGAATTTGGATCATTATTTTGATATAGTGAGGAATTCATTTGAGTATATTGCAAATAACAATACGGTTCAGGAGGAATTGGAGTCTGCTGAACCATATAAATCGGATGGCACAGAGCTGTATTCCTATTATTCAAGATCAGGGCAGATCAGAAGGCTGCTTTTGCAGGGATATACAAGTATTTATATGAATGATATCCAGCTGTATGGTTATAACGGAGCAAATCATCTGCTGGCAAATAATCATGAGATTAATGAAAATACCGCTCAGACATCCTGTGAACTGGCGGAGCAGGCAAAAGGACGCTGTATTTATTATAATGCTTCTGAGGAAGGTCTGATGTATATGGCAAAGCAGATCAAAGATTCTCTGACTATGAAGCCAGTGGGAATATTGAGAGCATCTATTAAGCTGAGCTATCTGAAAAAAATGACGATCACAGCCAGAGATTCTTTGGCTGCACATATTTTTCTTCTGGACAATGACAAAAATGTTCTGATAGAGAGTGCAGAGAATGATGCGACAATCAGTGACAGAAGCTGGATAGAAAAAATATCAGGCAACACAGGAGAATTTCTGTTTACTGCAGATGGACAGGGTTATGACTGTGTATATCAGAGAAGTTCTGACACAGGACTTACAGTTGTAGGAATGATCCCTATGAGTTTCTTACAGAAAACAGCCAGAGGATTACAGAAAACGACAATCATGCTTATTCTGGCAAGTTTGATGTTGTGTATTTTTCTTGCTGATATTCTGGCAAAGGGAATCGCCGGTCCGATCAAGCGTACAAGTAAAGCAATGCAGCAGTTTGCGGAGGGGGATTTTTCTGTCCGTCTTCCGGAAGGAAGAAGGGATGAGATTGGAGCCATGAATTCTGTTTTCAACCAGACGATAGAGAAAATAGAGCAGCTGATAAAACAGGTTGTGGAGATGGAAACAGTTAACAAAGATATTGAATTCCAGGCTTTGCAGGCACAGATCAATCCGCATTTTCTTTATAATGTACTGGATACGATCAACTGGATGGCGCGAAAGAAGGGCGAGGATAATATTTGTCGTATGGTTACTTCTATCAGCAGTCTGATGCGTGCAAGTATCAGCAATAAAAGAAGTATGGTTTATATTCGTGAGGAAATAAAATATGTACAGGATTATCTTTACATACAGGAAACCAGATATGGAGATAAATTTACATCTTATATTGAAGTGGATGAGAGATTAAATGAATTAGAGATTCCGAAGATGACTATTCAGACACTGGTGGAAAATGCGGTAGTTCATGGTGTGGAAAATGCGACATGGGACTGTTTCCTTTATGTTTCAGGAGAAATTACAGATGGAATGGCAGTATTTACAGTAAAGGATGATGGAGTTGGAATGTCGCAGGAGCAGTTGGAGAAACTGATGGGGACAGAGGAAGAGCCAGATCATGAAGCAGAGCGGACACATACTCATCTGGGAGTGTATGCGGTGAGAAAGAGACTGGATTATGTATATCAGAACAAGGCAAGGATGAGCATTACATCAGAACCGGGGAAGGGAACACAGGTAATACTGGAAATCCCGATGAACGGTAATGGCGGAGTTACCTACAGGAAATGTGATGAACCTGTTAATGAAAATAACAAAAAAAGGGGAGACGAGAGATAATGGAATTGCAGGTAATGATATTAGATGATGAATATATTATTCTGGATGGTTTATGTTCGTTTCCATGGAGCGATTATGGATACCGTATATCCGCAACTGCAAGGAACGGATTGGAAGGGCTGGAGAAACTGGAGCAGGCGAAACCGGATCTGATCCTTACAGATGTGAAGATGCCGGGAATGGATGGACTGGATTTTGCAGAAAAAGCACATGAGATTTATCCCGATGCGGTTATAGTGATACTGACAGGATATGACAGTTTTGCCTACGCTCAGAAAGCAATCAGCATTGGTGTGGAAGAATATCTTCTCAAACCGGTGGACTATGATGAGTTAAAGGCAATGGCTGCCCGGATTGCAGGGGAAATTCATGCAAGGAAGGAAAAACAGCAGGAAATCCGGGATCTGAAGAAATATTTCAACAGGTCAGTTCCGCAGCTGAGATCCAAATTTGCGGGAAATCTTCTGTATGGAAGAATCCAGGGAAAAGGAGTTGTAAAAGAGCAGGCAGAATCTCTGAATCTGACAATAGAGAAATATATTGTGTGTGTAGGGCGAAAAGTTGTTGGAGAAAATAAAATCCATACAGGAGATAAATGGATAGAGGAATTTGCATGCATCAATATTTTTGAGGAAATTTTTAATGATTTTGGAATTCATGTTTTGAGCGATTATAATACAGCAACTGCAGAATATAATTTTATTCTTTTGTTTGAAAAGGAAGAAGAAAACGCAGTATGTATGGAAAAAGCATTGCAGGCATGCAGTAAGATACAGGTAGAAGTAGAACGGTATCTGAAAGCACATATGAATTTTGGATTGAGCGATGTAGAAGTGGACGAATATCAGGCAAATGCACAGTACCGTAAGGCACAGACAGCATGCAGGCAATGTGTTTATCTGGGTACGAATATCATACTCAGATACGAAGATCTGCAATATGAAAAACAGACAGACTTTGTGATTACTTCCGGTGAAAAAACACATTTTATGATGACTTTGTTTCAGGACAGTTTTGAGAAAGCGGAGGATGAACTTCATCAGATGTTTCGAAACGCACCGGAAGATGTATCTCCGGTGAAATTTGCAGCAATGGATTTACTTTTGGGATGTATGAAATTTCCATATATCTGTGCAGTTGACAGTGAAATTCATAATAAAAACTGGAATCTTTCTGTGCTTCAGGATGGAATAAAAAGAATCTGTCAGTGCGAGAACACAGAAGAGGTGTTGAATTGTCTGCTGAATCTGTTTGGAACGCTGATTAAACAGAATACAGAAGGAACTGATGAACGGAACCGGAAACTGGTTCAGAGTGTTCTTTCTTACATTGAGAAGAATTATTCAGGAGATTTATCTATGGATGATCTGACTGAGAAATTCCATGTAAGCAGAACCTATATCAGCCGCCTTCTTAAGAAATATGCCGGAAAGAGTTTTCTGGAATATCTGACAGATGTCCGGTTCCAACAGGTGGAGAAACTGATTGCAGATAATAAATATAAACAATATGAAATCGCAGAAATGGTAGGATACAAAGACTTTGGATACTACATAAAAGTATTCAAAAAGCGTTACGGCATTACGCCCAATGAATTCAGGAAACATATATAAACAACGAGGTTAACTGTATCAGGTAAGTCATTTAACCGAATCAGGCAAGCAGCGAGGCGGATGATTTTATCTGCCTGACGATAGAACAGGAGATTTGTGCACAGTATAAAATTTGTGCACAAATCTCCTATTTTTACTTTTATTTCCAATTGTTTATAAAAGGCAAAAAGACTAAAATAAAATCATCAAGAACGAGGAAACACAAATTAAAAGGAGGAAACAAGTAAATGAGGAAAATGAAAAAAGTGTTATCACTTGCCATGACGGCAGCTATGACAGCCAGTCTTCTGACAGGCATGGGAGCAGTTACAGCTTCTGCGAAGAAATCGGATGATGGAAAAAGAACGAAGATTACTGCTTTATTAAACTCAACAGAATCGACAGAACAGTATCAGGTTTATGACTATTTGTTGAAAAATTTCTGTGATGAGAAAGGCATTGACTATGAAATAGAAATGGTTAATGATAAACAAGATTATTTTACGAAATTACAGATGTATATCAATAGTGATACATTACCAGATATCTTCGGATGCCCCAATGGAACACTTTCTAAAGCATGTAAAGACATTGATGCATTAGTGGATTTAGGTGCTGAGTTAGATCGAAATGGATATGCGGATAAGATGAATGGTGCGGTACGAGATTTCCTTACAGATGCAGATGATGGTAATTTGTATCTTTTCCCACAGGGATTATATTGTGAATTCTTTATGTATAGGAAGGATCTCTTTGAAAAAGCCGGTATTAAAGAAACTCCGACAACATGGAAAGAATTTGAAGAAGACTGTCAGAAACTTGCGGATATAGGAGAAATTCCGGTTATTATCGGTGGTTCAGATGTATGGCAGATTATGAGATATCTTTCATTCTCTCCATGGAGAGTAACAGGTCCGGAATTTATCACTGGATATCAGGCTGGAACAGACTCTTTTGCCAAAAATGAAGCTGCCAAATATGGTGTAAATCTGGTTTATGATCTTGGAACAAAAGGATATTTTGAACCAGGATTTGCAAGTGTAGATTACACTTCAGCCACAAACTTATTCTATGGTGGCACTGGTGGAATTTTCTACAGTGGTTCAGGTCAGATCAATCTTGCTGAGGATATGTATGATGCAGGTCAGATAGGATTTTTCCCTGTGCCTGACACAGAAGAAATGGATAATATGGAGACAAATATTCCAATTCACGCAGGATTTGGTATTGGATATAATAAGGCTACATATGACGACACTATGCAGGAATTCTTTGATTATGCATGTGAACATTATTCAGAGGCTTGTTACAACAAAGGAAATATTTTCTCACCGTTTAACGATGATATTCCAGAAGGACTTCCACAGCTTTTCTATGATCTTCAGCCGTTATTTGAAAATGCTGAAACAGCATGGACCTCATGGGATGATAAGCTTGATTCAGAAAATCTGACCCAAATTGCAGATGAACAGCAGAAACTGGCTCAGGGAATTACCACTCCGGATGAATTTATCGAAACCTGTGATTCTTTTGTAAAAAGTAAGTGATTTTTCAATAATAATAAACAGAGACTGACAGCTGCCTTGTCAGTCTCTTTCAGAGAAAGAGAGGAGGAAGAACTGTGCAGAAAGCATTTGGAAAAAAGTCAGTCATCCTTTTATTCATCTTTCCAGCATTTCTTATTTATACAGCATTTGTAATTGTTTCCATCATATGGGCTGGTTATTATAGCTTTTTTGACTGGGGTGGTGTTGGAGAGAAAGTATTTGTAGGATTAAAAAACTATATAGAACTTGTTACGCAGGATGAAGTTTTCAGAGCTACAATAGGGCATACTCTTGTTTATACTGTAATTAATGTGGCAATTCAGGTATTTGGAGGTTTATTATTTGCGATTCTCCTCAGTCGTATTAAAAAAGGAAGAGTTGCTTTACAGACTCTGTATTATATTCCGGTAGTTATCTCTTCTGTAGCGATTTGCCAGATTTTTACAAAGTTACTATCAGTAACTCCAACCGGTATTGTGAATCAGGTATTATCATTCATCGATCCATCTCTGAAACTGATGGAGTGGATTTCAAATCCTCAGATTTCACTGTATGTAACAGCTTTTGTAGAAGCATATAAATACCTGGGACTGTATATGGTTATCTTTTATGCAGCACTGATCGGTGTTCCGGATGAACTGGGAGAAGCAGCACTGATCGATGGAGCATCAACATGGCAGGAATATCTTTATGTAAGAATTCCTTATATTAAACCGGTTATCATTGCAAACTGTCTGCTGGTACTGAATGGTTCCCTGAGATCTTTCGAGTTCTCTTATCTGTTAACACATGGAGGACCGGGAAATGCTTCTGAACTTATGACAACTTATATGTATAAACAGGCGTTCAGCAGTATGAAATATGGTTACGGAAGTTCTGTAGCGATCATGATCGTAATCATCTGTATGGTAGTTGGAATGTTATTCCGTAAATTCACAGGAGGAGGGGATGACGAATGAAAAAGAAAAAACCAACCATTCCGAGCATCATTAAATGGGTTATAGCATTAATCCTTGTTGTGATGCAGGTTTATCCTTTCTTCTATGTATTTACTTCAAGCTTTAAGTCACTGGATGATTTCAGACAGTTACCGGCATATGCACTCCCGTCAAAATGGGTGCTGACAAACTTTATCAATGTTTTTACAAAAAGCCATATGCTGACTTATTTTAAAAACAGTATCATTGTTTTGATCGGTGTATTGATTCCTCTGCTTTTATTTGCATTGATGGCTGGATTTGCATTAAGCAAAATCAAATTCAAAGGCAGAAAATTTGTCCTTAATTATTTCCTTCTTGGATTGATGCTTCCTATGCAGGTTGCACTGATTCCATTGTTTACTATTTTTAATAAGATGGGACTGATCAATACATACCCGGCAATTATTTTGCCACAGATTGCTTTTTCACTGTCTTATTCTATTCAGCTGTTTTATTCATTCAGCAAATTCTTCCCTGAAGAAATGCTGGAAGCAGCGATCATTGATGGATGTTCACCGATAGGATGTTTCTTTAAGATGGTGGTTCCGATGTCACTGAACTCTATTATCACAGTAGCAACCATGCAGGCAGTATTCTGCTGGAATGAGTATATTAATGCTTATACATTTACCAGATCTACAGATATGAAAACCATTACACTTGGTTTAAATGACTTCGTAGGAAGCATGGGACTGACAGACTGGGGTGGTACATTTGCAGCCATCACTGTAACAGTACTTCCGGTATTTATTTTCTACTTCTTCAGCAGCAAGAAGATGCTGGCAGGTATGACAGCAGGTGCAGTAAAAGGTTGATAATATGCAAGAATTACCTGATAACAGTAGTTTGATTTATGAGTAAATAACAGGCTTGCCGGAAAAGTACAAGCAGGCCTGTAAAGTGAAATAAAGTATAAAAAAGGAGATTAAGACTATGCAGAAATTATACTATCAGTTCCCGGGAACATGGTTTGGCGATTGCATGCCATTTGGACATGGAGATAAATTCTATTTATATCATCAGAGAGATACCAGAAAACCGGGACCATTTGGAGAACCATTTGGCTGGGATCTGGCAACAACTTCTGATTTTGTACATTACGAAGATAAAGGCGTGGCAATTCCGAGAGGAACAGATGAAGAACAGGATCAGTTTATCTTTGCAGGAAGTGTTTTCGAGGCAGAAGGACAGTATCATATTTTCTATACAGGTTATAACCGTGATTATCCGGCACTTGGAAAACCATCTCAGGTTCTGATGCATGCATACAGCGATGATCTTGTAACATGGCACAAAACTCAGGATGCACTTACCTTCACTCCACAGGAAGGCTATGACCCGGATGACTGGAGAGATCCATGGGTGATCCGCGATGAGGAAAATGATCAGTATCTGCTGATCCTTGGTGCAAGATTACAGGGACCAAAGACAAGACAGACAGGAAGAACTGTTAAATTCACATCTAAAGACCTGAAAAACTGGAAGTTTGGAGGAGATTTCTGGGCACCGGATCTCTATACTATGCATGAGATGCCAGACTTATTTAAGATTGGTGACTGGTGGTATCATATTGTGACAGAATACAGTGACAGAAGTAAAATGGTATACCGTATGAGCAAGAGTCTGGAAGGTCCATGGATCGCACCGAAAGATGATGCATTTGACGGCAGATCTTATTATGCAGGACGTACTTTTGAACTGAACGGACAGAGAATCCTCTTTGGCTGGGTTGCTACCAAGGATCAGGATGATGATGACAATAACTTCATCTGGGCAGGAACATTTATGGCACATGAGGTTTACCAGAGAGAAGATGGAACCCTTGGTGTAAGAATTCCGGAAACTGTATGGAATGCATTTGATAAAGAAGAAAAGACAGAAGATTTTGTAATTGATACTCCAACTAAGAGTACAGAAAAAGTAGTTGCAAAAGATACAGGAGATATCTTCAAATTCGAAGCAGATGTGGAATTCACAGAAGGAACTAGAACTTTCGGTGTGAGATTCTATGAAGATGAGGATAAAGCTGAGTCTTACCAGTTCGTATTTAATGTAACAGAAGACAGATATGTATTTGAGAAAAAACCAAACTGGCCATGGCCTGCAAACCAGAATATCGGACTGGAGAGACCGCTGGAACTGGTACCTGGTAAGAAATACAATATCAAAATGATCGTAGATGATACAATTGCTACAATCTATGTAGACGGTGTTGCATTAAATGCAAGAGCATATAAACGTCCGGGAGAAAGTCTGTCACTCTTTGCTTCTGAAGGAAGCCTGAAAGTAACTAACTGCAAGGTTACAACCGGATTAAAGAAATAGAGACAGACAGCAATTTAATCGATAAACCGCGGAGCAGTTATTCGGTGTAGAGTAACGTGACGAAGAGATTGCTGTAAATAAAAAAGTTGCTGTGCGTTTCAGTTATAGAAATGCACAGCAGCTTTTTTGCGTTAAGTCGATTGGAAACAACAGATTTAGGGGTTGCTTAATCTTCTAATTTAATCTTCTCCTTAAGAACCACACATCCTGCCATGTCTCCGATAACATTAACGCAGGTTGCGCCCATGTCGCAGAGTGTATTGATGCTGATGTAAACGCCCATAACTCCTG
>ENA-ORNB01001803-ORNB01001803.1-human-gut-metagenome-genome-assembly--contig:-NODE-1803-length-13624-cov-2.887759_pt1 | contig 13624 bp, 12 predicted proteins | sample MGYA00242112_ERZ509016 | MGnify/ENA primary metagenome ERZ509016 (study PRJEB26280, sample SAMEA2338705) | human gut metagenome | biome: human gut; feature: human-associated habitat; material: faeces...
CAAGTATTCTGTAATAAACTTTTATCGCATTAAAAAGTACAGTTATAATTATATTAAACGCCGCAATTATTATTAAATTATATGTATTTGTTCTATTATCAAAATATAAAAAATTCCAAAAATCTGCAGTTAATAAAATCGCCACAAAACATATAAATGACATTAAAGCTAAAAAACAAATCCAAGAAAAGAATACTTTCTTTTGTATTTGTATTTTTTTATCAGGCAAATAACGTAAAATTGAAGAATCCGTACCTAATAGTACTAATGGAAAAACAAGCGTATTAATAATATTAAGCTGCGACCATGCGCCATAATCAACTGTGCCTAACGCTTTTGTTAATATCGGCACTAAAATAAAAGCTTTAAATTTCAAAAATATTTCTGTCCAAAATAATATAAAGGTATTATTTATTATTCTATTCTGCATTTTATTACTTTCATTAAATATTTAATCAACATATAAATTCTAAATTTCATTGATAAACTTTTACTATAGACTCCATATTCTACATATTTCCCACCCCATTTTTCTTTATAAGCTTTTATACCAGATTCTTTTTCATTTTTAGGATAAGGTGCTACTCCAGCAAAATCATAAATCTTTATGTTCTTTTCCTTACACCATTCAATAATTTTCCATTTCAATAAATCTCCAGCATAAATTTTATTGTTATGCGCATAATCGGAAATAGCTAAAATGACTTCAATCGCAACATTTTCATTATAACAAATTCCTTGACATGCCATTGGTATATTATCTATATATAGTACAAAATATTTTCTGTTTTTTGAATATTTAATTTTTGTTAAATCTGTCTTTAAACTATGATTTACAGATAAATTTGCTCTTAATCTTGCTTCATTGTAAATATTTAAAAAATCATTAAATACATTTTCACTAACCCCTATATCTTTTAGATAATATTTTCTCTTTTCTAATTTTTTTATATTCCTTTTTAAACTGTTTGACATATTCTTTTTTATATCTTCTATTGTATTATCAATATTTAGTAAATAAGTAGCCCATTTATACTCTAATTTGAAAGAATTTTCCAAATACAAATCCATTTCTTCGCTTTCATTATAATAATTAGGAATTGCATTTATAATTCCTATAATTTTATTTTTTTTTAAATAAGAATATACTTCCTCATTTAAATCAGAAATGTTAACACCATTCCATATTAAGCATTTACCAAAAAAAGTATTTTGAATAGAAATATAATAAATCTTATTTGAAATATTATATTTCTCAAAACCATTTTCTTCTTCATCATATAAAGTCTGCCATGGGCTATAAATATACATTATTTTCACCTTCTATTATATTAAATATTTTCGTTCCAAATTTTTCTATTCTATAATGTTCTTCAGCATACAATACCGCTTTCCTAGTTAAATTAAAATAATTCTTTTCATCCATACAATAAAGTATTGCTGCACAAATTTCATTAACTGAATAAGAATTAATAATTGGTCTTTTATCATTTTTATTTGCCAGATATGCGATAACCGGTTTACCCAAACAACAAGCTTCTCTTGAAATTCCACCCACATCACCTAAAATAAATTGATCTGCAATAACATCCGCTTTGCACATAGCAATATATAATTCTTCTTTGCTCAAAGTTTTATTCCAAATTACATGATCATCAATTTTTAATTTTTTTACTAAATTTTTACTCAGCTCAGAGTCATTACCTCTATCTAATAACCATAATTCCAAATTATAATTTTTATTAATCAACTTTGCTACTGCTTTAATAAGTTTATCATTACCTTTAATATCCCATAATTGATTTGCAGGATTAAATATAATAAACTTAGAATTTTTACAAAAATCTTTTTCTTTCTTAAATCTTATAATATTATTAAAATTAACCGGAAAATCTTCAAAAGCTATATGTTTATATTCTAATCCTAATTTTTCTATTGATTTAAATGTTCCAGGATCATTACCGGATATTATTCTATGAGATTTCTTAGCAACTAAACGCAATAATAATGACGAAACTTTATTTTTCCTAAAAATCCATTCACGCAAATCACTGCCTGTAGCAAACCAAAGAAATTTTTTCCGTGAAAATAGCGCTATAATACTTCCCAATGTTACACCAATAACATAATCATAATTATTATTTACATGTGATGCTAATCTTAAAATAGATATTTTATTATTTTCATATAAAGTATATTTCGCATGATTATTTATTAATTTTTGTTCAATACTGCTTAGATCATGTCTATATTCCCAAAAAAATATATTATCTTCCTCAAATGCATTAATGTTTTCTTCTCGCGGATCAGAAGTAGTATTTAATTCATTTGCAGAAATGAATAAATCTACACTTATGTCTTTTTTATTTAATGATTTTAATGATAATAACGTTAAATATCCTAAATTACATAAATTACCAATAATTGCTATTTTCATTTATTTTAAATATCCTCTCATGATATTGTGCATGATTTTATAACCTTCTCCATTCGGATGTAAGCCATCAAAAGTATATAATGAATTTATATAATTATTTTCTAAAAACGAATCAAAAAAGTTAATATATCGAATATTATATTTAATAGCCAGTTCTTGGATTTTATAATTCAAATTTTTAATTCTATCATTTGATTTTATTTGCGTTTTTTCTGCAATATTTTTAGAAACTGGAAGAATACTCATAACAAATATTTCAGTATCTGGTAAATGAAGCTTTAAATCATTTAATAAATAAGCATATTTATCTAAAATATATTCATCCGTTGCTCCATGTTGCAAATTGTTTATTCCTATCATAATAAAAATAATTTTAGGAGACTCATTTATCAAAGTTGGTAATCTGTTAATTACTCCCTCAATTCTATCACTATTTATACCTCTATTTAAAATTTCAAACTTTTCTTCTGATAATAATTCATGCCATTCGCAACCATCAATAATACTATCACCAATAAACATTATTTTTTCTTTCTTGTTATAACTGTATGAGTTTAAAATCGAAAAAGTATCAACTCTTGTCTTATAATATAAATCCGGAGTCAATTCCTTGTACAATTTTACTTGACTCCATTCGGGGGGGAGTTTATTACTCAAACACCTTCCTATTATTAAACAATTTATAGTCAAAGATACCATTAAAATATATTTTATGTTAATTTTTAATTTCATGTGCCGGAACTCCCACTAAAATAGAATATTCTTTAAAATTTTTTGTTACAACAGCCCCAGCACCGACCCTGCACCCCGTTGCTATCGTAACTCCGCCCATTATTGTTGCACCAATACCAATATTGGTATTATTTTCAATCCTAATTGGACATAATTCTATTTCTGAAAACAAAAGAATATCATTTTTCATATCCACTGGTTTATGGCGTGCTGCATGCATTTTTACCTGAGGGCCAATGCCAACATTGTTTCCAATCTTAATTCCGCCTCCAGCATGTATAAAGCATTGCTGACCTATCCAAACATTATTACCTATTTCTAGTTTTCCTTTATAATATCCTTTTAATACTGTATCATGACCTATATAAACATTATCACCTATATAAATATTTTCCGGATGAAATATTCTTACACCGTCTTCAATTACAACATTTTTGCCAACTTTAGCAATTTTATCAATATTATTTCTTCCTGAACTCTCACTTTTCCATAGCTTCATACGAGTATGCTCCCACTGATTTTATTATATTTTTTATATTTCTTTCTTTTTGTATATTTATAATTTTAAATAATTTACTTGAATCTCCCAAATAATTTTTTACTTTCAAATCATTGAATTTATAACTATATTTTTTTCTTAGCATTAACGAAAATATATCAACAATTTCGACTATACTGATTTTCTGATTTGAAGAAAGATTATAAATTCCATTTAATTGTTTATTTATTATTTCAATTAAAATATCTTTAAAATCTAATAAAATAAATGGTGTAATATCTGGTTTTCCATGATTATTTAAAATAATAGTTTCATTATAAGCAACCTTATATAAAAGCCTGTTAAATAAATTTGTTTTATTACTTTTCCCAAGAGGAAAAAACAATCTTAATATAGTTTTATTTTCTATATTTGAATTAACTACCAAATTTTCTGCTAAAATTTTACTTTCTGCATAAAAATTTTCCGGATTCAATGCTGTTTCTTCATTTACCCAATTATCATTTGCTCCGTATACCGCACCAGTTGATATATAAATAAAATGTTTTACTTTATTAACTTCTGCCCAATTCAACAAATTTTTAGTAGTTAAAACATTGTTAAAATAGTGTTCCTCTTTAGAAAAATTATTACCAATACTACCACCACAATGTATTAAAACATTAGGATATTTAAAACCACTAATAGTTTCAGGTACACCATTTTTCAGCTTTATCATATCTTTAGTCGGATGTGTTGACAGCTTTATTAAATTATCATGAGAAGAATCCATATCATTACACAAAAAACTGCCAACAAATCCATTAACTCCAGTTATTCCAATATTCACTTTTTAAAAACCTCTGGTAAATCAGGAATATCATTAATATTTTCTTTATACCAAGCAGCTGTAGCTTTTATTCCTTCTTCCAAATCTACTTTAGCTTTAAAATCAATTAATTTTTGGGCTTTCATTACATCAGGGACTCTTAATTCAATATCAGCAGACAATGCAGGCTTGAATACAATTTTAGATTTAGAATTTAAAATTCTACATACAATTTGTGCCAGTCCATAAATTGTAGTAACAGCCCTTGCATTGCCAATATTAAAGGATTCTCCAACAGCATTTTCGTGTGTTAAGCTTAATAAAATTCCTTCAATCATATCATCAACATAACACCAAGCTCTGATTTGATTTCCATCTCCGAAAATATAAATATCTTCATTGTTTAAAGCTTTGCGAATAAAAATTTGTATAGCCCCTTCACCAATTTGCCCTGGGCCGTAAATATTAAAAGGCCTGATTGTAACAGTAGGCAACCCATATTCTCGATGATAAGCATGCGTTAAATGTTCACCGGCCAATTTACTTACGGCATAAGTCCATCTTGCTTCACCAACAGCCCCTGTTGTTGTTTCCATACCTTCGTTTACTCTAAATGCATGGCTACCAAATACTTCAGATGTAGAGAAATCCATAAATCTCTCTAAAGTATCTATCTGTGATGCAGCTTCCAAAATATTAGCTGTACCTAACATATTAACTTTCATTGTTCTTACGGGATTTTTAACTGTATTGACAATACCAGCAATTGCTGCTGCATGTATAACTATTTGCGCACCTTTTACACTCTCTTTTAATTTTTCAAAATCTAGAATATCACCTTTTATAAAGCGTAAATTCTTATGATTTGCAAATTTCTGATGACTCAGTGAATTCCTGTCTAAATTATCAAATACAGTAATTTCATTGTCTTCAATTAATCTGCCAACTAATGTAGAACCAATAAACCCTGCTCCACCTGTTATAAAAATCTTTTTATTTTTTATCATTTGCATTCATCCTTTATTTCAATAAAACTTCTATTACCTTTTCCTGTTCTTCTTTTTTAATCCAAGGACTCATTGGCAAGCTTAACACGCCTTGGGATGCACGTTCTGCATTCGGCAAATCGCCTGTTTTATAGCCTAAATCTGCATAACAGGTTTGCTGGTGCAGGCATTTAGGATAATAAACCATGCTGGGGACACCGGCGTCTTTAAGCTTTGCCTGTAATTCTGCACGCTGTTGCGCATTTTCAAGCAACAACGTATACTGTGCCCAACTGGAAGTAAAACCGGGTAATACAGTTGGTGTTACATATTTATCTTTTAAGCCTTCGGTATAAGCAGCCGCAACTTCGTTTCGCTTTTGCAGTTCGTAATCTTTAAAGGCTTTTAATTTTGGTAATAAAATTGCGGCTTGAATTGTATCCAAGCGGCTGTTTAAACCGATACGCACATTATCATACTTTTCTTTACCTTTACCGTGAATACGAATAGAAACTAAAAGTTCAGCCAGCTTATCGTCATCGGTAAATATTGCGCCGCCGTCACCATAGCATCCCAGCGGTTTGGCTGGGAAAAATGATGTTGTAGCAGCATCGCCAAAACTGCAGGCTTTTTCACCGTTAATATCGCCGCCAAAGCCCTGGGCTCCGTCTTCCAAGACTAAAAGGTTATATTTTTTTGCAACAGGCAATATCTTGCTGTAATCAGCAGGCTGACCAAAAAGGTCTACCGGTATAACGGCTTTAGGCGTTAATTTGCCTTCTGCAATAACTTTTTTAATTTGCTGTTCAAGGCTTACAGCATCCATATTAAAGGTTTTTAAATCAATATCGGTAAACACCGGTGTTGCACCTACAAGGCTAACAACTTCTGCCGTAGACATAAAGGTAAAAGTAGGCACAAATACGGCGTCACCTTTTTTTATGCCCCATGCCATCAATACCATATGCAGGGCGTCCGTACCATTAGCACAGGTAATGCAGTGTTTTACGCCTACATATTCTGCAAGCTGCTGTTCAAGTTCTGCTACTTCGGGGCCCATTAAATAATGCCCATGATTTAAAACTTTTTGTATATTAGCGTCAATTTCTGTTTTAAGTTTTTTATATTGTGCTTTTAAGTCTACAAATTCCATTTTGTTCCCTCTTTATTTTTCTGTAAGGCCATTTTCTGTTTCAATATAGCTTCTGCCGCATCTATGACAGGTTAAACCATCAGTTAATTTTTCTCCGCATTCACACATCCAGCCAACCTGGCGTGCGGGTACGCCAATCATCATTGCGTAATCTTTTACATTGGCGGCAACAACACTGCCGGCAGCAATAAAAGCCCAACGCCCAACGGTATGCCCGCAAACAATTGTTGCATTAGCGCCTATTGTAGCCCCTTGTTTAATAAGCGTTTTTTTATAACCTGCACTGCCTTTTGGGTATTTGGCGCGCGGGTTCATGTCATTAGTAAATACCATCGAAGGACCGCAAAAAACATCGTCTTCAATCTCTACGCCTTCGTAAATTGATACGTTATTTTGTACTTTTACACCGTTACCGATTTTTACGTTATTGCTGACGTTTACATTCTGCCCAAAAGAACATTTTTCGCCAATGACAGCACCGGATTGAATATGGCAAAAATGCCATATTTTAGTACCTTTGCCGATTTTTACATTATCGTCAATATAACTGCTTTCGTGTACAAAAAATTCTTTATCGCTCATTGTCAAATCTCCCTGTAAAATCAAGCGTGCTGCATTCTTTCAGCGGCAGTTTTACCGGTTTACCTTCTGCCGCAGATTTATAAATTGCCAGTACGAGTTCAAGCGCATCTCTGCCCGCTTTTGCATCTACATATGGCTGCCGATTATTTTTCACTGCATCAATTACATCGGCAAATAAGCTGGTATGACCGTTGCCATAAACATTGCTGGTTGCTTCTTTAAGCCCTTTATTTTCAACATCTGCCTCTGTTTCATCAGCAAAATCCCATACATCAATATTGTTGGTAGATGTACCGCCAATTTTTACAGTACCGGTTTCGCCAAATAAATATAATGTTTCTTCAAGGTTTTTAGGATATACGTTTGTTGTTCCCTCAATTGTAGCAACTGCACCGTTTTTAAAACCTACAACTGCCATACCGAGGTCTTCGGCTTCCAGATAGTGATGAAACTGCTGTTTGGTTTTGCCGTAAACTTCGTCAATTTCTCCGCCCATCATCCAGCGCAGCAAATCAATGCCGTGAATGCACTGATTCATAAGCGCACCGCCATCCTGAGCCCATGTTCCCCGCCATGGTGCCTGGTCATAATAATTTTTATCGCGGTTCCAGCGTACATGAATTGAACCATGAGAAATTTTGCCAAAACGCCCTGCTTCCAAAGCTTTGCGCATTTTTTGTACAGCTACATTAAAACGGTTTTGATGGCAGGCAGATACTTTAACGCCATGTTTTTCAGAAGCTTCAATAATTTTATCAGCATCAGCAATGCTCATTGCCATCGGCTTTTCGATAATTACGTTTTTATTATTTTCTATGCAGTAAAGCGCAATCTCTGCGTGTAAACCGCTTTCAGTTGCAATACTGATAAGTTCAATATCAACATTTTCTGCCAGCATTTGCTTGTAGTCGGTATATCGCTTAATGGAAGTTTCGTTTTGCAAATTATATTTTGCAAGCAGCGCTTCCATTTTTTCTTCTATAACATCACATACAGCAACAATTTGCAGTTTATTATTTAAAACTGCTTTAATATGGTTAACAGCAATACGGCCGCAGCCGATAAGTGCGTATTTCATTTTTACTCCTTATAACACTTCAATATTATGCCTGTCGGCAATATTTTTCATTGCATTTTTAGCATCAAAAATCAATTTAGCATTTTTAGATACCAAGTCATAATCAACATTTGTATGGGCAGCAGTTATAATAACCAAATCGCTGTCTTTAATAACTTCTGCCGTTAACTCTTTTATGCTTTCCATTTGCCCTCCGTCATGAAAACGGAATTTAGGAATCCACGGGTCAAAATACTGAACTTTTGCTCCACGTTTTTCAAAATTTTTTATTACTGTTAAAGCCGGACTTTCACGGTAATCATCAATATCCTGCTTATAAGCAACGCCTAAAACAAGTACTTTGGCATCCTTTAAAGCTTTGCCAAAACGGTCGTTTAAAGCTTCGGCACAGCGGTCAACCGTATATTCAGGCATTCTGTCATTAATCATGCCTGATGCTTCAATCATAGAAGTATGGAAGCCGTATTCACGTGCCTTCCACGCCAAATAATACGGGTCAAGCGGTATGCAGTGGCCGCCAAGACCGGGACCGGGATAAAATGCCTGAAATCCATACGGCTTTGTTTTAGCTGCATCTACAACTTCCCACATACTGATGCCCATTTTATGGCACAAAATAGCAAGTTCATTGACAAGACCGATATTAATATTACGGTAAGTGTTCTCTAAAATTTTTTCCATCTCGGCAACTGCCGGAGAAGATACTTCGTAAACATCACCTTCAAGCACATGGCGGTACATTTCGGCAATAACCTCGGTTGCATCTTTGCCTATTGCGCCAACTACTTTAGGTGTATTTTTTGTTTTATAAATAAGATTGCCCGGGTCTACACGCTCCGGAGAAAATCCCAAGTAAAAATCCTCTCCACATTTAAGCCCGGAGCCTTCTTCCAAAATCGGTTTAATAAGTTCTTCGGTTGTACCGGGATAAGTAGTAGATTCTAAAACTACCATAGTTCCCTTTTTGAGATGTTTTGAAACGGATACCGCACTGTCGTGTACATAGCTAATATCAGGCTGCTGATGCTCATCAAGCGGGGTTGGTACACAAATTGCAATAAAATCTACATCTTTTACAAAAGTAAAATCCGTAGTAGCAGAAAGTATTCCGCTTTTTACAATAGCTTCAAGGTCTTCGTTGACAACATCTCCGATATAGTTATGACCTGCATTTACCATATCTACTTTTTCTTTTTGTACATCAAACCCTATGGTTTTATACCCTGCTTTGGCTTTTTCTACCGCAAGCGGAAGCCCAACGTAACCAAGCCCCACTACTCCGACCACAATTTCTTTACTGCGTATTTTATTAAGCAGTGTTTGTTTCATCATAGACTATGCCCTCCTGTAGTTATAAAACAGCTTTTACTGTTTCTATCATGATTTTTATATCATTAAAAAAACTATAATTTTTTAAATAAAGAAAATTCCAGTGCATTTTTTGCGGTAAAACGTTTTCTATGTATGTTTTGTCTATATCAATTACATCTGTTAACAAATTTTCCTCATCTTTAAATTTAATGCTTGCCTCGCTTGTTACACCGGCCGGTAAAAGTAATGTTGCCAGCATTTCATTATTATAAGCATCAACAAACTTAGGTACTTCAGGCCTTGTTCCAACAAAACTCATATTACCTTGTAAAATATCTATCAATTGCGGTAATTCATCTAAACGGCAACCACGTAGTTTTTTGCCAATTTTAGTAATGCGCATATCACTTTTAACCGTTACTTGCGTACCAAAGCATTCGGCGTTTTTTACCATAGTACGGAATTTATGAATACGAAATTTTTTACCGTATTGAGTCACACGTTCTTGCCGGAAAAATACTTCACCCGGAGAATCAAGCTTTATCAATATAGCCAATATAAAAAATACAGGCGATAAAACTATCAGCATTAGTAAAGATAAGCTTTTATCAAAAATCAGCTTACAGAATAAGCTGATTTTCTTGTTTTGAAGACTGTTATAATACTGGCGTACTGCATCATTCTGCATTACCTGAGGCAAATCATCCCAACGGCAAAGCATTATTGCAGTTCCTTCTTTATTTCTTTAAAGTTTTTAATGATGTATTTTACATCATCGTCAGTTAACAAGGTATGCAGCGGAAGTGTTATTTCATTTTTATAACGTGCATAAGCATTAGGATAATCTTTAATATTAAAACCTAAATTCTTATAAGCTGTATGCATTGGCAGCGGCTTATAATGTACGTTAGTTGCAATACCACGTTCTGCCATTTTTATGATAAATTGATTACGATATTCTTCATCTTTGCCAAGCAACCGTACTAAATATAAATGGCCGCTGCTTTGATATTCATCTGTATAATGATGCAAAAATTTAATATCACAATCTTTTAAACCGTCATTATATTGTTCTATAATATTTTTTCTTCTTGCTAATAATTGCGGATATCTCTCAAATTGAACAAGCCCGATAGCAGCCATAATATCTGTCATATTACATTTATAATACGTGCCTTTAATATCGTATTCCCAAGCCCCGAGTTTTGTTTTGGCGAGTGCATCTTTTGACTGCCCATGTAAAGAATACAGTTGGTATTCTTTATATAATTCTTCATTATCTATGCCCGGTATATTTTTCCATGTTGCAGCTCCACCTTCTGCTGTTGTAAAATTTTTTACTGCATGAAAAGAGAAACTTGTAAAATCTGCTATGCTTCCTACCGGCATATTATGCCATTTAGCACCAAAAGCATGCGCAGCATCAGCACATACCGCAATCCTGCCAATAGCTTTTTGTATTTTATTTTTAGGTTTAAAAATTTCTTTTTTATTATTTACGATCTCAAAAATCCTTTCATAATTGCAGGGAATACCTGCTAAATCAACAGGTATAATTGCTTTGGTTTTACTTGTAATTGCAGAATTTAATTTTTCGTAGTCCATTTCATACGAATCGTTAGCAGTATCTACTAAAACTATTTTTGCACCTACATGCTTTATAACACTTGCCGATGCTGTATAAGTATAGGCAGAAGTAATTACTTCATCACCTTCGCCTATGCCTAACACCCTTAAATTAAGTTCTAATGCTGCCGTAGCGGAATTTAAACATACAGCCTTTTCTGTACTACAAAAATTTGCTATTTTTTGTTCTAATTTTTTTGTGCGGGGACCGGTTGTAATCCATCCGCTGCGTAATGCTTCCGCTACTTCTTTTATTTCTGCTTCTGTAATATCAGGAGGTGAAAAACTAATATTCTTCATCTTATATCCCCTTTCTGAATTCATATATTTTCCCTGTTTGGCGTATAAGTAGGTACTATCTTTTGCAGAGCAGCTACTACTTCTTCACCGTCTGTTATTTCAAGTATTCTTCTTATTTCCCTATCAAGTCCGGCTTTGTCTATTTCTTTTATCCTTGCAGTAAAGATTTTTTTATGCGTTGTTTTTTCCGTACCGTCTTCAGCACTCAGCAGTTCTTCAAACAGCTTTTCTCCCGGCCTTAAACCGGTTATTTTTATTTCTATGTCTTTATCAGGTATTAACCCTGAAAGCGTTATAAGGTCTTTGGCAAGGTCGTATATCCTTACCGGTTCGCCCATGTCAAGCACGAATACTTCCCCGCCTTTTGCCATAGCTCCGGCTTGTAATACCAGCTGGCTTGCTTCCGGTATTGTCATGAAGTAGCGCTTCATATCCGGATGCGTTACCGTTACCGGACCGCCTTTTGCTATCTGCTTTTTAAACAGCGGTATTACGCTGCCGCGGCTGCCGAGCACGTTGCCAAAACGTACTGCTACAAACCTTGTGCCGCTGTTTTTGTTCATGCTTTGCACATACATTTCGGCAACTCGTTTTGTACAGCCCATTACGCTTGTTGGGTTTACTGCTTTATCTGTAGATATCATTACAAAGGTTTCTACGTTGTGTGCCGCTGCTTCGTCTGCTACTACTTTGGTGCCTAATATATTGTTGCGCACTGCTTCAGCAGGCTGGTATTCCATTAGCGGTACGTGTTTATGTGCTGCTGCATGAAATACTACCTGCGGTTTAAAGTAGTCCATTATGGCTTTTATACGTTCTTTATCGCGTATATCGGCAATTATTGGCACAGTTTTTACTTCCGGGCAGTTTATTTTCAGTTCCTGGGTTATTTCATAAATACTGTTTTCACCTTTGCCTAAAAGCAATAGCTTTTTAGGCTGCATTTTTGCTACCTGCCGTACTATCTCACTGCCAATACTGCCGCCTGCGCCAGTAATTAATACTATTTTGCCTGCAAGATATTCTTTTACGGCTGTAGTATCAAGTTTTACCGGGTCTCTGCCTAAAAGGTCTTCTATATCTACCGGGCGTAGCTGGCTTATGCTTACTTTACCTTCAATAATCTCATAAAGTCCCGGTAAAATTGTAAGTTTGCAGTTTGTTTCTTTGCAGATGTTAATGATTGCTTTTATTTCTTTGCCTTTTACTGAAGGCATGGCAATTATTATCTCGTCTATGCTTTTTTCTGCTGCTATTTTTATAATCTCATCACGGGTTCCTAAGATTTTTACACCAAGCAAAATTTTGCCGGTTTTATTTTTATCGTCGTCAATAAAACCTACTACTTTGCGGTTTGCTATGTGGTAGCGTTCTATTTCGCGAAGCAGCATTGCCCCTGCGTCACCTGCGCCGATAATAAGCACTTTATTTTTCTTACGCTGCATTTGCTTGTATTTAGGCTTATTCATTACATAGCTGTAGAACCTGAGTGCCATTCTAATGCCGCCTATAAAGAATATAAGCAGCAAGAATGTAAACACATATAATGAACGCGGCAATACAGCACCGATATAAAGCGATATAGAATACCATACAGCACTGCCAACAAGGTTAGCCATAACAACAGCTATGAGTTCTGTAGCACTGGCATAACGCCAAATTCTGCCGTAAAGCTTAAAAACATAAAATGACAGCAAATAAATGATTACTGCTAACGGCAGGTATGAAATCAACATTGAAAGATAATTTGCCGGTATTTTATCGCTGTCAAAACGAAGATAAATACTAATAAAAGCAGCAAGAATAACACTGATTATATCCAATGATGCCAGAAACATCGGCAGTAAATATTTTCGCAATTTTATCCCCTATTTCACTTTTTTATTTAAAACTTATCTATAACTTTATTTTACAATCAATTATTATGTATTATATCACTTTTAAAATAAAATTTCTACTATTGCCCTTTAACTTAACTCCGTTTTTACGCAAAAAAAAGACTGCCTGCAAGCGCGTTTGCACTTACAAACAGTCTTTTAAAACCTGTAATTTAAATTTTAGTATTATTTAATTTTTAAGGGTACAGTTTATTTTTCGCCCGTACTGCCGAAG
>ENA-ORNB01001807-ORNB01001807.1-human-gut-metagenome-genome-assembly--contig:-NODE-1807-length-13608-cov-3.369512_pt1 | contig 13608 bp, 10 predicted proteins | sample MGYA00242112_ERZ509016 | MGnify/ENA primary metagenome ERZ509016 (study PRJEB26280, sample SAMEA2338705) | human gut metagenome | biome: human gut; feature: human-associated habitat; material: faeces...
CTCTCCGACTTTTTGGAATGAAAAAATAAAAGCGCTCACCATTTTTCGGTGGGCGCTTTTCTTCATTCTTCGGTTTTCTTTTTCAGCCACTGCCTTCTAACGAACGGCGTTACATAGGTTTCATCACTCTTCAGCTCATAGCCATAGCTTTCAGCTATCAGGATGGCACGTTCGCTTGCTTTCTGTCCGGCAGGCAGGTGGCGAATGAAACCATTGATGTTTTTGGACGAAGCATCATATTTAGACTTGTCGAACACCCGCAGCGGTCATCATTGCCTTTCTTGCGATAATCGCGGGGCTTTCCGCCAATCATCAGACAACGAATCCCGAATGGAGCATCCGCGTGTGTCACAAACGAAGACCGGAACGACGCATCAGTGGGCAGAACATCCGGCAAATCACAGGCGAGAGAAGTGTACAGCCAGAGAATCAGATTCGTGACGCTGTCAACCAGCTCTGGAAATTGAGCTCGGTCAGTCAAAATATAAAACCACTCGGTGCTTGTGTTATAGTATCCGGCCAGGTCACCGAACTTGGTTACGATTTTATACAGACATACAATCTCGTTGTCGCGGCAAGTCTCTTTCAGCTTAATTTCCTGTATCAGCTGGCAGGCATCAAACTGAAACAATGCACCGTTGGCGGGAAGAGTTCTGCGGCGATGGTGCAGCGTATCTTTCAGAAACTCTGTCGTATATTTGGGCGAGATGGGCTTTGGCCACCAGGACCACATGTTCGGAGTATTCTCAATCAGCGGCTTGTCCGGCAACATGTCCACGGTATACTCGTTCACATAGGTGGCCATCGAAAGGACAGTGTTCGTATACAAATGCGAGAGCAAAGCGAGGTCGTTGATGCTATCGAAATCTGCAACATTCTCATAGCCATAACGCTTGTAGTACGAAAAGACCATATCCAAGCGTCTGTCTTCAGAAATCTGAGATTCACATTTGTCGTATGGCCGATTGTTGAAAAGAGCATCACTATAATAGACAGGAACATCGGCGAGGGGATAGGGGTCCCGGATGATGATTGGCTCGTTCTCAGTTGAGATACCGACAATGTTGTTCACAATATCGAATTCCTGAGGCTTGAGGTATTCGCTCCCCTGCATCAGCATATCGATTACCGCGTACAGGACAGAATCATTACGTTCCACATTTCCGTCAATGGATAATCCTGAATGAACACATTCCTGCGCATAAGCAATAGCCTTGAAATACAGAGCGTAGTCCTTATTCTTCTTGATGGGCTTTGTGAGCCCCTGCAAAAACTGATGATAGCCTTTAATGAACTTGTCGGGGTTTGCCATGGCAAGCTCTACCTGAGAGCTGACGGCCTCAATGATGGGTTTGCACTCCTCAGCTTCACGGACCAGGTGAAAGAGGAAAGTAGATGCTTTCCCAAAATCCATGTCATGCAATGTCGTCGCAACCTGGCAAGCGCTGGACAGGGTTCTTCTCTGAAATACCCAGATAGACTCGCCCTTGCTCCGATATTTCTTATCCCATACCGGTGCGTATTTATCGACTAAGGTATTACCGAAATCTTCCTGCACTGCCAAAACACCATTTTCGTTCTGCACGGTATCCTCCTTACAACTTTAACTGCCCCACACAACTCTGCGCAGTGGGCAGTAGTTTGTGGGTTATCTCGTTGCGGAAATACTTAGGGTCCACGGCCCGCATCCCGAACCGCACACGGTCTAAAGCATCTGCATCCTTGAGAATCGTATATAGCAGCCACACCCGTTCTTTGTCCCGGATATTGGATGCTTTGAGGTCTGCAAGAGCCTTGCGGTCATCCAAGCAATGATACTCGATGAGGAAAGCAGTTGCCGGATTGCAGTCGGAGGCTGTGTCATAATAAATGTCCCTAGACTTTGCTCCGTGGCTGTCATCGACATCATCGTTTGTCCGCCCAATATCATGATAAAGAATCGCATCACATAGCTGGTGGGATTCTTTTTTTGTTAAGGCAATGCCCTGAACCTGAACCAAAAGCAGCGCATCAAAGAGAACTCGCAGCGTATGCTCGGCGTCGTGCTCCTCATCATTAGCCCGGCCATAAGCATCATACAGAGAGGAAATGCGGCTCCGGTAGCGCTGGTAGAGAGGGTAGAACTCCTGAATCTCATCTGTCAGAGCGTTAATGCCGTACAGTGTATCGACCTTTCTATCTTTTACGCCAGCCGGTGGGACAAGGACCTCTTTTTCTTCATCATTCGGAAAATACTCGATGATGTCACATTTGCTGACATGGGCAGTGATGATTCTGCTGTTCTCGAGACTCGGAATGCGGCAGGCGAAGAAACAGGCTGCCTTGTAGCTTGTGGTCCAGGAGAAAGATTTCTCGTATGGAGTTGACTTACTCCCTTCCCCGCGATAGATGGTCACAACATCCGGCAGGCTGGACAGCTTCTTTTCAGTGTTCTGCTTTTGTTTCTGAGACTTTCCAGAAAAGACTTTCTGAAGGTTATCCTCTTTGAGAGCCGAGAACCCAAAATCACTGGTACGATAAAGGTCCAGAAAGAGTGAGTACAGGTCCTCGTCAGGGTTAGACAACTCAATGTACCTGGAAAGAACAGACACACGAAGGCTGTCTTCCAGGGAGAAAAGGTAACTGCGGATAAAGGGGGCATTTCCCGTTGAAATGTTTTCAGCTGCGCCTAAAACTCTCTGCTGGAATTTCTCATCTGATTCGCTGTTCACAGCCAGACGCTTGTCCCCGTAAATGTTCAGAGAGAGAACAATGGGAACGGTCGTGCTATCGAACTCGCAATAATAAAGAGGAGCAAGCATATTGTGCGCAGCATAAATCTTGCCAACGGGGAGTCTCGGATACTTTTTAGCGAATTCAGTGGCCGTTATACCGATGCTGTAGCCTTCTTTGTAGTACCGTTCAATGTCAGCACTTGTCTGCACTGCAGTGAGGGGTAGCATCGTCTCGAGACTTGCTTGGTTGATGCTTACAAGAATATCCCCGACCGTCATTGCTTTTCTCCTCCCACAATTCTTTCTAACATAATTATATCATATTTTACAGATGGACGGGCCAAAATCGCAACTTTGTTCATGAATACTTAACCTTTATGCACGAGATTTATTGTTGCCCTAATATATAAAACTAGAGCCCCGTCATCTTGGATGGGGCTCTTGAGTTGTAGCTGGAGGTGTATCTCATTTTGTGCCAGGGGTATTGTATGGTAGTTTTCGAAAATGAGTGCAAAAAAACAAATACCAGAAGTCAAACTCAAAAATATCTTAGTCTTGGCAAGTTTACCCTTGCGCCGCTGTGCGAACCTCATAAAATAGAAATTGTACAAGAGAAACGGCAAGAGACATTTGTAGTGATTGTAGTTGGTCGCCACGAATCGATGCCGTGTCTGCTTGCGCATAATTACCTCTTTTCGAAGCCCACAGGTCATTCTCTCACCTGTGGGTTTTGTTTATTGCGGAATCGTGCGAATTGCAGACAATTAAAGACAGAGCGATTGTGAGATGGGGCGATACCGATGCAGTAGGGATGAGAATCTTAGCAGCTAAAAAACTGAATGTGGAGAAATAAAAATTATGGTATACGTGATTGGAATTGTAGCAGCCCTGATTATTCTCTTTGGATTTCTCTGCTACAAGAAAGCTCCGCCCACGGAGGCTATCGTTGTAACTGGCTTTGGCCTGTCTAAGCCTAAAGTGGTTTGCGGAAAGGGTACATTTGTTCTGCCCGTTCTTCAACGGGCTGACCGACTAAATATGCGCCTTTTGAAAATCGATGTCAAGACTCCTGAAACAGGTGTTAAGACGAAGAACGGCGTAAGTCTCTGGATTGACTCTGTTGTCACGATTCAAGTCTACAGCGAAAACTCTACCGTTCTGGATGAAGAAGTGAAGGCATCCGGTCTGAAAGACGCCAAGGCGTACATCATGTCCCGACAACAGGCAGCCATCTCGAACTTTCTGGGCATGAACGAGCAGGGCATCAATGACAAAGTCAATGACGTTCTGCAGGGCAATTTGCGAGAGATTGTCTCCGATATGACCGTTGACCAAATTCTGACGAACCGCAAGCAGATGGCTGTGAGCGTTATCGAGAATGCTCGCCCCGACCTTGCTAAGATGGGACTTGAGGTTGTGACTTTTAATGTCCAGGACATCAGGGATGCAGTGGATGTTCAAGGCCACAATCACGGCGTTATCGAAGCTATCGGCATCGAACAGGAAGAGCTCGTAAAGAAACAGGCTGAAATTGCCCGTGCTCAGGCTGCCCGTGATGTAGCCTGCGCGAAGGCCGATGCTGAGATGGCTGCAAATGCCAAGGAAGTTGAAGCGCAGACTGCGATTGCAAAACGCAACAATGAATTGCAGCTCGCCAAGGCAAAGCTGAAAGCTGAAGCTGATAAAGCTGCGGCTGACGCAGATGCTGCCGGTCAGATTCAGATGAATCTCCGCGCCAAAGAAATCAAAGAAGCGGAAGCGGATGCTGAAATCGCCAAGCAGAAGAAAATGGTAGACCTTGCCGCACAGGAAGCCGAGGTCCAGCAACGCAAACTGGATGCGGAAGTCCGCAAACAGGCAGATGCTGACCTGTACCGCCGCCAGAAAGAGGCAGAAGCCAAGAAATATGAGGCGGAACGTGCAGCTGAGGCACAGAAGTTCTCTAAGCAGCAGGAAGCAGAAGGCATTGAGCTTGTCGGTAAAGCAGAAGCTGAAGCGATTCGTCAGAAAGGCTTGGCTGAAGCGGAAGCCATGAAACAGAAAGCAGAGGCATATAAGCAGTATAACGATGCGGCTGTGGCTGAAATGCTCATCAAGGTTCTTCCTGACATTGCCAAGAGCGTGGCTCAGCCTTTGTCCAGCATTGATAAGGTTTCTATCATTGGCGGTGATGCCTCCGGCGTATCCGGCGTTTCCAGGAACGTTCCTATCCTGATGGCTCAAACCATGCAGACGGTGAAAGAAGCGACCGGCATTGACATGGGCGAAATTGTCCGTGCCAACAGCATCCAGGCAAAGACCGACCGCAACATCAACATTATGACTCAATGTGAACAGCCTGAGAATAACAAAGAGAAAGGAGGTGCCAAGGCAATGGAACGCGTAGAAGGCGGCTATCTGATTCATGAGAAGAGTCTCAACGGTGAGGAAGTCACTCATTTTCGACCGGATGTGACCGAAGAAGAGAAGGCTATCATGAAAGACAAAAAGGCCAAAGATTAAAGACAACGAATAAAAAGAGGGTGACTCGAAAGAGCCATCCTTTTTTTGTTGTGACGCAAACGAAAAGCTCATGGTAGCCATCCAATTAGGGTGACTGTCTTTTTTGCATGTTAAGGCTTTGTTGCTAAATTGTGCGAATTGAAGATGATTAAAAGCAAAAGATGCTTTGTATCAAATCGATTGAAACCGAAGAGGTGAAGTTAATGCTCGGCGTGAGTTTGATTATCATAGCAGCGGCTATAGTCTACATGGTCGAAACCTATATCAGCACCTATTACACTATCGAATACATGCACGGAACATCGCTGTTCCTTATCCTCCTTGCGAAATATGGCACGCCAGTCCTGTTCCTGCTGCTCTGCGCCTACATTGCATATCGCAATTTTCTCAAAAAGCAGAAAGCTGCGGCTTCTGCTGCATCTGAACGGCCTACAAGCAAAGAAGAGCTGTATACCAACAAAATTCAAACGGCAGTAAAGACAAAAAGCGTCTTCTCCGAGCAGGCTGACCAAATGCTGTATCAGGTACGGCGCTTCGGGCAAAAAATGGCCGTTGCCTACAGCATGACCCAGGATAGCAAGACATCCGGGGAACAAGCCAAGTGCCTAACGTTATTGGAATCCGCAGAACGTATCTTCTATGACCGACTGGATGACGCGATTCGCTCGGCTTCAATGTTTGATGAAACGGAATACAAGGCTTTCTGTCAAGGCTCTATCTCGTTTGGAAACAAAGAAGAAGCGCAGAAAAAGAAAGAAATCTACAATGGTATCGTAAGTACCGTGGATAAGGTAGTTCATGACAATGAGCGCTTAATCCTCCGATTGGATTCTTTAGCATACGCTCTGAACCAACGTTCTGCCCAGAATCCGTGGGATACAGAGGTTGTGCTCGCAATGTCAAAGCTCGATGCTGTCATTAACAAGACGACGCAGGATATTGAACAGGATGAAGATATCAGTCGTGAGGCTATGAAACGATATAACAACTTGAAAGGAGAAATTTAACGTGACAAAAAAGAACATTTTCCCTGTAGTTGCAACCATCGCTGTGGTAGGCGTTGTTCTCGGAGTATTTTCGATGACGGTGATGAGGGACTCAAACGTCAGCATTAGTACAATGACGTCCGAGCAGGCATATGCCAACTTGAGCAGCAAGATGAAGCGCATCGGCGTGCAGGAGGTCAAGGTCAATCCTCAGCAGCTGGATGTCTCTGAATTCCTTGATGCAAAGGATGAACTGCCCGACATTGAATCCTCCTACCCATTCGTGGTCGTAGGAAACGGAGATGTGAACATCGAAATCTTTTCCTCTGGCGAGAAAGCAGCAGAGTCCGGCTCAGATTCTTTCCTGACCGAAATGGCAAAGAAGTTCAACGCCCAGCACAACAAGACTTCCGGAGACAAGACTATGAGTGTCTCCCTGCGCTCCATTCCGTCCGGTACGGCGGCTGAGTACATCTCGACGGGAAAGTATCAGCCCGAGTGCTATACCCCCTCAAATACGCTCTTTGGCGAGCTGGTGAAGAACGAGGGCGTAGAATTGACCGTTGAGGCTGACCGTCTGGTCGGCAATGTGGCGGGTATTCTCGTATCAAAGAAGACAGGGGATATGCTTCGCTCTGAATACGGTGAAGCGTCTGTTTCTTCCGTTCTGAACGCAACCATCGATGGCAAACTCATGATGGGATACTCGAACCCCTACACAAGTGCTACGGGTCTTAATTTTCTGCTTGAGGCTCTTGCGAGCAGCGGCAGCGATACGATTGTCGATACGGCTGCTGTTGAGAATTTCCAGAAATTTCAAGCGAACGTCCCTCTCGTATCCTTCACGACCCAGCAGATGGTCCAGTCGGCTGACAAGGGTATCGTGGACGGTGTCGTGATGGAGTACCAGTCTTATCAGAATGACCCGACCTTGCAGCGCAACTACGAATTCATCCCGTTCGGTGTACGGCACGATAATCCTCTGTATTCCATCGGGAATGTCTCTGCGGAGAAGAAGGAAGTTATTGCTGCGTTCGTTTCCCTCTGCGCCCAGAATCAGGCAGAAGCGACGAAGGACGGGTTCAATGGTCTTGACGACTATGCTTATACAGGCAAGGCATACAATGGCAACGCCATCGCACAGGCTCAGAGTGTCTGGAAAGAAGAGAAGGATTCCGGTATTCCTATTGTGGCAGAGTTCGTTGTCGATACTTCCGGCTCGATGCGCGGCGAACCCCTGAATGCCCTGAAAACCGCGATGATAAACACCATCCAGTATATCAATGACGACAACTATATCGGCATCATTGGCTTTGATTCAGATGTCAGGGAATACCTGCCCATTGACCAGTTCTCTCTGACCCAGAAAACTCTGTATAAGGGTGCCGTGAACTCCCTCGATGCGAACGGCAGCACCGCAATGTACAACGGTCTTTGCGTTGCTATGGACCGCATCTACCAGAAATCTCAGGAACTGGGTGGGAATTGCACGCCCATCATCTTTGTGCTCACGGATGGTGACAACAATACCGGATATGGCTTCTCCGATACGAAAAACATCATTGCCGGTATGGATATCCCCATTTACACCATCAGCTACAACTACGCAGCGGATAGTCTTTCGGAGCTCGCTTCCATCAACGAAGCGGCAGCTATCGTCGGCAACAGCGAGGATATCACCTACAAGCTCCGTAACCTGTTCAACGCGGAGATGTAACTCAAAAGCGCGGTTTTGTCCGCGCAGCTGCTCCAAAAGACAGCCTCCACGCGGCGAGCAGCGGGAACATGCTGGTCGAAGCGGCACGGCCGTCAGCTACCAGTGCCACTCGATGGATGAGGCGGTCGATATGGTCGCCGCCTTGTACAATGGCAGAAAAACAGAAGCAGCGCAAGCATAACCATCCTGCAAAAATATATGCCGTTCATCTTTTTGGGTGGACGGCTTTCGTTTTGTGAATACAGCGATTCAGTGGCGAAGCGAGCCGATTTTACCAGCAGTTTGGTATTCTGCGGCATGATTTCCAGCAGTTTGATACTCTGTGGGCAGTTGCACAGCCGTGCAAATTGCATACAATGGGAATTGGAGAACAAAAAGAGCGATGCAAGGATGCATTTGCAATAAATATGGCGGCTGTTTTTGGTATTCGCGAAACAACACGAAATTAAACGAAACGCGAAGAGGATACAAGAAAAGACGAATGAAATCCGGCTGAGGCGGATAATACTTGTGCCGAGTAGTTTAAAGTCCGGACAATGGGACAGCTAAAGTGGTAAAATGAAACTAGGAATACCTAAAATCAGATTTAACCGAAAAAACAAAAACCATGAATGAATAATTGGTTGCTAAAAAGTAACCGCTCGCTTTTATACCCAAACCAACAAATGACCCAAATCTGTTTAGGAAGGATAGGCACAAAATGGCAAGAAGGAAAACAAACGACTTGGAAAATCAGATGTCGCTCATGGACATGATGGCATCGGAAAGCCCCGAATATACCGAAGAAGGCCCGGAAGAACTCTTGGACCCCGGCGAGGACATGGGGGACAGTGAAGGGCAGACGGATAAGCCCTTCAAACTCGTGGCGAACAAGACCACGAAGGCAAAGGTGAGCATCTCCACGCAGGCGCTGAATGTTGTGAAGGCGGTATATGCTGATACGGTCGAAACGAATTGGGAAGAGTTGTTTGACGGATTCGACAGACTCTATGCTATCACTTTTTCGTCTGGTATCGAGTTCGTGAATAAGGTCATCAACAAGTTCTCGTATGCGGAAGTCGTGTTCGGATGCGAGAAAATCATCGCCAACGACATTGCTGCTATCATGTCGGTGCAAATCGACAGCGTGCAGCGGCTCGCTAAGTCTAAGTCGGCAGGGAACCTTGCGAACCGCCTCGATGACGGGTCCTTGCAGCTGTATGTATCGCGGGACACGAAATCGCACGAGAAAATCTTTATCTTGGAGAGCGCTGACCATAAGCGTGTCCGAGTCATCACCGGCAGTGCGAATATGTCGGCATCGGCGTTTTGCGGCATTCAGCGAGAGAATATCGTCTGCTTCGATGACGAGGCGGCATTTTCGCATTACAAGGTTCTGTTCGAGACCTTCAAGGAGACCTGCTCCGACAATGTCTCCTATAAGGCAGTCGTGAACACCATGAACCAGGAAGATTATCTGAAAGAGAACATCAAAGAAGTGCCCGTCTTTCAGTCTATTGAAAAGCAGAAGCTTGTCTTTCTGGAACAGGCACAGCCTGAGGATGAGGTCGAATACGAGATAGTTGCCGATGTCAAGAAAATGCAGGAACTCGTCAAGCCAATCATGCCTAAGATGCCGGTACAGGCGAATCGTATTGTAGTGGCAGCGGAACCGATGCGCGTTTTCGGGAAACGATATACCGAGGTGCGGCGTGTGGCAGCTGAGGCAGTTAAGCAGCTCCCAAAATTACATATCGACTATGATGCCGGGACCATGACCTTCAACGACGAAAATATCGACCTCAATCCGAATCTCAGCGAGGTGGCAAAGAACATCAAGAGCATCCAGAAGTTCTTCTCGGGCATGGACTACTTTTACGGCGATGTCGAACAGGCCAAGAAGGACTACTTCAAGTACATGACCTGGTATCTGGCTACTCCGTTCATGGCGTATCTGCGGTATTTCGCATCGAGAAACAACTACGATACGAAGCTGTTCCCGATGTACGGCGTTATATACGGCGACTCAAACGGCGGCAAGACGACCTTTATAAAATTTCTTGTCAAACTCATGTGCGGTGAGACCGTTAAGATGAACACGACGGAGGATTTCACAGCCACAAGAATCGACGGCCTCAAACGAGTTTGTGAGGGACTGCCGCTGAACATCGACGACCTCGCCAAGACCCAGTTTCAGAACCGTTCAGAACGGGTAATCAAGAACGATGAATGGGGTATCTCGGACAGGCTCGTGAACTATCCTGCTGTATCTATCACATCGAATAAAATTACCTCGCTGACAAAAGACCTCTCGAAACGCGCTATCATCTGTCGAATTGGTGCTAAAATCGACAACGAGCGCGGTGCCAAAAACTCGAAGCGTGTGAATGAGAGTATGTCGGAGCTGACAACCGCGTTCTATGGCGAATATGTCCGCCGAATGCTTGTTTGCATCGATGAGATGACGACGGAAATGCGTGAAAATGCGAATGGCAAGGAATACTTCCCGGATATCTTCCACGCTTCGTCTAGTGTCATTGCAGATATCTTCGAGGCATGCGGAATCGATTTGCCGGACTATGTGCGTATCCTGTACTATAACGACTATATGGGTGATGAGAGCATTGGTCGTGCTGCAATTGAGAAAATCGAACTGGCATGGCAGGCTGACCCGAGCAAGTTCCGGGTCGATAAGAAGCAGAACAGGCTCATTTACTCCTATCCGCCGGATGGACCGTGGTACGAACTGAAATACATTGCAGATGAGCTGCCGAACTCCCTTGAAGCAGAGATTTCTGGCGGCAACCAGCTTATCATGAACTACGAGCAGGCACAGGAATTGTTCGGCATCAAGTTTCGGCGCTGGCTGGGCATCTTTAACCTCTAATATGCATGGCAGGTTCTTTTCGGAGCCTGCCTTCTTATTTCGCAAAAATAGTTGCCCATTTGTGCGAATTGCAGACAATCAGAAATAAAGCATAAAGCAAAGGAGCTGAGTACCATCTCAAAATTTGCAAGCAAAAAGTTGATTGAGCGAAATTGGAATATCATGAAAGACTACGGCAACGGCTATTCCATTGAGGAGCTTGCCGCAAAATACAGGTTGAGCGTCCGTACATGCTATCGAGCGTTAGACGACGCGAAACAGGAGGCCAGAATTCAGTTGGCGCAGGTAGAGGATGCTAGAAAGGCCGAAATTCTTGCGGCATACAAGAACAGTGTCCCTCTCAAGGAAATGATTGCGAAATTCAACGTGGCAGAAGGATATTGCAGCATGGTTGCCAATGATGCGGGCCTGACTGAAAACCGTAGAAATGAGCGCATCAAAATTAGACAAAGACCGCGCAATGAGAATATCTTTCGAGAATACGAGAGTGGCGTACCGGTGCAGAAACTATCCGAAAAATATCAGCTCTCGGTTCCTGGTATTTACAAGGTTATCCAGCGAGTGAGAAGGCAAAAGGAGGCGATGGAGTTTTGCAATGGATTGTGAAGCAAACCAAATCGAAAGGATATGAGTTCACCTTCGATATCGTGAAAGGCAAGGCCGTTATCGGGCAGGCACACTATATCCCGAAATTGCTACGGCAGGGTTATGGCATCCGGCTGAATGATTCCAAGTTCCTGCTGCAATACATGCCAGCTGCTGACGCAAGGGCGTACATGCGCGGCATCAACACGAAAGATATTCTGAGACACCCTTTTGCTATCCGTGAGAACAACTGCACGGTAGGCGAGATTTCCGTCATCCATACAAAAACCGGATTTCTCCAAGGATACAATTCTATCGCCATGCAGCTGTATGGCGAGGAATACCAGAGCTACAAAATTGGTTTTGGAAAAGAAGGAGTATGCTGCCCTGTATTCCTTTGCGGACAGCAAATCGCCCAAATCAATAAGAGTGCGGTGGTCAAGGATAATCTGGATGAATACCTGATTTACGCAGTGAATGAAAAGGCACTGATGCCGTCCGTCATGTTCGCCATTTATATTGATGGAATATACTACGCAAACCGAGGCATGTATGTGGATGACGCAACGACTATCAACTGCGAATACAGCTTGAACGAGGAAGTCCTGTCCCACTACGACCCGAATTTTGTCAAAGGACTATGACTCCGATAGCTGGTATTCACAGACAATATCATGTTGCGAAACTGTGCGAATTGCAGACAATTAAAAGTGAATGAATTACAAAAGCTACAGAGGATAAACAATGAGCTATGAACCCATTATCACACCGGGCAGGAATTTCTTTCTTGTCTCGACGGAGTACAAAGAGAGCTGCTCTGCCTGGTGCCGCAAGCAAATTAGAGCGACACTGAGGACCTGTCAGGGACGAGTCATCATCATTGATGCAACGGGCGAGTACGCGGACTTGGCGCTTGAACATGACAGATTGATTCGAGAGAAAATCCCGTCCATCATTTATCGGTATAAGCTGGTGGATGGGAAACCGTATATTGCTCATGTCATTGAAGTTGATACGGAAGCAAATGAAGCACCGCACCTGATTGTATACGATATCAGCCGGACCATAATCACCAGCTGGAAGGTCGGCGTGGAGGCAATTGATAAAATCCTGCAATCCTATGCCGTGATGCAGGACAGTGAAATCGCGTGGCTGTATGTTCCGCTGGACTTATATACCAATGTCAAGCCCGAAAGCGAATCCTGGAACATTTTGGAACGAACTATCAAGGGTAATGAAGGCAAGCTCATGACAGTACTGACGACTCGCAAATTCACCATTGGGATGGTCCAGCGCTGTTTACATATGGCAAAAATCAAAAATAATTTGGAGGATAACAAATGACCAATGAACAGCTGAGAATCGCATTGACGGCGAATGCCGTTACCAAACAAACCCGAAACCATTTTGGATTCAGTGACCCGTGTGGAAAAACGCTGGAAGAATACAACAAGTCCGCGATGCTGTGCTGCATGACAGCGGCGCAGAGAATGAACACGCCGGGTTTTGAGCGTGTTTTGGCTGCGCAGATTTTTCCTTGCTTTACCATTGGCTGCTGGAATCAGACGAAGACGGTCTATGATTTTGACTACGAGTTTCAGAAAATGCTGATGGATACGGATGACGTGGCAATTCATCAGGATATCCTGCAGCGACTCCCGGTTCGTGATTTCTTTATCCCGGTGTATGACAGCTACGACTACAACGGTATGTTCGTGCATGTGGAATTCGACGAAAAAGAGAAAACCACAGCTTTCGGTATCGTTCTTGTCGGCCCGGCCAAAGGCAGCCATGATGATTTCACGTTCCTGACTCTGCCTGCCTGGGCCAAAGAAAACCAGAGTTTGACGGAAGCAACCCGGAGTACGAAAGAATACCTGGAAAAGGCAGCAGGGCAGCGGCAAGTAAATGGTATCAGCGTACCGGCTGTGATGGAAGCAGTTCCTTCGGTCTTTGACGGCGGCACACCTTATGTCCGGCTGGCAATCCTGTGCGCCAACTATCTTGCCAGCAAGAACCCAGATGTCCGCCTTGAAACTTCCAAAAAGCGTGACCGCCCGGTATTCGTGTTTCAGGGAAAGGCACAGCGAATCAACGTCAAGACATATACCGTTGGTGAGAATGCAGCCAAAGAATACAAAAAGAATGGGGAAGGCAAAACTCCCCGCTGGCGGCATTACTGGTGCGGCAATGGCCGGGAACGCCGGGAATGCAAGTTTATTTACTGATGGCGGGGAG
>ENA-ORNB01001816-ORNB01001816.1-human-gut-metagenome-genome-assembly--contig:-NODE-1816-length-13538-cov-2.714826_pt1 | contig 13538 bp, 7 predicted proteins | sample MGYA00242112_ERZ509016 | MGnify/ENA primary metagenome ERZ509016 (study PRJEB26280, sample SAMEA2338705) | human gut metagenome | biome: human gut; feature: human-associated habitat; material: faeces...
TTGATGCCTCCCCCGTCTGTTCCTATCCACAGTTGTTCTTCTCTTTCGGCGAGGCTCAATACGATGTCGTTGCTGAGTGAGGAGTTATGGGTAGTGTACGAAGCCGATAGTTTGCCGTCGCGTGAGTAGCAGCGCAGTCCACCGCTGTAGGGGGCAATCCAGATTCTATTTTTAGAATCGGTTATCATACTTGTGATTTCCGGTCCGCAGTCAAAGGGCGGGCGTCTGTGCTCTCCGGTTTGCAGGTCCACGAGATATAAGCCGGTCCATCGGCTGCAACAGAGCAGCGTCTTTGAGTCCCATACACTGAGAGCGGTGATTTTAAAAGAGTTGGCATTGAAATATTGAAGGAGTCTCAGCGAAGAGTCCTTATAGCTGTACTTATAGATTCTGTCTTTGCCACCGAACAGGATTCCATCCGGAACGAGGCAGAAGGAATAGGCAGTAATGTAATTCCCTTCTTCGTCCGTAGGGAAAGTGAAGTTGTTGCTCTGTTGCTGATAGCGTGCAATTCCTTTTTCGGTCAGTATCCAGATGTTATGTTGTTTGTCTTCCGCTATTTGGTAGATCAGGTTGTGAAGAAGCGAGTGCGGATCATTTGCCTGGTGTTTGTATCTCTTCAGCTGATGTCCGTCGAACTTTCCCAGTCCTGCTTTGGTGCCTATCCAGATGAAACCCTGTTCGTCTCTGAGGATGCAGCGTACATTGGACGGCAGTCCTTCTTTGAGGGAGATTTGCTTATAGTAGTAATGTTCTGCGCGGAGAGGGAGGGTAGTTATCAATAGTATAATAGCTATAATCCCTGGTAAAGTAAGCAATCTTGTTTTCATGTAAAAGTAGGTTAGCGGATCGTCTGAGATTGGCACATTGATCCTTGGTTTGGTTTACCAAAGATAATACTTTCATCATATATTCAGCCGGTTTTTGCTGAATATATGATGAAATAGGTGCCGTTTACAGCAGTTTTAACAGACTTCCTACTAAAGTGATTTCATATTTCTTCCCTTTCACGGTGCTGAATGAGAGAGTTTTATCTCCGTATCTTACATTGCAGGGAGTTCCTGACCCGGAAAGAATGGTTGCTTTGTCCAGTTGCCCTTCTTTCCATGAAATGGAAATTTCGAAATTGCCTTTGGCACAGATGCCGGTTATCGAACCGTTCTTCCAGGCATCCGGCAAGGCTGGCAACAATTGGATAAATCCCATGTGGCTTTGCAACAGCATTTCGGTTATTCCTGCCGTACCTCCAAAGTTTCCGTCAATCTGGAAAGGCGCGTGGGTATCCCATAAATTGTCCAGTGTTCCGTTTTTCAACAGATTGCCGTATAATTTATAAGCATGGTTTCCGTCCTGAAGGCGTGCCCACTGGTTAAGTTTCCATCCCATGCTCCATCCGGTGGCTCCGTCTCCGCGGTGTTCCAATACCACTTTTGCGGCTTCTGCAAGTTTGGGAGTCGTGATGGGCGAAATGGTATGTCCCGGGTGCAATCCGAAGAGATGGTTCACATGGCGGTGTTCGTCTTCAGGGTCGTCTATGTCGGTCGACCATTCCATTAACTGCCCGTAACGTCCGATGCGGTAGGGAACTAATTTATCCAGTACCTTTTCCCATTGTTTGCGTTCTTTGGAGTCGATCCCCAGTTCTTTGCTGGCTTGGATAGCGTCCAATAGTATTTCACGCACTACGGCATGTGCAAAGGTTACTCCCTCGTCTATCGGTCCGTGTTCGGGAGAGGTGGAAGGAGCAGCGGTATAAGTGCCGTCGGGTTTATGCCATAAATGGTCCACTGCAAATTGTGCACTGCTTTTGATAAGGTCATACCCGATCTCTTTCAGGAATTTCTTATCGCGGGTATAGTCATAATATTCCCAGATGTGTGTGGCAAGCCACGGGCCTGCGGTGGGATTCAGGTTCCATGACATCATATTGCTGGATAAAGGCGCTGTAAATCCGAAGATATTGGCAGAGATGGATGCCGTCCATCCGCGTGCGTTGAAGTAGGCTTGTGCCGTTTGTTCACCGGGTTTCACCAGGCTGCGTATAAAGTCTATCAAAGGCCATGTGCATTCCGAAAGGTTGGCGGAGCAGGCAGGCCAGTAGTTCATCTGGATATTAATGTTATTGTGATAATCCACTCTCCAGGGACCGTCCAGATTGTTGTGCCACATACCTTGCAGATTGGCGGGCATATTGCCGGGGCGCGAACTGGCTATCAGCAGGTAACGCCCGAATTGATAGTACAACTGTTCCAGTTGATAATCCGGGGTTCCTTTCTTATAATTAGCCAGACGTTGGTAGGTGGGGAGGTTGGGAGTGCTTATATCCGGATTGAGTTGCAGCCGTACCCGGTTGAATAGCGCCGTATAGTCGGCTTCATGATTACGGTACAGTTCATCATATCCTTTTTGTACGGCTTGGTCCATCATGATTCGGGTGGTTTGTTCCGGATCGTTGCCTACATACGTTTTCGGGTCTTTGAAATCGGGATTGAAGTTCATTTTATAATCGGTGTCCGCTGTGAGCAGAAATACCACTTCGTCAGCGCCTTTTACGATAAGGCGGTCGTTTTCAGCTTCCAGAGTTCCTCCTTTGTGGATAGCTTTGATTCGGAAGGCAAACTTCATACCGTTGTTATCGAGTACTCCGGTATATACCAGTCCGTCTTTTCCGTCTGCCCTGAGGTTACTTTTTGCTTCGCTGTTGGGGCAATAGCTCAATATAAGGTTCTGTTTTCCGGATTGGTTGGCGGTGAATTTCATTACCATGACGCTGTCCGGATAGGAAATGAAATATTTCCGTTGATATTGCACTCCATCTTTATCGAACTGCACCACAACCATGGCAGAATCTAATGACAAGATACGGCGATAGTTACTCATTCTGAGTTCATTGAGTCCGGTTTCCACATAAAGTTCTCCCATCGTGGTGAACGAACCGAAACGGAATGGAGTTTCATCTTTCTCTTCGTAAGCTGCTAAACCATTGAAGTTGTTCCGGGTGAGTTGGGCGGCTTTTTCTTTGTCTTCATCCAGAAATGCCTGGCGGATTTCTTTTAATACTCCTGCCGATTGTTTGTTTACGTCCCAGTAATATTCCGCTCCTTTCGAAGTATTCGGTCCTCCTTTCCAGAGAGTTTTCTCATTGAGAGTGATGCGTTCGGCAGCCACCGACCCTAAGATGTTCGCTCCCAGACTACCGTTTCCGATAGGAAGTGAACGACTTTCCCACGTTTTGTCAGGATTGGCTCCTGAACCGGAAGCACGTAGCCAGATAGCTTGCCCGTCGAGATTGTTGGGAGTATCGAACCAGACAGAGAGTCCTTTGGTATAATCAACAGTTCCTATTGATGATGCGGAAAGGGAGAAAAGTGTGCAGATAAAAAAAGAATAAAGTTTCTTCATAATAAATTAATTTAAAGGAGTACGTGCAAAAGTACTCCTTTTCTTCCTTATCCATGTTCTGACTCTTTTTCAATTTTGTTCAATAGGCTTTCAAAAATCGATAAAAATGCCTTGTTAGCTCCTTCTTGACTCGGAAATGAATAAAATTGTGTAGTAAATGAGTAGTTGACCATTAGCAGGTTAGTACAGACACTTCGATTCTCACTGTGGTGAGAATTTTTTCTCATCACGATGAGAATACTTTGAGAATATAGTAACCTGTATTGTGCTGTCTATTAACTTGATAATGATTGATAACGTTCTGTCTTATGCCTGCAATTGATTGGCTGCAAAACGTCCTGTTTCTAAAAAATGCGGGTTTTTGCCTAAAAAACAGTTTGTTTGTCACTGCACGGGAAGTGAATCACCATCTATTGGCATTTGTTTTTGATCACTTCTCTATCAATAATGATCATTTAGCGGATTGCACAGGGTTCTTTTGATCATTATTGAATTTTAATTGATGATTTTTGAATGTTTCCTTTTATGCTGTGGTTGTATTTTTGTCGAAGATTGAAACTTATTGTTAGCTAGTGAAAGTATGAATCTTTATTATTAAATGTAGTATTATGAAAAAAAGGAAACAGATGAAAAAACAAAGTTGTTTTGTTAGTCTTCTGATGCTCCTCCTATTATTCCCTTTAGGAGCGTTTGCACAGCAACAAATGATTAAAGGACAAGTGGTGGATGATAGTGGTGAATCTATTATCGGAGCCACAATCATGGTGAAAGGGGCCAAAGAAGGGACTTTGACCGATTTTGACGGAAATTTCTCTCTGAAAGGTAAAGTCGGCACGACATTGTCCATTTCTTATGTAGGTTATTCTCCTCTTGAAGTGAAAGTGAAGAAACTTGAAGGTAACCGTTTCGTATTAAGAGAAGATGCAAAGGTGCTCGATGAGGTAGTGGTTGTAGGTATGGACAAGCAGAAGCGCAGCACTATTACGGCTGGGGCCTGCCGTTGCTACGGTAAGTTCGGAAGCAATCGCCAGTCGTCCGGTAACGGACTTGACCAGTGCCCTTCAGGGTAATGTCGCAGGCTTGAATTTTTCAACAGATGCAGTCGCTGATGGTGTCGGCGGTGAAATGGGTGCTGAAATCAAGTTCAATATTCGTGGTACGGGTTCTATTAATAAAGGAGAACCTTATGTGCTGATCGACGGAGTTGAGCAGAGCCTTCAGAATGTGAATCCTAACGATATTGAAACGATCAGTATATTGAAAGATGCTTCTGCAGCTGCTGTTTATGGTGCCCGTGCTGCCTATGGTGTGATTATTGTTACTACCAAAAGCGGTGGAAAGGATAAAACACGTGTCTCTTACAATGGAACAGTCGGCTTCAGTTCACCTATCAATATGCCCAAAATGATGAACTCTCTGGAGTTTGCTCATTATATAAACGAACGCAATGATAATGATGGCAAGAAACACGAGATTTCTGACGCACTCATAGAAAAGATGGAAGGGTTTATGAAGAATCCTTATTCCACGGAATTTCCGGGTATCGAACCTAATCAGAATAAGACCAACTGGGCATCATCAAAGGATGCGGTATATGCCAATACCGACTGGTTTGATTATTATTTTAAGGATGCTTCCATTCGTCATTCCCACAATCTGAGTATATCCGGCGGTTCTGATAAGGTCAGCTATTATGTAGGTTTAGGCTATATTTATCAGGAAGGTCTGATGGATAAGGTAGATGATAACCTGAGTAAATACAATGTGAATACGAAATTTCAGATTAATGCTAATAAATGGTTGAAGTTCAACTTCAACAACAACCTGACATTGAATATTCTGAAGCGTCCGATGGCGAACCAAACCATCTTTTATGGAACCATTGGTCAGACTATACCGAATGCTCCGACTCATTATCCCATTGAGTCGAAATATAATGATGCTTCAGAGTTCCGTTATCTGAAAGAATCACATTATGTAGAAAACCGTATTTCCGATGCTATGTCTTTCTCCGCTACCATCACTCCGTTCCAAGGATGGGATATTGTAGGAGAAATGAAAGTCCGTTTCGATGTGGAAGATAATAGCTTCAAACGTGGTTATCCTACTTACGAAAAACCCGACGGAGAGTTATCGATAGATAAGTCGACCAAGCAGGGATACGTATATCCGGGTATGAACTGGAAAAATTCCCGCTGGGGATCTTACACCCGTGGGAATGCCTTCGACTATTATCTTTCTCCGAATATACTCTCTTCTTATATTTTTGGCTGGGGCGACCATACCTTTAGGGCAATGGCAGGTTTTCAGATGGAACTGCAGGAAAACTCTGACGGTTATACCTATAAAGACGGTCTGCTGACCAGTGACATTTTCTCGTTTGCCAATGCCAATGGTAACCTTTCCGGCAATGAAGACCGTACTCACTGGGCCACGATGGGTATGTATGCCAAGTTGAACTGGAACTATCAGGAGGTATATTTCCTGGAATTTAGCGGACGCTATGACGGTTCTTCCCGTTTTGCTCCGGGACATCGTTGGGGATTCTTCCCTTCTTTCTCCGCCGGTTATGATATGGCACGTACCGATTATTTCAAGGGATGGAACCTTCCGTTCTCCCAGTTGAAGCTACGTGTGTCTTATGGACGTCTGGGTAATCAGAATGGTGCCGGATTGTATGACTATCTTGGATTTATGAATCTGGTTCCTGATTCTACCGACTCTTGGTTACTGCCGGGAGTAAGTGATACTCCGTCCAAAGGAGTACTTGCCAGAACACCTAAAATGATCAGTCCTTATATCACATGGGAGAAAGTGGATAATGCCAATCTTGGTATTGACCTGATGCTGTTCAGAAACCGACTTTCTGTAACTGCCGATATTTATCAGCGTACAACCCGCGATATGATCGGTCCGGCTGAGGCAATACCTTCTATCAGCGGTATTAATACTGAAGACCGTTCGAAAATAAATAATGCAACTTTGCGCAATCGTGGCTGGGAATTATCGGTCAACTGGCAGGATAGACTGAAATGTGGCTTTAGCTACGGTATCGGGTTCAATATTTCCGATTATAAGGCTGTAGTTACGAAATATAATAATCCCGAAGGCCTGCTTTACAATAATCATACCGGTCTGGCACGTAACAAAGGTTACTATGAGGGAATGGATATCGGCGAAATCTGGGGATTCCAGGCCGATGACCTCTTCCGAACCAACCGTGAAGTGGATGAATACCTCAAAACGGTAGACCTTAGTTTCTTTAAGCCGGGTGATAAGTGGCAACGAGGCGATGTGAAATATATAGATTCAAATCACGACGGAAAAGTCGATTCGGGCAAGGGTACACTGGCAGATCACGGTGACCTGAAAGTGATCGGTAACGCTACTCCCAAATATTCTTTTGGCTTCAACCTGAATGCAGGCTATAAAGGATTTGAAGTATCTGCTCTTTTCCAAGGGGTGGCCAAACGGCAATTCCCCATCTCCGGTGCGGCTTATTTCTTTGGTGGAAATAGCTATTTCAAGGAACATCTGGACCATTTCAATGCTCAGAATCCTGAAGGATATTTACCACGTCTGACGGATGATAAACAGACTCTGGCAGCCAATACAGGCTACAATACCACCCGTTACTTGCTGAATGCAGCTTATATGCGCCTAAAGAATCTGACGGTGTCTTATTCGTTCAAGCCTCAGCTGGTGCAACATATCGGACTGAGTAATTTGAGAGTATACGTCACTTGTGATAACCTGTTTACTGTTTCTAAATTGCCGAAACAGTTTGATCCGGAAACACTGAATCAGGTGAACGGATGGGTAGGCGGCAGTAATGACACTGCCCCGGCACTTACTTCACCATTGAATGCCAATGGTAACGGACGTGTATATCCTATGAACCGGAACTTTGTATTTGGAATTGATGTCACATTTTAATTAGAGAGGAACTATTATGAAAAAGAAGATAATTATTCTAACTGCTTTTATGGGACTGATGCTGTCTGCTTGTTCCGACTTTCTGGACCGGAAACCATTGACGCAGCCAGATAACACTACCTTCCTGTCAGGACGGGAACAGGTAGAGAACTATATCAATGCTTTATACCCGGCATTGCCCGCTCCGGCACAGTATGGAATGGGTGTCAGGGGAGAAGAGGTGAACAGCGACAATATTCTGGCGGAAAAGTATGATATGCGCCTGAATGGTGAAAATAATTTGTTCAGCGGCTCGTCCGACTGGAAGAAGGGGTATGAGAACCTGCGTGATGTCAACTATTTCTTCTACTATTATTGTGTTCCTGAAATAGAGGAAACAGCCGAGATACAATCTTTGCGAGGAGAAGCTTATTTCTTACGGGCTTACTGGCACTTTTATTTGCTAACCCGCTTTGGGGATATACCTATTATGGATGATTTTTGGGATGGGAATGCCACAGTTGCCGGTTTACAAATTCCGGCTACTAAGCGTTCGGATGTGGCACGGTTCATTCTGAGCGATCTGAAGGCTGCTATAGGCGAGCTTCCCGAAACTCGGGCAAGTCTGTTTTCCCGTAGTAAATATCAAGGATTGCGTATTAACAAGGAGGCGGCTATTATTCTCGCTATGCGGGTAGCGCTTTACGAAGGTTCATGGGAAAAATATCACAAAGGAACAGAGTTCGCCAAAGAGGATAATTCCGCAGAATTTTATCAGGAAGTATTGAACTGGGGTGATCAGCAACTTTTCCCTGCCGGTCTGACCTTGAATACAAAGGATTCTGATAAGGAAGCTATCAGTGCGGAAGACGCTTTTGCACATTTGTTTAATAAGAAAGATCTCTCTGGGATTCAAGAGGCTGTTTTCTGGAAAAAGTACTCTTTGAATGATGGTATCTTCAATGCTTTGGGAGGCCTACTTTCCAGTGGTGTGGTCAATACCGACGGCCCGGCAGGATTATCAAAATCTTTGGTTGATAATTATTTGTATACCGATGGTACTTTTATTGATCCTGCTGAACTGAAATTTAAGGATTTCAATCAAATGTTTAAAGATCGGGATGCGCGGCTTCTTGCTACAGTGATGCATACAGGCTGTAAATATCGCTCGAATGCAGGAGCTACTGCTTCTAAGCCAATGAACGTCAGAGCTTATGATCCTACAGGTACTAAGGAAGAAATAAAACTGAAGAATGATGATATCGTATCTCCGAGTTTGAATGGCAACGGGAACAGTAAAAACGTTACAGGATTTCATATTCGGATGGGCATCGATACAACTTATGTAGACGGTAACAGTGAAACAGCCATTATTATGTTCCGCTATGCGGAAGGATTGCTCTGCTATGCGGAAGCAGCAGCAGAACTCAATAAATATGATGATAATGTAGCCGCAAAAACGATAAAAGCGTTGCGTGAAAGAGCAGGTGTGAAATATATTACTCCGACAACCGATCCCAATTTCCCATTTACGGGAATTAGTCCTGTTATTCAGGAGATTCGCCGTGAGCGGCGTTCGGAACTGGCTCTTCAAGGGTTCCGTCTGGATGATTTGATGCGTTGGGCAGGTGCCGGAACTCTGAAAGGAATAGATGGCCGCGGCAGAGGTGCCTATCTGGGTAAAGAGGGGATTCTGTACCGGAGTTTTTCACCCGAGGGACAAGAGTCACTAAAGCTCGTATTGAAGGATAATGAGGGTTGGATGGACCCATTGCAGCAATACTTGCCTAATGGATACCTTTTCGATCTGAAACGGGACTATTTATTGCCGATTCCACAGGATGAACTACAATTAAATCGCCAGTTACGTCAAAATCCGGGTTGGGAGAATGTAAGTGAATAAATACCTCATTTTATAAACTATACTATTATGATAAAAAGAATATTATATACATTTTTACCCGTTTGCCTGCTTGCAACAGGATTTGCAGGTTGTGATGACGATGCGGTAGAACCATTGCCGGAGACTGTACCGTTGATTATAGAAGCAAGTGGAAAAAGCTTTGTGATGGGAGAAGAACTGACTCTTACCGTCAAAGTTAATGATGAAAAGAATCCGCAATTGACGACTAATGAAGATTTTGATGTGTATCTGACCGCTAAAGACGGGGAAATGGATGTATCGAAAATCGCATTTAAAGATTTTCCTTCGATGGTTACGGTCCCCAAAGGGGTGAGTAGCTTCGATATTAAATTGCCGATTGTGGAAAGTGGTCTTGAACCGAAACAGAAATTAACTGTGAACGTGACTGCCTTCGTGCGTGGCTATGCCATGACTAATCCTACTCAAACGGTGGTGGTCTCCGACCACTATTATACAGTAGTGTCACTGAAGAACAATTCGGATAATATAATTAATGAAGGTGATGAGTTTACTATTCAGGTGCAGACTCCTGTTCCGGTGAAAGACGATATGGATATTAACATCACTATTCCTGATGATCAAAAGAGTCTCTATGAAACGTTGCCTCCTGTTACATTGACAGTAAACGCAGGTGAAACTTTGGCAGAGGCAAAAGTGAAGACGAAACATAACCTCAGTCCTACACAGCACGAAACGTTGGTACTGAATTTTACAACTATTTCTGTTATGTATCCGCTGGATAATGATAAAATGGAAATCATCATGAAAGACCTCGAAGCAGGAAAGGGTAGTAAACTTCTTGACGAACGCTGGGTATATGATCATCCGGGGATCCCGTTTGCTTCCAGTGGAAGGCAGACGGCTGTGGTTGAGCAATATGGCGATGCTGTTTTAATGAAGGAGTTGGATGCGCATCCTAATGCGGACTTGGCTGCAGCAGGCTGGAAATTCTATAATGCGTGGGAATTCCATAGTGTGGGAAATTCGGGCGACATGTGGAACAATGGCAACTCTTTTGGTAATAAAGTACCTCTGTTCCTGGCGGCACGTAATACCGTGATCGTTCAGAACCATGCTGCTTGTATAAACGAACAGTTCTCAAAGATTACGGACGACGGCTATCTGCGAATGATAGAAATGAAAGTACCGTCAAATGCTACGGCTCCTGCATCAGGGCAAAGAGATTATGGTACAGCAGCTTTCTATGGTTGTGGAACGGGTTCTCCGTGGAAGTCCAACAGTCAGTTGATATCAGAAGGTTGCAGAATGGAAATCCGTGCCCGTCTTCGTGGGCAGAAGAATGGCTTTAATATGGGTATCTGGCTGGTTTCTGATGAATCTGCCGGTCAGAAATCTTATTCGGAAATAGATATTCTTGAAAATCCTGTCGGTCCTGTAACCGGAGACAGAGCACATCAGACATTCCATACCGGTCCTACTACAACTGATAATAAAACCAAAACTGCTAATAATACAATCAATATGACTGAATGGAATATTTATTGGGTAGAGTGGCGTTCGGATACGGAAGTTGCAATAGGTATCAACGGAGAAGAAACCGTAACCTTGAAGAAGAGCGAATGTACCGAAGAGGAGTGGACCTTTACGAATGCAAAGAATGAGAAGGGACTTAAGTTCATCCTCACTATGGGTGCACCTAATAAATGGGGACTTGGCGGTGGAACAGAAACAGGCGGAGTATGGTCTCCTGATGCCGGCTGGGATTCCGGATTCGCAAGTTACAATAATTATGAGCGAGATAAGGAAAACGACGCTATCCCTCGTCTGGAGATTGATTGGGTTCGTACATACATCAATAAAGCTACGGTAGCAGATTATGAACTGGGTAAAGCTAAAAATGGTACTAAGTTCTATTAATCAATAATCCGTATTATCAATCATCCGGGGAATCCCGCAAGTATTCTCCGGATGATTTCTTTTAAATCAATGAATAAATAAAATGAAGTATACTTATATAATTCCTGTCACCGGATTGGCTGCTGCAGCTTGTAGTTGTACTTCGGTAAAAAAAGAGGCTGCACAGAAGCCACTGAACATCGTCTATATCATGACCGATGATCATACAGCACAAATGATGAGTTGCTATGATACCCGATATATGGAAACTCCCAATCTTGACCGCATAGCGGAAGAAGGAGTACTCTTTACCAACAGCTTTGTGGCTAATTCTCTGAGCGGACCCAGCCGTGCCTGCATGATAACGGGCAAGCACAGTTGTGCCAACAAATTCTATGATAACACCACTTGTGTATTCGATAGTGCTCAACAGACATTCCCCAAATTGTTGCAAAAAGCCGGATATCAGACCGCATTGGTAGGCAAATGGCATCTTGAAAGCCTTCCTTCCGGATTTAACTACTGGGAAATAGTTCCCGGTCAGGGCGATTACTACAATCCGGATTTCATTACACAGAACAACGACACCATCCGGAAGCACGGATATATCACAAATCTGATTACCGATGATGCCATTGACTGGATGGAACACAAACGTGATCTTGATAAACCTTTTTGCCTGTTGATTCATCACAAAGCGATTCATCGCAACTGGTTGGCAGATACGTGTAATCTGGCTTTGTATGAAGATAAGACCTTCCCGTTACCGGATAATTTCTTCGACGATTATGAGGGACGTCCGGCTGCCGCCTCACAGGAAATGAGCATTGCCAAAGATATGGATATGATCTACGATCTTAAAATGCTGCGTCCTGATAAAGACTCCCGCCTGAAAGCCTTGTATGAAAAGTATATCGGACGGATGGACAAAGCACAGCGTGCCGCATGGGATAAGTTTTATGATCCGATCATAGCCGATTTCTACCGGCAGAACCTGCAGGGGAAAGAACTTGCCAACTGGAAATTCCAGCGTTATATGCGCGACTATATGAAGACGGTGAAATCATTGGATGACAATGTCGGTAGAGTATTCGACTATCTGAAAAAGAAGGGATTACTGGACAATACACTGGTAGTTTATACTTCCGATCAAGGCTTCTACATGGGTGAGCATGGTTGGTTTGACAAACGTTTCATGTACGAAGAGTCCATGCGTACTCCTCTTATCATGCGCCTGCCGAAAGGCTTTGACCGCAGGGGAAAGATCACGGAAATGGTGCAGAACATCGACTATGCCCCTACCTTCCTCGAACTTGCCGGAGCTCCTGTGCCCGAAGACATCCACGGAGTGTCACTTGTTCCGTTGCTGAAAGGCGAACATCCTCAGGACTGGCGGACAGCCTTATATTATCATTTCTATGAATATCCTGCCGAACACATGGTGAAACGCCATTACGGCATACGTACCGAACGCTATAAACTGATTCATTTTTATAATAACATCAACTGGTGGGAACTTTACGACCTGCAGGCTGATCCTACGGAGATGCACAACCTTTACGGTCAACCCGAATATGAATCCATCGCCGAAGAACTGAAAGTAGAAATGGAAAAACTGCAGGAACAGTATAATGATCCGGTCCGTTTCTCCCCTGAGAGAGACAAGGAATAATAATAAAACTGACTATCATGACGAAATACATCTTAATCATTCTCATGCTACTGGCACCTATAGCGGGGGCAAGCGCTGATAACTTAACACCATCCCCTATTTCAATAGTTCCTTGTCCGGTACGTGTAGTACCGGGCAAGGGTAACTTTACCTTTTCCGACAAGACAGTCTTTTCCGTAGAAAACCATGAACAGGCGGTTATCGCCCGTAACTTTATAGACTTATTTAAAAAAAGCTCAGGGATAATTCCTCAGTTGACAATGGGTAGCAGTGAGAAGAGTCATGTTCGTTTTACGACTGACTCTTCTCTAAAAAGTGAAGCATACCTGCTGGAAGTTACCCCGCAGCAGATTTTGGTGAGAGCTTCCGATACGAAAGGATTTTTCTACGCATTGCAGACGATCCGTTTACTGCTGCCACCTGCTATCGAAGGCAATCAACGGGCAAAGTGCCTTGACTGGAATATTCCCACAGTGACTATTCAGGATGAACCACGCTTTGGTTATCGGGCACTGATGTTGGATGTCGCCCGATTCTTTATTCCTAAAGAGAACGTTTTGCGTATCATCGATTGTATGGCGATGCTCAAAATCAATACTCTCCATTTTCATCTGACGGATGACAACGGCTGGAGGCTGGAAATCAAGAAATATCCCCGTCTGACGGAAACAGGAGCCTGGCGGGTCAACCGTATGGATGTTCCTTTCTATTTCCGGCGCAATCCGGAACCGGGAGAACCTACGCCTATCGGAGGATTCTATACACAGG
>ENA-ORNB01001819-ORNB01001819.1-human-gut-metagenome-genome-assembly--contig:-NODE-1819-length-13466-cov-2.831482_pt1 | contig 13466 bp, 12 predicted proteins | sample MGYA00242112_ERZ509016 | MGnify/ENA primary metagenome ERZ509016 (study PRJEB26280, sample SAMEA2338705) | human gut metagenome | biome: human gut; feature: human-associated habitat; material: faeces...
GGACAGATGAACCTGGTCTGCCAGTTCCTGCAGAGAGATGATGGATTCAAAATGCGTATTAAGATAGTTCAGCATCTGTTCCAGCCTTTCCAGTTCCAGCTAGTTGGCCGGAATAAATTTTGCAAAATCATTCTGGTGTTCGCAGAGAATCATACCGAAAATTTCACAGAGAAGCCCCTTAATCTTCAACTCATAACATAAGGTCTTCTGATCAAAGAGTGCTTCTGTTTCATTGAGCTTTTGAATTACAGTCCGGGTACATGAACTTTCGGAAGTAAGAAGGATGCAGGGGACAGCTGAATTCTGGAGAAAAGGGCGAAAACATCTGCGTTCCACATCACTTCCGTATTCGCCGCATATGAAATCCGGACGTGCCAGAAAGGTACTGCAGCAGTTGCAGGATATACCGCAGCATCGAAAGCAGACCAGCTTTCTGTACTGGTAAACAATGCAATGATGACCGCAATTTCCAACTATGTGGCTCAGAATTTTGGTGCAGGCAGATGGGACCGTATTCGTCAGGGCGTGCGCGCCTGTCTGATCCAGACAGAAGCATTTAACCTGATCATGTGTATTGGAATTCTGCTGCTGAGACATCCGATTGTAAGAATGTTTCTCTCAGATCCCACAAAAGAAATCTATCACTATTCAGATATGTATCTGACGATTGTAGCTCCCTTTTACTTTGTGCTTGGGCTGTTGGCAGTATATCGTACATCCATCCAGAGCATGCAGAATGGCAAAGCACCTTTTGCTGCCTGTATGATTGAACTGGTTATGCGAATTGCTGCAACAGTAGGTCTTTCCGGAATTATCGGATATACATCTGTATGTATTGCCAGTCCAATGGCATGGATCGGAGCCTGTGCACTTCTGATCCCGGTTTATTATAAGATGATGAAAGGAAATTGTGCAGCATTACTGAGAATGGAGTGACGAGTAACAAGATTTTGAGATAACAGCCGCAAGGTGACACTTTACAATGGAAAAACGGATAAAAATGTGCTATGCTATCTATCAATAGACAGAAATCCGTTGATTAAGGAGAGTGAATTATGCGTTTTGTAATTCAGAGAGTAATGCATTCAAAAGTGACAATTAATGGTGAAGTACGAGGCCAGATAGGCAAGGGCTTTATGGTTCTTATCGGAGTAGGAGAAGAAGATACCGTTGAAATCGCAGATAAAATGATTCATAAAATGGTTAATATGCGTATTTTCGAAGATGAAAACGGTAAGACAAACCTTGGCCTGAAGGAGGTGGGCGGAAGTCTTCTGCTTATTTCTCAGTTCACATTATATGCTGACTGTAAAAGAGGAAACAGACCTTCCTTTATAAGAGCAGGGGCCCCTGATATGGCTGAAAATCTGTACAAATACATAATTGCCAGATGCAAAGAACACATTGATATTGTCGAGCAGGGAGAATTTGGGGCAGATATGAAAGTGGAGCTTGTGAATGACGGTCCCTTTACAGTCATATTGGACAGTAATGAATTATAATTATCTGTAACTGTTCAGTATTTTACGGCAGATTGCTGGATGATTATCATTATCTATAACAAGAAAAAGATATGAAAAAGGCAGTTATAAATTATCAGAAAACAACAGGAATTGCAAGAGAGGAGCAGATTTATGAAAATCGGATTTATCGGATGCGGAAATATGGCTTCTGCCATGATCAGTGGTATGCTGAAAAAAGGACTTTATAAAAAAGATGAGATTATTGTTTCCAATCTTACAGAAGAAGGAAGCAAACGAAGCAGAGAAAAACTGGGAGTGGTTACAACTCTGGATAACCATGAAGTGGTAAAAAACACAAAACTGGTTTTCCTGGCCGTGAAACCGCAGTTTTATGAAGAAGTGCTGAATGAAGTAAAAGATGAACTGACACCGGAACACACAGTTGTAGGCATTGCGCCGGGGAAAACTCTTGCCTGGTTAGAAGAAAAATGTGGACAGCCTCTGAAAGTGGTAAGAATGATGCCGAATACTCCTGCTCAGGTTGGGGAGGGTATGACTGGTGTATGTGCCAATGAGAAAGTATCGGCAGAAGAACTGGCTCAGATCTGTGAGATCACAGACAGCTTTGGACGTACAGAAGTAGTTCCGGAGCGTCTGATGGACGCAGTAAGTGCTGTAAGCGGATGTTCACCTGCATATGTTTTTATGTTCATAGAAGCAATGGCAGATGCTGCGGTAGCCCAGGGAATGCCAAGAAAACAGGCTTATCAGTTTGCTGCACAGGCTTTACTTGGAAGCGCAAAAATGGTACTGGAAACAGGCATGCATCCGGGAGAACTGAAGGATATGGTATGTTCACCGGCCGGAAGTACCATCGAGGGAGTAAGAATCCTGGAACAGAAGGGATTCAGAAGTGCTGTCTTTGAAGCTCTGAATGGAGCTGCTGAAAAAGGTAAAAAGATGTAATCTCAGTAACTCTAAGGCTCTGAAAATCCGCTAAAACCATAAAAAATCCGCTCAAACTCGCCGCAAAGCGGCTCAGACAGTGAGCGGATTTTTTATAACGCGAATTTCCAGAACCTAAGAGTTACTACAATTCCTGCAAATACATATTAACAGAACAATATTTCGGAGCTGTTTTATTTTATTATAAATTTCCCTGACTCAGACGACTGTTATGATATTTACCGGAGTTCGTAACATCTTCGCCAAACCATACGGGTGGATTATAACTGAGCGCCTGTTCTTCAGAAGAAAATTCTACTTCTGCGAGATAGAGTCCTTCATAAGGAGCATCAAATACATCCAGTTCAATGGTGAGTCCATCTTTTTCCGGGATAAGATAGCGGGTTTTGGAAATGAGGATTCCGTCAGCTTTTGGACGCATATGTTCATAGGATTCTTTGGTAAGTGGAAGATTATATTCCTCGCGGGTCATAAGACCTTTGGATTTATAGGTAAGATAGTAGTTATCATCCTCTTTGCGGATACGGACTACCGGTGCGGTGGATAAGTAACCCTGTTCCAGTCTGTGATGTGGATAAGAATTAAGATCTGCAGGCAGATTTTCTTTGGATATTAAAAATTTACGTTCGATTTCCATTTAAATTTCCTCCATAGAGTTAAAATGTGTCAATCCTTTAGTTTGTGCTATAATGATAATAGCATAGATGAAAAATAATGAAAACGCATATTTTACTTAAATCAAACGGTGATATCGTTACTGTTCACTCCGTTCTCAGTAACGTAGCCAAAATTCATTCCAGATTGCCTGCGGCAATGGAATTTTGGCTTGTATGTCTCGGGATAGTGGTGTGTGAACAGTAACATGATATCTGCTTAATGTAAAATAGATAAAAATGTTGTGAGGAATAAAGAAGAAAGTAGGAAACAGCATGGGACAAGAGGAAAAATATATGGATGAATACATAAAAGAAATATCAGAAAAAATTGAAGATAAAAAAGAATATTATGCCGAAATCAGCGATAAAATCTGGAAGTTTGCAGAGCCCAGATTTCAGGAATATAAATCTTCTGAATTACTTCAGCAGTCATTAAAGAAAGAGGGATTTTCCATAAAATCAAATCTGGCAGGAGAGGAAACAGCATTTATTGCAGAATACGGTTCCGGAAAACCGGTTATAGGATTTCTTGGCGAATTTGATGCCCTGCCGGGACTTTCGCAGAAAGCAGATACTACCGAGAGAATCCCGGAAGAAAAAACATCAGATTCAAAATATGAAAGCGTGCAGGAAAGAGAAAGGAAACAAAATCCAGATTCAGGACATACTGATAATTGTGGTCATGGCTGCGGTCATCAGCTTATCGGAACAGGCACCCTTGCTTCCGTCATCGCATTAAAAGACTTCATGAAAGAACACAACCTGAAAGGAACAATCCGCTACTACGGCTGGCCCGCTCATGCCCAGCCGAAGAAAACGCAGGCGGCAAAGCGTTTCTCGTACGCGACGGCTATTTCGATGACTGTGACCTCGCCCTCTGCTGGCACCCGGAGCAGGGACGACGCGCATGCTACGGAAGCACCAAAGCAAACTTCAGAGTCTTCTTCACATTCTACGGAACCCCGGCACACGCCTCCATGTGCCCGGAATTAGGCCGTTCCGCACTGGATGCAGTAGAATTAATGGACGTAGGCGTAAACTACATGCGTGAACACATGATAGACGAAGCCAGAATCCACTATGCCATCACCGACACAGGCGGAGATGCCCCAAACGTAGTCCAGTCCAGAGCCCAGGTACTCTACGCCATCCGCGCCCCGAAGATCACTCAGGTAAAAGAACTCTACAACCGCGTATGTAATATAGCCAAAGGCGCCGCCCTCATGACCGAAACTACCGTAGAAATCCGTCAGGTGGCTGCCTATTCCAATTTAATCTCCAGTAAAATCCTTGCAGACCATATGAACACCTACCTGGAAAAACTTGGCCCGATTCCATATACAGAGCAGGAATATGCCTACGCACAAAAATTCCAGCAGTCCCTCTCGGATCAGGATAAAAACCAACTCCCTACAATCGCCCGGGACTACTTTGGATCAAACGCCGCCGAAGCCATGAAAAAACCAATCTTCCAGCCAATAGCCAGCCAAAACCTGTACAGCGACCTCAAATACTCCACCGATGTAGGCGATGTAAGCTGGATTGTCCCAACCGTCCACCTCAACATCCCCACATTCGCCGCAGGAACCGCCCTCCACTCCTGGCAGGCAGTAGCCCAGGGCAAATCCTCAATCGCTCACAAAGGAATGCTCTACGCCGCCAAAATCATGTCCCTCACAGCTCTGGATTTTTTACAAAATCCAGAACTGGCAAATCAAGCCAGAAAAGAACTGACAGAAACATTAGACGGAGAAACATATCCCAATCCATTGCCGAAAGACTTGAAACCAGAGCTATGGTAAAAATAACATTTTGCCAGTTCCCAGCGCGAAGCCATCTGTCTCCTGGGGTGAATTTGACGAGTCTTAGTAACTCTTAGGTTTGGGAAATCTGCGTTATGGAAAAGAATCGCAACGTGTCTGAGCGAAGTTTGCAACGGAGCGAGTTTTGCATTCTTTTTCATGTTTTTAGCAGATTTACCAAACCTTAGAGTTACTTAGGCTCACGAAACTGAACCCCAGGAGACAGATGGCTTCGCGCGTCCCTACCCAATCCAAACAAACATTGTAACTATCCATAAAAAATGCTATAATCCATTTCAGAAAAACAAGATAAAAATCTTAAAAAATACAACAATCAGGAGGCACAAAAAAATGAGTAAAAAAGTATACATCTTCCTCGCCGACGGATTCGAAGACATTGAAGGCTTAACCGTAGTAGACCTTCTTCGCCGCGCCGGAATCGACATCAAAACCATATCTATCAAAGAAACCACCCGGATCCAGACATCCCACGGCATCACCATGCTCACCGACGCCATATTCGCTGAAACCGACTTCGCCGACGCCGACATGCTCGTTCTTCCTGGAGGAATGCCGGGAACAAAATACCTTGCCGGTTACAAACCACTCATCGACCTCCTGACAGACTTCAACAATAAAGGCAAAAAAATCGCAGCCATCTGCGCAGCTCCAAGCGTATTTTCCGGACTGGGATTCCTCAAAGGTCGCAAAGCAACTTCCTATCCGTCATTCATGGAAGTTCTCTCCAAAGATGGCGCAGTAACAAGTGAAGACAGCGTAGTAGTAGACGGAAACATAACCACCAGCCGCGGCCTGGGAACAGCTGTAGACTTCGCACTCTCCCTGATTTCACAGCTCGAAAATGAAGAAAAAGCAAAAGAAATCGCAGAATCTGTAGTTTACACACGTTAAAACATCCCAAAACCCTTATTTTTATGCGAAAAAACACTAGCACTTTTGGATTTTTTGTGCTATACTGCTACAATGACTGTAAATATATAATTGAGTTATAAACAGACTTCTTGCGTTACTGACACAGAGTGAACAGTAACTCTCCCGCTTCTGCAATGGTGGGAGCGGAGCTCAGACTTGAATATATAGAAATAGGTAAAAACTGTGAATGATATAACGCAGCTGAAAAACCAGTCGCAAAATATAACCTGAATTTAAGGAGGAACATTGTAACATGAGTTTACAGGTGGAAAAAATGGAAAAAAACATGGCTAAACTTACTATCGAAGTTGCCGCTGAAGATTTAGAAAAAGCAATGCAGAATGCATACCAGAAAGCAAAAGGAAGAATTTCCATCCCTGGATTCCGTAAAGGAAAAGCTCCAAGAAAAATGATCGAGCAGATGTATGGCAAAGGAGTATTCCTTGAAGATGCTGTTAACGCTCTGATTCCGGAACACTACAGCAAAGCATTAGCTGAATGCGAACTTGAGATCGTTTCCCAGCCGACAATCGACATCACACAGGCTGAGCCTGGAAAAGCATTCATCTTCACAGCAGAAGTTGCTGTTAAACCGGAAGTTACATTAGGTGATTACAAAGGTGTAGAAGTACCGAAAACTGAAATCACAGTAACAGACGAAGACGTAGAAGCTGAACTCAAGAAAGAGCAGGAGAAAAACTCCAGAACAATCAGCGTAGAAGACCGCGCAGCTCAGTTAAATGATATTGTAACAATCGACTTCGAAGGATCTGTAGACGGAGTACCTTTCGATGGCGGACAGGCTACAGAGTATCCTCTGACACTTGGTTCCAACACATTTATCCCGGGATTCGAGGAACAGCTTGTTGGTGCTAAAGTTGGCGATGATGTAGACGTAAAAGTTACATTCCCTGAAGAATATCAGGCAAAAGAACTTGCAGGTAAAGAAGCAATCTTCAAATGCGCAGTTAAGAAGATCGAAGCAAAAGAACTTCCTGAACTGGATGATGATTTTGCAAAAGATGTCTCTGAGTTCGATACACTTGCAGAGTACAAAGAGCATGTGAAAACAAACCTTGAAGATAAGAAAGCAAACGAAGCAAAACGTGCAAAAGAAGATGCAGCAGTAGATAAAGTAATCGAAAATGCACAGATGGATATTCCGGAAGCTATGCTTATGACACAGTGCCGTCAGATGCTTGATGATTTCAGCAGAAGAATGCAGTCCCAGGGATTATCCATGGATCAGTACTTCCAGTTCACTGGCATGACAGCTGATAAGATGATGGAAGATATGAAACCACAGGCATTAAAGAGAATCCAGACAAGACTGGTTCTTGAGAAAGTAGCAGAAGTTGAGAACATTCAGCCAACAGAGGAAGAAGTAAATGAAGAGATCTCCAAGATGGCTGAAGCATACAAAATGGAAGCTGACAAGTTAAAAGAATTACTTGGAGAGCGTGAACTTGAGCAGATGAAGAAAGACATGGCTGTACAGAAAGCAGTTACTGTTATCGCTGACGCTGCTAAGGAAGTTTAATTTTAAAGTAATCGAATTTTAAGAACCGGAAAGAGACAGGCTCAGATGTCTGCCTCTTTCGGAAAAAAGTCAGCCGTGTAAATGGAGGCGTTTATATGAGTTTAGTACCTTATGTCATTGAACAGACAAGCAGGGGAGAGAGAAGCTATGATATCTATTCAAGGCTTCTGAAGGACAGAATCATTTTTCTTGGTGAGGAAGTAAATGATGTGAGTGCAGGACTGATCGTATCACAGCTTCTTTTCCTGGAAGCAGAAGATCCTGGTAAAGATATTCAGCTGTATATCAACAGCCCGGGCGGTTCCGTAACAGCCGGCATGGCGATCTATGATACCATGCAGTATATCAAGTGTGATGTGTCTACCATCTGTATCGGCATGGCAGCCAGCATGGGCGCGTTCCTTCTTTCCGGAGGGGCCAAGGGCAAGCGTTTCGCTCTGCCTAATGCAGAAATCATGATTCATCAGCCTTCGGGCGGGGCCAAGGGCCAGGCCACTGAGATTAAAATTGTGGCTGAGAATATCTTAAAGACAAGAAAGAAATTAAACGAAATCCTGGCAGCAAACACAGGGAAGCCCCTGGAAGTGATTGAGCGCGATACGGAGCGTGACAATTACATGTCTGCATTGGAGGCCAAGGAATACGGCCTTATTGATGAAATCATCGCACATCATTAGTGCTGGGACCCAGCGCTAAGGCATCAGGCCGGTAACGTAAAACAGCAAGTAAAGGATATGAAAGGTTAGGTATCGTATGCCAATGAGACCAGATGACACGATTCGGTGCTCCTTCTGCGGAAGGACACAGGATCAGGTACGAAAGATGATTGCCGGAGCAGGCAACAACAATGTGTATATCTGTGACGAGTGCATAGAATTGTGCTCTGAGATTCTGGAAGAGGAGCTGGAAGGCCAGGATGAAGGGGAGAGCCCCGCGCTGGCCGATATACGTCTCCTGAAGCCAAAGGAAATCAAAGCATTTTTAGACGAATATGTCATCGGACAGGATGACGCCAAGAAGGTGTTGTCCGTTGCGGTTTACAATCACTACAAGAGGGTGACGGCATGCCAGAACATGGACGTGGATGTGCAGAAGAGCAACATCCTTATGTTAGGGCCCACGGGTTCAGGCAAGACTTATCTGGCCCAGACCCTGGCTAAGATTCTCAATGTCCCCTTTGCCATTGCGGACGCCACTGCACTGACAGAGGCTGGATATGTGGGCGAGGATGTGGAAAACATTCTGTTAAAGCTTATCCAGGCAGCTGACTATGACATCTCCCGTGCCGAATACGGCATTATATATATTGACGAGATTGATAAAATTACCAAGAAATCCGAAAATGTATCCATCACCAGGGATGTTTCAGGCGAGGGCGTCCAGCAGGCGCTTCTCAAGATTCTGGAGGGTACAGTTGCCAGTGTTCCGCCTCAGGGCGGCAGGAAGCATCCGCACCAGGAGCTTCTTCAGATTGATACCACCAACATCCTGTTTATCTGCGGCGGTGCCTTTGATGGCCTGGAGAAGATTGTGGAGCAGCGTCTCAGCGCCGGTTCCATTGGTTTCAACGCCGAGGTGACAAACAAGAATGATCTGAACATCGATGAGCTGCTCAAGAAGGTGGAGCCAAAGGATTTGACCAAGTTCGGGCTGATTCCCGAGTTCATAGGCCGCGTGCCTGTGATGGTTTCTCTGGAACAGCTGACAAAGGAAGCTATGGTGCGCATTCTGTCAGAGCCGAAAAATGCCCTGATGAGGCAGTACCAGAAGCTGTTTGAGCTGGACAATGTGAAGCTGGAATTTACCCGGGAGGCTCTGGAGGAAATTGCACAGCTGGCAGTAGACCGCAAGATTGGCGCCAGAGGACTGCGCTCTATCCTTGAATCAGTGATGATGGACCTTATGTATGAGATTCCGTCCGATGATTCTATCGGAATCTGTACCATTACCAGAGACGTAGTGAGAAAGGCAGGACAGCCGGAATTAGTATACCGCGACATGCCTCCTGCATCTGCCCGAAAACCGTTGTCAGAACGGCTTAGGGGGGACAGTAAGACAGGAGAAATTGCGTAGGCTGTCATGCTCCTGTGACAATTTAGAAGAGAGAAAGGGCCGCTGCAAATCAGATATGACCCGGACCAGAAGGCCTGTTTACGGGCCGGTCCGGCACCTGCATTGCAGCGGCTTTTCAAATGGTTAAGATACAAGAGGTGAAAATTGAGAATGGGAGAACAAGTGATTACGATGCCCGTGGTGGCCCTCAGGGGGCTGACCATACTTCCGGGTATGGTATTGCATTTCGATATAAACAGGCCGAAATCAGTGGCAGCCGTGGAGCGGGCCATGGTGGGAGACCAGAAACTGTTTCTTGTGGCCCAGAGACATCCTGAAATCGTTGAGCCGGAGCAGGGGGATTTGTTCCAGGTGGGGACTGTGGCAGTGGTGAAGCAGCTGGTGAAACTGCCGGGCAAGGTGGTACGCGTGCTGGTGGAAGGACTGGAGCGCGCTGAGCTTCTGTGTCTGGAAGCCGAGGAACCGGCCATGATGGGCGAGATAGCAGCCATAGAAGCGGAGGAGGATGACCTGGACAGCCTGACTCAGGAGGCTATGCTGCGTATTCTGAAAGATAAGCTGGAAGAATATGGAAGAGTCAATCCCAAGATTACAAAGGAAATTCTGCCAAATCTGCTGATTATTACAGATTTGAATGAGATGCTGGACCAGATTGCCATTCAGCTGCCATGGGATTATACCATCCGCCAGACGGTGCTGGAGAACAGCTCTTTGTCAGCCAGGTATGAGGTAGTGATGCATACTCTGCTGACTGAGATGGAGATATACAGGATTAAGAAGGATTTCCAGGAAAAGGTAAAGGCTGATATCGACCAGAACCAGAAGGAATACATCCTCAGGGAGCAGATGAAGGTCATCCGCCAGGAGCTGGGAGAGGATGCTGTGTCGGATGCAGACGAATACCAGAAGAAACTGGACGCACTGAAGGCTGACAAGGAAGTAAAGGAAAAGCTCCACAAAGAGATTGAGCGTTTCCGCAATATGCCGGCCGGAAGCCAGGAGGCCAATGTGCTGCGCACCTATGTGGAAACCCTGCTGGACCTGCCATGGAAGAAGATGTCCAAGGACAATGACGACATCAAACATGCCGAGAAGATACTCAACGAGGACCACTACGGACTGGAACAGGTAAAGGAGAGAATCCTGGAATACCTGGCTGTCCGCGCCCTGACTAAGAAGGGCACCAGTCCTATCATCTGTCTGGTGGGACCTCCCGGAACCGGCAAGACATCCATTGCCCGGTCCGTGGCAAGAGCCCTGAATAAGAAATACGTGCGCATCAGCCTGGGAGGTGTCCGGGACGAGGCGGAAATCAGGGGACACAGGAAAACCTACGAGGACCCAGGCCCCGGCCGTATTGTGGATGGCATGCGTCAGGCCAGTGTGAGCAATCCTCTGATGCTTCTGGATGAGATTGACAAGGTCAGCAGCGATTACAAGGGCGATACCTCCTCCGCGCTTTTGGAGGTGCTGGACGGGGAACAGAATGTGAAATTCAGGGACCATTATGTGGAACTTCCCATTGACCTGTCCCAGGTCCTGTTTATTGCCACGGCCAACACCACCCAGACCATACCGGGTCCCCTGCTGGACCGTATGGAGCTGATTGAGGTCAACAGCTACACGGAAAATGAGAAGTTTCACATAGCCAGGGACTACCTGGTGTCAAAGCAGATGGAGCGCAACGGGCTGAAGGACAGCCAGATTACATTTTCCGATAAGAGCCTGGAAAAAATCATACACAACTATACCAGGGAAGCAGGCGTCAGGAATCTGGAGAGCCGCATTGGGGATGTTTGCCGCAAGGCAGCCAGACAGTTCCTGGAGGATAAGAAGAAGTCCATCAAGATTACGGAGAGCAATCTGGAGAAATACCTGGGCAAGGAAAAGGTGACCTTTGAGAATGCCAATGAGGAAGATGAAATCGGCATTGTGCGCGGCCTGGCCTGGACCAGTGTGGGAGGGGATACCCTTCAGATAGAAGTCAATGTGATGCCTGGCAAGGGAAGTCTCCTGATGACCGGGCAGCTGGGAGATGTGATGAAGGAATCTGCCATGTTGGCACTCGAGTATATCCATGCGCATGCGGCTCAGTTTAATATCAACGAGGAGTTGTTCGAGAACTGGAATGTGCATGTCCACGTACCGGAGGGGGCGATCCCGAAAGACGGACCGAGTGCCGGAATAACGATGGTGACTTCTCTTGTCTCCGCCTTTACTCAGCGTAAGGTGAAAAAGAACTTGGCTATGACGGGCGAGATTACGCTGCGTGGCAAAGTGCTTCCCGTAGGTGGTATCAAGGAGAAGATCTTGGCGGCTAAACGTGCCGGGATCAAGGAGTTGATTCTTTGCAAGGAGAATGAGAAGGATATCAATGAGATCAAACCGGAGTATTTGAAAGGCTTGGTGTTCCATTATGTGAGTGATATTCAACAGGTGGTAGATCTTGCGTTGCTGAGAGAAAAGGTGGATAATCCCTTGTTCTGATAACGACTTTTTAGGCATATATAGGTGTGGGCTTATACGTATATACGTGTAGGCCCATATTAGTATCGGCGTAAGCCTATACGTATATACGTGTGGGCCTACGCCGATATAGATGTTTTTAAGGGAAGCGTATACTTCTATTTAGAGCATTTTCGTAGGAATTCCAAGCTGTTGCGTATCTCTTGGATATCGGATTTGAAATCATCGTACTCAATGGAGATAAGCCCGTTGAAATGCTGACGCTTCAGCTCGTTGACGAACGCTTTTACCGGTAAGATCCCGGTTCCCCATGTGGCGTCTTCCATCTTGTCGGTGAGGTCTTTCAAATGCGCCACCTTGATGCGTCCGGATAATTTCTGGAGATTCTTGAGCGGATCTTCACCCACCCGTTTCCAATGGCCGATATCGGCGCATACTCCCATCAAGGAAGAACGGCCTTTCAGCGCTTTCTCTGCCACCTCGGCACTTGCGTAAATGCATGGACTCGGATGGTTATGGATCGCTACCTCCATATCGTACTTCTTGGCGAGGGATTCGATGTAGTCCAACTGGTTTAACTCCGGTTCGACAGTCACGATATGCGCGCCTATTTTATGAGCGAACGCAAAGAACTTATCCCATTCCTCGTTAGTCCCATAAGAGGCTACACCAAAGGCGATCGGCTTGATTCCCCTTTTCTTGAACTCATGGCGTAATAAAGCGCAGTCATCATCGCTCAAGTCGTAATTTAAATACGTCTCTTTTGGGAATGGAGCGCCCAATTCTTGGAAAAAGAAAGCTTCCGCATACCCCATGCCCAGTTGCTGGGTCTTATCCAAGGTCTCCATCAACGTAAGATTGTGGAAAGTCCAAGTCTGTATACCCACCTTCCAGTCCGCTTTTTGCGCCGCCAGCTGTACGGCCTGCCCAAGGAGCATGACCGTACATAGTGCTAATATAATATATCGTTTCATACTTATACCGGCATTTCCGGAAGGCTCCAGCCTTCACGATAGGTATGTTTGATATATTCGTTGGCAGCCTCTAGCGCATTGAACTCTGCGTATTTCGTATCGAAATAGGGGTGACCGTCTATCACCTTGAAATCATCGCTGGTTACGATTTTCAATACGTCGGAAGAGGATATGTTGGTGAAACGCATGTTTTGGGCGTCCCACATCAATTTCTTGTTCAAGCCTTGCAGACGGATCGCCAATACGCCTAATAACACCATCTCGTTGAATGGTCCGGAATAAGCGAAGTTGGAAGTTCCTTCCACACGGTTCTCAGGAGATTCTTTACAAGCACGAATCCAGTCTTGCTCATGGAAACCGTCGAAGTATCCGGTAGCGTTCGGGATACGGCGCAAATAAGGGGTTACTTGAGGTACACGGCCGGATAATAACCGGGAGTTGAAACCTCCGCAATCGCAGATCAACGTGTCTTTAGTACCTACGAAGATACATCCACCCAAACCGTCACGCATCATATCTACACCATCCGGTAATAAGTCCGGACGCTGAGGAAGCATACCGCCATCGTACCAATATACTTTCACCTCCGGCAT
>ENA-ORNB01001828-ORNB01001828.1-human-gut-metagenome-genome-assembly--contig:-NODE-1828-length-13368-cov-2.317659_pt1 | contig 13368 bp, 8 predicted proteins | sample MGYA00242112_ERZ509016 | MGnify/ENA primary metagenome ERZ509016 (study PRJEB26280, sample SAMEA2338705) | human gut metagenome | biome: human gut; feature: human-associated habitat; material: faeces...
GGCTGGGCTTACAAAGATTTCGGAACCAACTCTGCCGCAAGCGTAGATTATCCGGACTATGCCCATCCGCTGGCCCTAGCAGTAGAATCGGGTGAATGTTATCCCGGTATTGCGATCTGCGGCAGCGGAAACGGAATCAACATGACTCTGAACAAGCATCAGGGAATACGTGCTGCTCTTTGCTGGAATGCAGAGATCGCACATCTGGCCCGTCAACATAATGACGCTAATATTCTCGTGATGCCGGGACGCTTCATCAGCACTGAGGAGGCGGACATGATATTGACAGAGTTCTTCTCAACACAGTTTGAGGGGGGACGCCATCAAAATCGTATTGATAAGATTCCGGTAAAATAATGCCTGAAAATCTATAAAAATAAGGTGGAATATTTAATAAATATCCCACCTTATTTTTAAAACATGAGGCTCAAGGAATATATAACCATAGTCTTTGTCTTCATTTTCCTTCTATATCTTTCTCAAGTTAAAGCCATCTACTATAACACATCTGTTGAAGAAGATTGCTATATACACTTATGACTAAGTTTACCATTGAACAATGTAATAAGACAATCCTATTTCCAAAGAGGGAACAATTAAATGAAATTTTTCACGAGGGCGTATAGACAATTCACCTATACTGGTATTTTTGTGAAGTCCTTTAATTTTAGCATACAAACAATTCACACCCAACCTAATTCCCAAGCGGGAGTCAAAAGCATATTCATAAGCAATCCCCATATTGCCTCCCACTGTCGAACATGTTGTATTATAATTCTCCAACTGCGATATTGTTCCCTTACTTCTATAATTAACATATCCAATACCAGCACTCACATACATAATCCCATCCAAAAATCCAGCCTGCCGTTTAATAAAAGAAATCTGCGGAGCTACATAATAGAACGATTTTTTTTCATTGATTCCCGATGATAGCACTCCATCATGTTTCTTTGTACCATTACTATAGTCATAATAAAACAATCCACATCCTATATTACTGTAAGGGGTATAAGTCATCAATTGTATTGAAGAAACAAAAGGAACATCATTTTTATTATTTCCTATATACCAAGAGCTGCTTCCATTTTTTTGTATACCAGTAAAACCAATCCCTAACCCGACATCCAAGATATATACTCGTTTATATGACTCGTTATTAGTTGAAACATTCAGTGAATCTTTCTGAGCATACAAAGAGTTGATACTGAACATCAAAGATATTAATCCCACTAGCAGGCATTTGTTTTGTTTCATAATAAGTGTGTTTAATAAAAAGAGAAAAAACGAAAGCTCCCTTAATCAATCATCATTTTGTTTCAACCCACAAAAATTTGCTATTTTCAGCAATAGCTATCATAGTTTTTAATCGAGAAACAGCTGATACATCTAAAGATGAAGCATCAATTTGGGCATATACTTGTTTAGTATAATCACGAACAGTTGATTTATCATCCATATTCACTAAACCATTAATATAACTCTCTACAAGCTGAAATTCAGATACTCGCTGAGGAAATTCTTGCTTCATTAAATTCATCAGTTGATCAACAGAAGTACTTTTCTTAACCAGATCCATTATTTCCAGCAATCTTGTCTGAAGCAACAGGGGCATTTCTTCTGTATATCCATAACTTTTCAATTTTTTGTTAGTAGAATTATATAAATAATAATTAGAAAAAGTACCATTAGCTATTACGGGATCTTCCCTCATCATATTATATATTGTCTTATTATGATCATTTCCAATTATTTCATAAGGTCTTAACGGAGCATCGTATCCCTTCCAATTTGAACTCAAATGCCACCAATTTCTAGGAAGATCATCATCTGAAGCCGCACAAATAAGTGAGAATACAACAGCCGTAATCAAGCCACCTCTAGGTGTTAAACCTTTATTTACTCCCCAACCATAACCCCAAGCATCTCCTACAAGAAAACGCTTTATTCGATTCCAAAAGGGACCACGAGTCTGTATTTTATTAGCATTCAAGGTTTCTATAAAGTCTATTAACTCTTGAATTTCAACATCTTGTGTTTTTTCTTGATTTTGTTGTGTATTTATAACAACATCATTTGAGTTTGAACAAGAATAAAAACAATTCATTACAAGTAGTAATGAGACACAAAATACAATTTGCTTAATCGTCTTCATAATTTCAATTTTTAAAGTAGGTACTATTAAAGAATTACATTGCATCATTTTTCTATTTGCCATTATACCAAAAGAGAACTATATGATACTAATTTAACACCAAATATATTCGTTATTTTTGTAACGTCCAACTTATTATCGCATAAAGTGTAATAATTTCATCCTCTCCAGTACATTATCCGCCGAGATATTTTATATAATATGCCATTAAGATCAATGAAATGTTCAGTCTAAAATCCTTCACTTACGTTGATTCTAGTGCGTAAAATATCATAGATACAATTATGACACATAGTTTTTTATAATAATCATCTATTTTTTATGCAAACTTCAAGATTACAAAAGAACAATAATATCGTCTTACTATATGACGAAGTTAAAAAACAGAAGTTATGGGTAAACTGAATATGAAAGACTGGATCGGTCAGACGATCCTGAATAAAAAGGTCATTTCCATTCCTATCATGACACATCCGGGCATCGAGCTTATCGGAAAGACGGTTCATGATGCAGTAACGAACGGACAGGTGCATTATGAAGCAATCAAAGCGCTCTGCGACAAATATCCTTCTGCTGCCGCAACGGTTATTATGGATTTAACGGTAGAGGCGGAAGCATTCGGAGCCGAAATTGTATTTCCGGAGAATGAAGTTCCAAGCGTATCCGGTCGTTTGCTCGCAGACGAAGCTGCCATTGAGACCTTGGAAATACCGGCACTGAATAAAGGAAGGATTGCACAATATCTCAAAGCGAATATGCTGACTGCAAAGAATATCACAGACCGTCCGGTGCTGGCTGGTTGTATCGGTCCTTATTCATTAGCGGGACGCTTATATGATATGTCTGAGATCATGATGCTGATTTATATCAACCCCGAGGCAGCCAACACTTTGCTGCGCAAATGTACCGATTTCATTATTCGGTACTGTATGGCCCTGAAAGCGACCGGAGTGAATGGAGTGGTAATGGCGGAACCTGCTGCCGGATTATTATCCAATGAAGATTGCCTGCAATACTCTTCTGTATTCGTAAAAGAAATAGTTGAGAAGGTTCAGGATGATCATTTCACCGTTGTACTTCATAATTGCGGGAATACAGGAAATTGCACCCAGGCTATGGTATATACGGGTGCGGCAGCCTATCATTTCGGAAATAAAATCAACATGGAAGAAGCATTGAAAGAAGTTCCTGCCGATGCTCTTGCGATGGGTAATCTTGATCCGGTCAGCCTTTTTAAGATGTTGAGTCCGGAGGAAATGAAAAAAGCGACTCTCCAGTTATTGGAAGCCACTTCCGCATATCCGAACTTCGTTCTGTCGAGCGGTTGCGATATACCGCCATATACGCCATTAGCTAATATAAATGCTTTTTATACAGCATTGGAAGAGTTCAATGAAACTCGAAATTAGGCCGTCATTCAGCTAATGTCAGTTAATAATGATTGAGCAAGAACTCACTTATCAAGACTTACGAATCCTATCGTCCGAAATTTATGAAGCGATGGGGTACAAAGATTCTATACCGGATCAGATGGTGATAGATGAGACTAATACGTTGCTAAAACGGGTTATTCCCCTGCTTCGCCCTCGGTTCGCATTCTTCTTTATGGAAGGTACACTTGATATCGAAAAAGAGACTCTTAGCGTACAAAGCATCCATCCACCCACTGTCAATCCTATACAAGACACCATTCCCACACGGAGCCCTGAGCAAAACACTTTTTCTACACAAAGTAAAAGTACCGTTTTCTCTGTTGGTAAAACCATCGCCCGTCAATTAAGAGGATCGGAAGCGTTTGTCTTTTTTGCAGCTACTGCCGGAACTGAGTTTGAGGTATTCCAGCATACGTTGCAACAAGAAGAAGATATGGTCAAAATATACATAGCAGACTCGTTAGGGAGTATTATTGCAGAAAAGACGGCTGATTGCATGGAAGTCGCTTTGGCTGAATATATACGGGAGAAGAACTGGAAACATACCAACCGATACAGTCCAGGATACTGTGGATGGCACGTTTCGGAACAACAAAAACTGTTCCCATTGTTCCCCATAGCTGCTCCCGGTGGCATCCGGTTGACAGATTCCAGCCTCATGGTCCCCATCAAATCAGTTAGTGGTGTTATCGGAACAGGCACTAATGTCCGCAAGCTTGAATACACTTGCGGACTGTGCACCTATGAAAACTGTTATCGCAAAAGAAAACACAGATAAATTTGCGATTGGGGGCTGACTAAAAGTCGATAGTATCTTCTTTAATGGCCATTAAAGAAGATATAAAGCCCTATCATAGTTACGATAAGCAACCCCCATAAGATAAGTACAATGCGGGCAGGCTTTTCTTCGATCTTCTCCATATTCAATATTGCCGTCTGAGGAGTCTTATCCAATAGACTGACAACTACCATCCCTATCCCGATAATAACGAACAGATAGAAGGATAATAACATAAAATGAGGCCATGCAGAATATTGATCCGCAGGAAATACCCATAGATACAATACACCTACTCCTATACTGAATACCGTCCCCACTGTCAGGGCAGCGTTAGCAGCCAACGTAGTCGTACGCTTCCAGAAAACGCCAAAAAGGAAAACTGCCGCCATAGGAGGTGCAATGAATCCCAATACAGACTGGAAAACATTGAATAAATTCAATCCGTGAATGCTGTCAATGGCAATCGTTATGATTACCGATATCAGAGCACCGGCTACCGTCACCACTTGTCCGACCCAGATGATCTCCTTCTGCTTCGCCTGCGGGCGAATCTTCTTCACATAAATATCCATTGTAAACACGGTACAATGCCGATCCGATAGTACTGACAAGCGCGGCAGTCAACACAGCCAACACCAGCCCCACCATCCCGACAGGAAACAAATGGGTTACCATCGTCATATACGCCTCATCGGGATTCTCCAACTGCGGAAACAAGGCCAGACAGATGATACCCGGAAGAATATAAAGAGGAACATCCAGTATTTTGAGCCATCCGGTAAAGTTCGTTCCCAACTGTCCTTCTTTCAGACTTTTGGCTGCCAACACAGGCTGTACCATCGACTGATCCGTACACCAGAACCATACTCCCATCACAGGATATCCCAAAATAATCGGCAACCAAGGGAAAGCGGTATCATCATTCGGTCTGAACAGATTCCAGAAGTCTGCCGGAACGGCATCTGTCAGAGCCGATATACCACCAACTTTATAGATTCCTACAATAGCCAACGCAGCCGAAACAAGAATCAACAGGATCATCTGATAAACATTCGTGTAGGCAACCGCTTTCAATCCTCCGAGCATCGTAAAGAATGCGGATATGATCAGCAATATCAAAGCGGATTGCCACATCGGTATATCGAATACCTGACGAATCAGAACGCCACCCGCAAACAATGTCAATGCCAGCCAGGAAATCAAGATTGTAACAATCGTATACCATGCCAAGATATTACGGGTAGACTGTCCGAACCGCTTTCCCATAAACTCCGGCAAGGTGGAAACACGAGAACCCAAGTAACGGGGAGCGAAAACAAAAGCAAGCAGGCATATAAAAACGAAGGCATACCAGGCATAATTGCCCGAAACGATGCCGGTAGTAAATCCGGCACTGGCAGAAGCTATCAACATAGACGGCCCCACATTAGTCCCCCACATGGAGAATCCGATATGGTGCCATCTCAAAGAATGTTCCGCCAAAAAGAGACTGCTCCCCTTCTTTCGTTTGGAACTTGCCCATATACCAATGGCGATAAGAATCAGAAAATAGGCAATCAGAATGCCCCAATCCAGTGTGTCTAAGAATTTCGCATGCATAATTCAAGTATTAACAATTAAAATATTCTTAATCTCTTTTCCCCATCAGCACTTTGGCGACCGCCACGGCAGTATTAGCATTATCACTATACCCGTCAGCACCGATTTCATCGGCAAATCCCTGACTCACGGGCGCTCCTCCGATCATCACTTTTACCTGATCGCGGATACCCGCCTCTTCCAATGCCCGGATCACATCCTGCATATAAGTCATAATGGTAGTCAGCAAGGCACTCATACATAAAATGTCCGCTTTGTTTTCCTTCACCGCTTCAACAAACTTGTCGCAAGTAACATCAATACCGATATTAATCACTTCGAAGCCACAACCTTCCAGCATGGAAGCCACGAGGTTCTTTCCAATATCATGCAAATCTCCTTTTACAGTACCGATCACTATTTTCCCGATAGTAGCAGATGCATTCCCCGCCAGTAAAGGTTTCAAAAGTTCCAAAGCTCCTTTCATGGCACGCCCCGCCATGAGAAGCTGAGGAACAAAGGCCTTGCCGTCCTGAAAACGCTGACCGACTTCGCCCATAGCCGTAATCATATAACCATTGATAATATCCTGCGGGAGTACCCCGGCAGCAATGGCATCCTTTGTAACTTCAACAGCCAGTTCCAGTTTTCCGGCTACAATGGCATCATACAAAGGTTTCAGCCGATCCTCTTCCTGAGACTTTTCTTCTCTGATCCGAATACTTTCCTGTGCATTATCCTGTTCTCCAACGGGTTGATTCGTGTGAACATCTGCAGACACAGACGAAGAAGAGCCGGTATATTCCTCAATGATTCTCATTGCCTGCTCCACTTCCCTCTCATTGTGGAAATCCATTTCCAGATGCACTCCGTCTGCTCCGATATGGTCCAATAAAGGTTTCAGTTCCTCCAGAGTCACCCAGCAAGCCATTACGCTCTTGCCTCCTGCCAGTATCTTCTTATATAAATCGTACCACTTCGGAGAACCTCCCTGCGGCTCGCCGACACCGGGCGTCCATTGGATGGCATTCAGTTCTTCAATCTCCAGCAAGGCGGGAAGGTGATGCATCGCTCCCACTCCATCAAGATGATAGAGCGTATAATCGATTTTCTGACATTGCTCACGAATAAACGGCTGCACAAAACGACGATAATCATCCTGACTGATCATGGTAGAAATATCGCTCTGCAACTTACTCATCTTGCCCGGAGCCCATGAAGAGAAATAGCAAAATGTCATTTCATCCCCTTCACGGATAATGTCGTAGAGTTCATCAAAGACTTTAAAATAGATGTCATTGATCTGCTGCATCTGTTGCTCCAGCACTTCGGGTTGCATCACCGTATCCAGCAATACCATATCCGTACCTTTCAAAGCTGCCAATACATCCAGTCCTTCCATCAAGTCGGGCATACCTACAAAGTAGTTTCCGTTGGCTTTAGCCTTACAGGCTTTCAGAAGTTCTTTATGCAAGAGCCAGTTCGGATGTTCGGGATTGAATACGATCTCATCATTAAAGTTCGGATCGGGATGTATCCAGATCGTATCTTCGCCTCCTTCAAATACTCCGCCCAGAATAGCAGCCAGCGAGCCGGGACCCAACTGAGTATTTGCAACAGGCAGCATATCCGCCATCAGACTACTGTGAGCGACATACCAATCCAGATATTCCGCCCGCCATTGAGGGTCGAACCACTTCTGCGACAAATCCCTTGCCGGAGCAGGTGGAGCAATGTCGGCGTGCGGTTTCACGCCTTCCTGAAAGTGTTCCCACATAGAAAGAATAATTCCTTTATGATTCCACCAATTTATATAACGCTGTTTCGTTTCTTCTAAGTTTGTTTTCCAAGTTTTCATCGCTATTCTTTATTTAGTCCAAAATCCTTTGTAATTATGATCTATGCGCAAGGCAATACTTTTGCTTAAATCCATCTCGTCCGTACAATTCACTTCCTCCGGATAAATCGGGATAACGGCATTCTCACGCACATAAACAGGCATCTCTTCCAAGGGCACATACACCTCTTTCAGCCAGCGTCCGCCTTGCAACCGTTCGCCGGTAAAGAAATTCACCCACTGTCCTTCGGGGAGATAAATGTCGCGACGGTTTTCGCTATTCATCACCGGAGCTACCAGGAAATCATTGCCGAAGTAATATTCGTCATCGATATGCCAGCAGAGTTTATCTTCCGGATGATGCAGGATGAGTGCCTGTAACAATGGCCAGCCACTTTCTACAGCCAGTTTACTTTGCTCTATGATGTAGGGAATCAACGAGTAGCGCAGTTTCCACCACTTCTTCACCAGCGGGGCGATAGCCGGATAATGCCAGGGTTCCCGCTTATTGGTTCCATGATAACGGATGTGTGAGGTGAACACTCCAAACTGGGTCCAGCGCATATAGACGTCCTCCGCTACGATTGAGTTCATAAAATTGGGCAAGGTATGGAATCCGGGGACATCATGGCTCCAGAAGGCAAAGCCCGATAAACCGAAGTGCAGGCCTCCTTTGAGTGAACCGGCCATGCCATCCCATGAACTGCAGGAGTCACCTCCCCAGTGCAACGGATAACGCTGGCAACCCGCCCAAGCGGCACGTGCCCAGACAATGCCGTCCCCTGTTACCTCCTTTGTTATTTCGTAAGCTGCTTTCTGATAGAGCAAGGCATACAGGTTATTCAACAGTTCCGGTTTCATGCCCTTGTAGACAGCATCCATGTGGATATTTTCTCCGAAATCGGTTTTAATACAGGTGACTCCCATATCCAGAAGTTGCTTTAATAGCCCCTTATACCATTCGGTTGCCTTCGGATAAGTAAAGTCGATAGTACCCGCATAATCCAGAGCCGAGAAGTTGGAACCGTCCGTGTCCTGCTGCTTCGTCAGAGGAGCTATATACTCATTCGCCTTTGCCTCTTCGATCTGTTCCGCATCTTCAGCAACATAAGGTAACTGCCATAAGGATACACGATAACCGTTCTTCTTCAATCTCTGAATGAATCCTTTCGGGTCGGGAAAACGTTCCTCGTTAAACTTCCATTCACACAGCCAGTCGGTTCTGAACCATCCGGTATCCAGATGGATGACATCGCAGGGATAATGTTCGGCACGCATACGGTCGCAGATCTCATTTACTTCGTCGGCACTGAAATAAGTCATCCGGCTCATCCACACTCCGAAGCTCCAGAGAGGAGGCATCGAAGGATATCCGGTCAGGTCACGGTAGCCGCGAAGTATCTCTTCCATCGTATCGCCGGCAATGACAAATGCATCCAGCATAGCCTGATCGCTCAGGAACTGTACGGAGCGGGTGGAATGTCCCGCCAGCGAAAGTTTGCTGTGGGCGCAGGTATGGTAAAAAGTCCCGTACATCCGGCTGGAGAGATAGAAAGGTATATTCTTATAGGTACGCCGGTTATTTACTCCCTGCCCATCCTGATTCTTGAGGAAAAGCGTCTGTCCGCTCAAGTCCATTTTGAAGAAACGCTCTCCGGTTCCTGCAAAGCATTCATCCGGCCGGCTCTCGAAAGAAAGGGTGGCACGTTCCTTTTTGCCCGTCCGTTTGCAGAAGGCAATGGGCAGTCCGTCATAGCGGGGAGGCGAGAAATGATCGTATGCTGCCAGGCGGATTTCCCGTTTGCCGTCAGGATACAGAGTGATGTCCAGTGTTTCCTGAGGATCGGGCAGTAACTCGCTCCATCGGTCCAAAGCCGGCTCTTCTACATTGATAGCGGCACGCTTCGTCCCGTCTTGGGTGAAAAGAATCCATTTGCCTCCCTGCTTCTCTACAGACAAAGGTACTCTGCGAATCCGTTCGCTGAATTGCAGCATTTCCGACTGATCTGTCAGTTCATATTCACCAAATCCAAGAAACAGACGGGTAATGCCGATATTATACTGGCGTATGATCAACGTATATTCTTCTCGGGGGACAGCCGTATCCGCAGCCATATCATTGGCTGACAGCTGTTTCTGAAAGGGGACCGTGACACAGATATCCCCATCCTTTTCGTAAACGGCTGTCGGTTTACAGGCTTTCCAAAGCGACTCATCCCTTGATAACTCTGTATCGAAATCAAGGAAATCAAACAAATGGTAATTAGTAGGTTTCATTTATGATCTATTATTATTAGTTTTATCTTTATTTATCTATACTCATGCAGACTTCACAAGTCTCTATGGCCCTACTTTTTGCACAGCCCGACACTGCGATAGGCTCAGTGTCGGACTGTACTTACTCCGGTTTTATCCTTCCGGCCTTATTCTTAATGCTTTCTGCCACTTGTGGTCCGTTATTTTTCCACACATTCCGATTGCCGGGACGATTCGAGTCGAAACGTTCAGTCGGACACCAATTGTTTTCAATCGTATATCCGTCCGTAGCTTCATCCAAATAAATATAAAAGGCCCTGTCATTGGTGGCGTAAGGTGCTTCTTCGAGATGTTCGATCCGATTATTCCGCATCACGGAGCCCGGTTGATTGGAAAGCGTATAAAGTCCTCCGGCATCATACAGACGACGGGCAAAGTGATGTACATAGTTGGCTTCTATCCGGTTGTTTTTCATTCCGCTTTCCAAGGATGTCCATCCCCAGCCGACACAAATACCCGAATAATTCAAGTGACAGACTTCATTATGGGAAATGTCGATACCGCTGACGTATCCCGCACCGATCCCCACGCACCCCCAGTCTTCATTGGTCACATCAGTGATCAGATTATTTTTAATGGTAATGTCCGTGCATAGGTTACGTTCTTCCGGAGGGATGAAAGGCACATGCGTCTCAAAACCTCTGTCGGGGAATGCACCAATCAGTATGCCTGTACCGCCGATATCCGAAAAGACACAATTCTCTATGCCGGAAGATGAAACAGCCCATTCATAATCCAGTCCGGTAGATGCCAGATGCCGGAACCTGCAGCGACTGAACATAAGATGCTCAGTACCCCGTACACGTATTGCCGTTTCGGGGCGTGCAATCCACGCCTGGTTCTCCAGTTCCGCTTTCTCCGGAAGTCCCGGTTCATGCAGTTTATAAGCATCCAGCAGAGGAAAACCTCCTTGCAAAGTGACATGTCCCTGATAGGAAGGACGCATCCATGAAGTATGGACAAAGGTGATTCCTTCCACTTGAATATGCCGCACCGGGCGTTCCAATGTGCCGTCTACAATCATCAATGTTTCCAGAGCAGGAACGATCACTTCGGCAGTCTCCATATCTTCTTCCGAGCGGGGATAATAGTAGATTGTCCCCGACGGATATTCCTGAAACCACTCTCCGGGTTGGTCCAGCAGTTCCAGAGCATTCGTCAGGCAAAAGGAAGAGTTGCCTTTCTCTCCCCCGATGACGGGCTGAGGCCACGGATGGGCAAACTCCAGATGACTCTCCGGTTCGTGAAAGCGAATGACGGCCTGTTCTCCCCTAACGTCTATACTCTTCACACGCAGAATGGCAATCGCCCAACGTTGATGAACTATCATTTCCAGTCGACGGGCATTGAGGAGGTTTCCGATCTGAGAAGCAGGGATTATTATCGTCTGTTCTTCCGGATTGAAATCAATCATCCGTTCCATCACTCCATCAGGAAACTGTGCCGCCCGCTGGGCCTTGTTACCGTCTACCCACATCTGGCGGGTTTCTACGATTCTATTTCCAAAGGATGGCGCCTTTGCCACCCATATTTTTGATCTTAATTCCTTTGCAATCCGAGGATCATCACATCCCTTTTTCCATCCGGTCACTGCCACTCCGCCACTGATGACAGGATGCGCATTCTCCACCGCACGGATGAGTGTCGGAGAATCGGGCGTGCCGCTATCCTCCGGTCGGATAAACAAAGGAGCGGACTGTGCATAAACCCCGTCTTCCAAACAGATACAAATTCCTCCGGCCGCCTCGGGACGATTCAGCCTTCTCCATTCACGAGCCTGCTTGATGGCGCGATTCAAGGTAAGATAAGGAGCTTCTTTGGTACCTGCATTCCTGTCACTCCCATGCGGAGAAACATAAACCTCGCCTGCGACGAGAACGGAAAATAAACCTAAAGAAGCCATAAAAAGAAGAACAACGATTGTCTTTTTCATGGTACAAACTCAATGTGCTATTATAGTTAGGACGGGCATACATCAATTTAGTACTCGAATAGGATGAAAATAATAAAAATGCCATTGCTACAATTGGAGTACTTTCAGTATTCAGACTATTCAGTTTTACTCGCAAACGACTTGATAGAAGGGGATAGCGGCTGAAGGCACTATTTTGTACCCTGTCTTTAGGAGCTTCTAAACGGTGCAAGTGGCTTCAGTCCCTTCAGCCTGAATAATAAATCCATAGTTAATTGGTTATAGCTCTTTGCATGCAAGTTGTAGCTACTCCGCATGCGAGATGAATTTTATAAGCTCGGCGCTAAACGTCACTCAGTACCGAGGCGAAGGGTACTCAACACCGAGGGTAAGATTGGTGGGATACCGGCTTACTTCAAATCAATAAACTAACCAATAGTTCAGATAAAAAACAGAAGGTCTGTTTACCTCAAACAGAGCCTGTATTCAAGATAAACAGAGCCTGTATCCAAGGCAAACAGACCCTCTGTTTGATCAGAACACACTCTTCGCTTGATTGATCTGAAATAAGCCGGCAGCTCGCCAACTTTCACCTCGGAGGCGAACAGACTTTAGCTCGGCGATGAATGAAGTTCAGCTCAGGGCTTACAAAATTTAGCCCGTATGTCAGGGCTGAAAGAACTGAAACCACCTGCCCCCTTTCAAAGTATGTCAGAGACGGGGTTGTAAAGCAGTGTTTTCAGCCGCTATCCCCTTCTGACAGGGAGCTTGCGGACGAAACTGAAAAAGCTGAATGCAGATTACAGGATAATAATAGCATAGAGTAAAAGTCATACATCTTTCATTCAATTGTTGTACATCTCCGCCCCAAACGTTATACATCATCAACCTAACTGTAGTACTGAAACCCAGTAACTGAAGTACTTCTCACAACCAAGTCATGTACTATATACCACAACCCATACTTTGTGTCAGAAATCAAATATAGTCATCTGCTGTTTACAAGTTTGTCAACCGCAACAAATATAACGATTTTATTAATCATAACTTATAAACAGTTCAAATTCAACCTATTTATAAGTCGTAACTTATAGCATCACCCCGAATAACAAAAGCCGCAACTCATCTCTCCCGTATAAGAAGAGATGAAATTGCGGCTCACTATGGACTAAATAGCCGTAAAGCTATAAGCTGATTTCAAATAATATTACAGACCAAAAGCTGCCTTGATCTTATCCACGTAGTCCAGTTTCTCCCATGTAAAGAGTTCTACTTCTACGGTCTTGTTGCCCTCATAGCGGGAGAAGAACGTTTTCGATACCACTTGCGGCTCACGTCCCATGTGACCATAAGCGG
>ENA-ORNB01001834-ORNB01001834.1-human-gut-metagenome-genome-assembly--contig:-NODE-1834-length-13315-cov-4.459351_pt1 | contig 13315 bp, 10 predicted proteins | sample MGYA00242112_ERZ509016 | MGnify/ENA primary metagenome ERZ509016 (study PRJEB26280, sample SAMEA2338705) | human gut metagenome | biome: human gut; feature: human-associated habitat; material: faeces...
CCCCAGCCGCTTGAAAACGGCGACATCGTGATCTCCCGCGCCAGCGGCTCGGTGAGCTACCCCTGCCGCGTAATGCTGGTCGCGGCGATGAATCCCTGCCCCTGCGGGAATTTCGGCAGTCCGGTGAAGAAATGCACCTGCACACCGCAGAAGGTCACGGCGTACCTCAACCGCATATCAGAGCCGCTGCTTGACCGCATAGACCTCCAGGTCGAGGTAAAGCCCGTCGAGTACGCCGACCTGAGCCGCCGCGCTCCGCAGGAAAGCTCCGCGGCTATCGCGGAACGCGTCCAGAAGGCGGTGGAGATACAGAAAAAGCGCTTTGCCGGAACGGATATCCGCAGCAACAGCGGTATCACCTCCGACATCATCGGGGAGGTCTGCCGGCTGACTCCAGACGCGGAGGAAATGCTGAAATCCGCATTTGAGAAACTGGGGCTTTCCGCCCGCGCCTACGACCGTATCCTGAAAGTCGCAAGGACCTGCGCCGACCTCGCAGGCAGCGAGGATATCGGGAAATCCCACATCGCCCAGGCGATAAGCTTCCGCAGCCTTGACCGCAAGTACTGGAACAGATAGCACAGGGGTGACAATATGGAGCAAAGCATTACTTTCAGAGAGCTTGACAAACATGAAATCGGAATGGCTATGGAGCTGGCATGGGAAGTCTTTATGCAGTTTGAAGCTCCGGAATACTCTGACGAGGGCATAAACGAATTCTACCGTTCAATACACGACGATGATTACGTTTCCAGACTCAGAGTTTTTGGAGCGCTTTCCGGAAACGAACTCGTCGGAATGATTGCCACAAGGAATGAAGGGACGCACATTGCCTTGTTCTTCGTAAAGGGAAGCCGTCACAGACAGGGCATCGGAAGAATGCTGTTTCAGACAGTCATGAAGAATCGTCCTTCTGGGAAAATGACCGTAAATTCCTCGCCCTATGCTGTACCGGTGTATCACCGGTTCGGCTTCACGGATACGGACATAGAACAGGTGGTCAGCGGTCTTAGGTTCACACCTATGGAATTAAAGTAAATTCCTCTTCCGAAATTTCAATAAATTATTGTTTTCCACTTGAAAAATAGCGGAATTAATGGTATAATTAAAAATAATGCGGATTTTTCCGGTATATCAAAAGAAAGAAGGAACTATTTATATGGCAGACACAATGCAGGGTCTGAGAAGGACATGCTTATGCGGCGAAGTTACGCTGGAAATGGGCGAAGTCGTTGTAGGCGGATTCACACAGAGAGTCCGCGACAAGGGCAGCCTTATCTTCATAGATCTGAGAGACAAGTCCGGTATCGTTCAGCTCGTTTTCGATGAGACCACCGAAAAGAGCGTGTTCGAAAAGGCGGAGAGCGTACGCTCGGAGTATGTTCTGCTGGCTAAGGGTACTGTGCGCGCGCGTGAGAGCGTCAACACCGAGATAAAGACCGGCGGCATTGAGATAGTCGTAACAGAGCTGCGCATTCTCTCCAAGGCGCAGACCCCTCCCTTTGAGATAGTAAGCAACACCAAGACCAACGAGGAGCTACGCCTCAAGTACCGCTACCTCGACCTGCGCCGCGAGCCGCTCCAGAAGAACCTCATGATGCGCCACGAAATAGCAAAGGCAGCCCGCGAGTACTTCTACGCAAACGGCTTCACCGAGATCGAGACCCCGATGATGATAAAGTCCACCCCAGAGGGCGCGCGCGACTACATCGTGCCGTCCCGTATCCACAACGGCAAGTTCTACGCACTGCCGCAGTCCCCGCAGATGTACAAGCAGCTCCTGATGATCGCGGGCATGGACAGATATATCCAGCTTGCACGCTGCTTCCGCGACGAGGATCTCCGCGCAGACCGCCAGCCTGAGTTCACACAGATCGACCTCGAGATGTCCTTCGTTGACGTTGACGATATCCTCGAGTGCCTGGAGGGCTTCGTAAAGCACCTCTACAAGACCGTTCTCAACGTTGATATCCCCACCCCGCTTCCCCGCCTGACCTACGACGAGGCTATGACCCGTTACGGCTCCGATAAGCCGGATACCCGCTTCGGCATGGAGATAACCGACATCTCCGATATCGTAAAGGACTGCGGATTCTCCGTATTCAAGGACGCTGTTGCAAACGGCGGCTCCGTCCGCGGTATCGTTGCAAAGGGCGCCGCTGCAAAGCTCACTCGCAAGGAGATCGACAAGCAGACCGAATTCGTACGCGGCATCGGCGCGAAGGGTCTCGCTTACGTAAGATGGGTAGACGACGCTCCTAACTGCTCCTTCGCAAAGTTCATGGGCGAGGGCGAGCTTGAGACTATCCTCAGGGCTCTCGGCTGCGAAAAGGGCGACGTTGCCCTCATCGTTGCAGATAAGGACAAGGTGACTCTCCCGGTTCTGGGAGCGCTTCGTCTCAAGATCGCAAAGCTGCTCGACATTATCCCCGAGGGCTGGAACTTCCTGTGGATCGTGGAGTTCCCGTTCTTCGAGTACGACGAGGAATCCGGCGAGTGGCTCGCTATGCACCACCCGTTCACAATGCCGCTTGACGAATGCATTCCCTACCTCGACACCGACAAGGCAAGAGTACGCGCAAAGTGCTACGACCTCGTGCTCAACGGCATCGAGCTTTCCAGCGGCTCCATCAGAATCACCGATCCGGAGCTCCAGCAGCACATGTTCGAAATGCTCGGCATGACCGACGAGGAGATCAATGCGAAGTTCGGCTTCCTTGTCGACGCATACAAATACGGTGCGCCTCCCCACGGCGGCGCCGGCATAGGCCTCGACAGACTTGCAATGCTGATGTGCGGCTGCGACAGCCTCCGCGACGTTACTGCCTTCCCGAAGGTTCAGAACGCAAGCGAGCTGATGAGCGAGGCTCCCTCCACTGTAAGCGAGGAGCAGCTTAAGGAACTCGGAATAGCAATTACCAACAGCGAGGAATAATTCAACAGGCGGTGTAGTTATGGATAAGCGGGAATACAAGGAACTTTCAGAGCTTGCTGCAAACGGCGGTACAAAGGCGTTCGCGCGGCTCTACGAGACGGTCTACCGCGAGATGTACTACACCGCTTTTTATACCCTCTGCGACGACGCCGACGCGGTGGAGCTGGTCACAGCCTCCGCCCGGGACGGTATGACCACGGTAAATAAGCTGCGCAGCGAGGATGCTTTCCGGGCGTTCATGTTCCGGAACCTCTGTGCGCGGATACGTACAAAGCTCCGTGAATCCCCCGTTCAGCCGGTTCCGGAAAACGGCGGATTCGACATACGCGCTGAATTCTCCAGACTCAGCGACGCAGAACGCCTTGTGGCAAGCATGTACATCGGCGCGAAGCTCCAGCCGGACGAAATATCGCTTTTCACCGGTATGAGCTCCACGGCGGTAAACAAGACCCTTGAAAAGGTGCTGACCGCATTCGAGCTTGACTGAACGGCAAATACAGAACAGGAGGTGAACGCCGGTGACGGTTTCCGAAATACGCAGCCTTATGCTTGAAAAAGTTATCCCCGAGAGCCTGCTCCCGCAGAATATCGCGGTGTGCCTTATGGACGAAAACGCCGCTCCGCCGGAGCTGGACGCGTTCACATTCCTGAACCGCCTGCGCTCCCTCGGGATAGGCTCGGCGGATTTCCTGTACCTGCTCAAGGGCTGCGGCGCTCCCGAGGAAGCGGTCTCGAAAATCGAGCAGCACCCGGATATGAACCTGCAAACGCTCATCGTCACGCTGGAAAGCTCAGGGCTTACGCCGAAGGACTACACCCGTATGCTATACACGGCGCGTCAGCTCTGGGAGCACACCATAACCATGCGTATAGACTCCGGCGAACTGGAAGCGGCGGCTGAGTCCCGACAGGAAGAACAGCCTGAGCCGCAAGATCCGGCTGGATCTGAGGAATCGACTGAGCAGGAAGCCCCCGCAGCGGAGGAATCCACACCGGAAGAGTCTGCTGAAACCACTGAGCCTACTGAGCCTTCCGAACCGCCCAGACCCGTCCGGACAGCGCGTCAGAAGAAGCGCCGCACCGAGGAATCCTACGAGGACGAATCACCCGATCAGGAAGCTCCGGTGCTGACCGCACGGCAGAAAAAACGCACAATCGACGACCTCGCGGAGGAACTCGGAATAGCGGCAGAGATCGAGGACGAACCTGAGGAAAAGTACACCGCCCGGCAGAGAAAGCGCCGGAAAGAGGAGACGGCTCCAGAAACGGAGCCCGAGCAGCCGGCGGAGGTCAGGGAGGATTCCCCGAAAGCGCGCAGGAATGCGATCATAGCCGCAGCCGCCGGCGCGGCGGTTCTGTTCGCGATTGACCCGCTGATGGATATTCTCGGCTTCACAGCGCCTGGAAGCTCCGGAGGAGAGTTCCAGTTCGCCTCTGATAATGCGGCGGTTTTCTCGGAAATTTACACCGCGTACACAAACGGCAGAATAAGCAGCGAAAAAACGCAGAATCTGTCGGAAAACGAGCAGATTTTCGGCGATATGCTGATAAACTCCGGCAAGGATCTCGGCGTATTCAGCAGCGGAAACACGCTGTGGTCTGCGGAGCCTGACGGGATAAGCGTTTACGCGCTGGATTCCGGGGGGCTTGCGGCTCATGTGCTCCCGCCGGAGGGCGCGGAATTCGTGAATGTCGTGCAGACTGATTCCGGCGTTACCGCAGTGTACTCCGGCGATGCGGAGTGCGGTCTCATAGGCGTGGACGACAGCGGCGAAACCTGGAGCTGCGGGCAGTCCGGAACGCTCACGGATATTTTCTGCGGCGAGGACGTCATTCGGCTCGGAAGCGTTTACACGCCGGGATTCACGAAGTCGTTCACCGTGGACGACGTACTTGAGTACCTCCCATACGGATCTAAGAACGGTCAGCTCACCGCGTTCTCCCCTGCTGAAATCGCGGTGAGCGGCTCGGCGGACGGTTGCAGCTACGCAGTCTGGGGCGAGTACGCCGCTGAAAACGGCGAACAGAAAAAGCGCCTTGCCGCGCTCGGCTCCCCGATATACAGCGGCGCAGAGAGCTTCACCGCCGCAATGACCCGCGAAAACGGCTCCGCTGAACTCACATCTGACGGCGGCAGCCTTGTAAGCGCCGAGCTCCCGGAGATCACCGCCTGCGCGGCAGGAAACGGAGTCATCGCCGACGCCGAGATATACGACGGCGGCGTTACCGTGTACCTCAGGGACAGCGCCCTGAAGCCGCTCGCGGCGTTCACCACCGGCGGGGAGATAGATCATCTCCGGATAAGCGGGAATGTCGTGTACGTAGGCAGCGGCGGCTCCACTGTTATGGCGGTGGATATCTCCGATACGTCCTCACCGAAGGCGCTCGACCTCACATCGGCTGACGGCGTGGTAAGCGGAGATTACGCGCTCTGCGGCGCGGTAAGCAAAACGGGTATCACGCTGACCCTGTACAAACTGGAAAGCAAAAAGGCAGTCCAGGCGGACAGCTTCGCCAAGGCGCTGACCGCTTCCGAGCTGGAGAGCTTCCGGTTCAGCGGGACAAACTGCTTCGTGATAAACGGCACGGACTGCTCCGGCGCGGCATACCGCTACTTCGACGGCGTTTCAGTCGTCGACGAATTCGCGGAACTGGGACGTTCCCGCAGCCTGCACACCCTCTACGACGACAAGACAGGCTACACCGGCGCGGCCGTTGTTGACGGCAGTCTGAAGCTGCTCAGCGGAGATAAAATTCTGAATTGAACTAAAACCGGGGCGAATGCTCCGGTTTTTCTTTGAAATATTATACATAAGCGAAGGCACAGATTTTGTATATCCTACAAAAATATGAAATCTTGTTGACAGAAAATAGAGAATAGTATATAATTAGTGTATGAGAACTGATTTCCCGGAGGTGCTTTGTTGTGAAATTCAGGCAGATCTGCGCCGCGGCACTCGCAGCTGTAGTGCTGGTAAGCGGCTGCTCCAAGCCAGGCACGGAAAGCGTTGATAAATATACCCGCGACGGAGAGGGTCGCGTTATCCCGATCTCCGATGAATATATCCCCGCGAATTATACCCCCCGCTCCGACGACTGGAGCGTTATGCTCCGCGAGATTCCAGGCAGCTTCGGTCAGGAGACCGACAAGCTGATACCCGCAGTCTACCTCACTACCTCCGACCCGTCGGCGATCATCAAGGAGGATTACGCCGACTGCACGGTTCAGATAGACGCCGGAATGACAAACGGAAGGTACGAAAGCACAGAAGCGCTCACCGGAAAGATACGCGGCAGGGGCCACTCCACCTGGGAATGGCCGAAGAAGCCCTACAAAATCAAGCTTGACGACAAAGCGTCACTGCTTGGAATGTCCGAGGCGAAGCGCTGGGTGCTCCTCGCGAATTACGCCGACGAATCCATGCTGAGAAACACCACCGCATTTGAAATGGCGCGTTCCCTCGGGAGCTTCCGTTTCGTGCCGCACGCTATCCCGGTGGACGTCTATATGAACGGGATATATCAGGGCGTATACACGCTCGGCGAGCAGCTTGAAGTCAAGACATCGCGGATTGCGATAGACGACAGCCTCGCGAATGTCGAGACCGGATACCTTCTTGAGATAGGCGGCGCAGACCCATCCACCGATAAGGAAGGCTGGAATTACTTCAATCTGCCCTCCGGCTGCGGAGTGAACATCAAGATAAAAAGCCCCGACACCGAGGAGGATCCACAGGCTGACTACCAGTGGACGCAGAAGCACTTCGACTTCATCTACGACTATATGTGCAAGGCCGACGCCGCAATAACCACCCTGGACGGCTATGAAAAGTACATCAACGTAGACAGCTTCATCGACTGGTTCCTGGTGCATGAGCTTAGCTACAATCTTGACTCCTGCTTCCGCCGGAGCTGCTACATAACAAAGCCTACCCTCAGCCGTCTTGAAATGGGGCCTATATGGGACTTCGACCTGGCCTTCGGCAATATGTACATGGATAATCCGAAGTACGATGACTGGGCTACGATAGGCAGCATGGACAGCAGCAGCTACATCGGCGTTACATGGTTCAACTACCTCATGACCGACGAGGATTTCCGGAACAAGGCGCGCACACGCTGGAACGATGTCCGCGACACGATGGTGAACGCAGCGCTCGGCACCATCGACGCCTACAAGCCGATGGTGATACCCTCCGCTGAGGAGAACTTCGATATTTGGAACACCCTGGGCGTGGCAAACGGATTCCAGCCGCTGACGATGAAAAACTGCAACACCTATCTTGACCAGGTGCTGTATCTCAGGAAGTTCATCAACAACCGCGCAAAGTGGATCGACGAAAATCTATAAGCATATCCCCGCAGAACACCTGCGGGGATATTTGTGTATTTTTCACAATTGACAACCTCCGTATTGTATGTTATAATAAGCGACGTAAAATTAAGATGTGGATTTTTCCGGACGCGCTCCCCTTTTCGCCACACAGCATATGCTGTGTGGTTTTTTTGTGCGATTTTCCGGGTAGGAGGTAAAATGGACAACACCTTTATGAAGGAAAAACCGGTGCTGCCGCTGCTGCTTTCAATGGCGCTGCCGATGGTAATTTCAATGCTTGTGAACTCGCTGTACAACATCGTGGACAGCCTGTTCGTCGCCAAAATAAGCGACAGCGCAATGACCGCGCTGTCGCTGGTGTTCCCGGTGCAGAATTTCATCAACGCCGCCGGGATCGGCTTCGGAGTTGGAATAAACGCCGTGATCGCATTTTACTCCGGCGCGGGCGACAAGGAGCGCGCAGACCGCGCCGCTACGCTCGGAGTGCTTCTTGCAGCTATCCACGGAGTTATACTCACCGTTGTCAGCATTCTGATAATGCCGCCGTTCCTCGGAGCTTTCACCAACGACCAGGAGGTAATACAGTTCGGACTTCAGTACTCTAATGTCGCGTTTCTGTTCTCGGTAGTGATAAACCTCGGCATGGCATTCGAGAAAATATTCCAGGCGGTAGGCAGCATGAAAACCTCAATGGTGAGCCTGCTGTGCGGCTGTATCGTCAACATTATCCTCGACCCTATGATGATCTTCGGCTGGGGATTCCCCGAAATGGGTATCAATGGTGCCGCGCTTGCCTCCGGAATCGGCCAGAGTATTTCTCTTGCAATTTATATCGTCGTGTACTTCCTGCGGCCGATAAGCGTGAAACTCAGCAAAAAGCACCTCTCCCCCGACGGCAGAATGATAGGCAGGCTGTACTCAATAGGTGTTCCCGCGGCGCTGAACCTCGCGCTGCCGTCAATACTCATCTCCGCGCTGAACGCAATTCTGGCGGCGTTCTCCGAGGTGTACGTCCTGGTTCTGGGAATATACTACAAGCTGCAAACCTTCCTGTATCTTCCCACAAGCGGAATAATCCAGGGAATGCGCCCGCTTATCGGATACAACTACGGCGCCGGAGAGTATAAGCGCGTCAGCCAGCTTTTCCGCATTGTTCTGCTAATGAGCTGCGGTATAATGACGGTCGGCACCGCCATCTGCCTGCTGATACCCGGTCATCTAATGGGAATGTTCACTGACAGCCCCGACGTCATCGCCGCCGGAGAGACCGCTCTGCGCATAATCAGCGCGGGATTTATCGTGTCGTCGGTGTCCGTTACGGCCTCTGGTTCGCTTGAAGGGCTTGGCAAGGGAGTTCCGTCGCTTATAATCTCGCTGTGCAGGTTCATTGTGGTGATAATTCCGGCGGCGTTCCTGCTCAGCCGCGCATTTGAAGCAAACGGCGTCTGGAACGCATTCTGGGTAACCGAGCTGATAACCGCCGTTATCTCGCTGTTCATTTATAGGAAGTCGGTAAAACTGCCGTCGGAAGCTAAGAAGTAAAGGTCACCTCTAAACAAAATTACAGGCAGGAGCATTATGGCTCCTGCCTGTTTGTCGTTTGATAATATAATTCCGCTCACTTGACCGGAAGCCCCGCCGAGCATTGCGTTATTTCTTTTCAGCGTCGCGGTGGAGAGTTCTGACCCTCAGCCCTTTCTCCCGGAGGTACGCCGCGGTAAGCTCTGCAAATGTAACGCTGCGGTGCTTTCCGCCGGTGCAGCCGAACGCGATGACAAGACGGCTCTTGCCCTCGGTGACGTAGTGCGGAATCAGGAAGGATATCAGGTCGAACAGCTTGTCCCGAAGCTCCTGCGACTGCGGGAAGCTCATAACGTAATCCTGAACTTCCTTTTCAAGCCCGGTCTTGTGCTTAAGCTCCGGAACGTAGAACGGATTCGGCAGGCAACGGACATCGAAAACAAGATCAGCCTCCTGCGGGGAGCCGTACTTGAACCCGAACGACATGCAGCTAACGATCATTCCGTCAGAAGCCTTCTCGAGGAACAGACCCGCGATCTGCTCCTTGAGCTGCCCCGTGCTGAGCATCGTGGAATCAATTATGTAGTCTGCATTGAGGCGTATCTTGCTGAGAAGCTCAGCTTCCGCGTCGATAGCCTTGCCGATGTCTCCGCCGGATACCTCGTCGAGCGGGTGCTTGCGGCGGGTCTCCTTGTAACGCTTCATCAGCACCTCGCGGGAAGCCTCCAGGAACAGCACCTTTACGTCTATTCCGCGGATATGCAGCTTCGTGATGCACTCTTCCAGCTTGAAGAACATCGCGCCGCCGCGTATATCAGTGACTATCGCGACCTTTGTTATCTCGGCGTTTTCATTACACATCGCGGCGAAATCCGGGATAAGCTGCGGCGGCATATTATCTATGCAGAAAAAACCGATGTCCTCCAGCGCCTTCATCACCGAGGATTTACCCGAGCCGGAAAGCCCGGTCACTATAACGAATTCCATCTGTTGCTCCTTTTCTGGGTCAGGTAACTGCTATTGAAGGATCAGCATTTCGCATTCCAGCTCAACGCCCTTCTTCTCGAGGACTACGCGCTTTACCTCGTTCACCACCGCCATCACGTCCTCAAACGTAGCGTGGCCGCGGTTGATAACAAACCCGCTGTGCTTCTCGCTGACCTGCGCTCCGCCGATGGTGAATCCCTTCAGACCGCACTCCTCGATAAGCGCGGCTGCAAAATATCCCTCCGGACGCTTGAACGTGCTTCCGCAGCTCGGGAAGTTCAGCGGCTGCTTGTCGCGGCGGCGCTGCATAAGATCCTCCATACGGGATTTTATCTCAGCCTTGTCGCCGGGGACGAGTTCCATCGTGACCGAGGTTATAACCATGCTGCTCCCGCTGAAAACGCTGTGGCGGTAGGTAAGCTGCATTTCCGCAGCGGACATCTCATGTATCTCCCCGTCGCCGCCGACGTACCGGCATGAGGTCACGACGTCCTTCATCTCGCCGCCGTACGCCCCGGCGTTCATGTAGAGCGCTCCGCCCAGTGAGCCGGGAATCCCGTACGCGAACTCCAGCCCGGTCAGCGAGTGTTCCAGGGCTGCGGAACACAGCGCGTACAGCGGAACTCCCGCCCAGGCGGTGAGAACGTTTCCGCGCACCTCGACCTCCGGCTTCTCGCCGGAAAGCAGGATCACAGCCCCGCGCCAGCCTGCGGAGCTTACCAACAGGTTGCTCCCCCTGCCGAGGATAAAGTGCGGGATATTCTCGCTGCGGCACAGCCTGAGCACGGTCAGGAGCTGTTTCTCGTCAGCGGTTTTTACGAGCAGGTCGCAGGCTCCGCCTATCTTCATGGAAGTATATGGAGCGAGCGCCGCGTTTTCCTCGCAGGGAATGCCGTCGTTCCGGCAGGCAGCGATCAGTTGGGAATAGTTCAAGGTGTGACCTCCGGTGTGTAGTAGAATTTTGCCGACGCCGCACAAACATGTCATCCGCGTGGCGCTGATCTGATATAGATTATGCCGGTAACGCTGCTGTCATTCCGCGAAGGAGAAAACTGCCTCGCTGTCCTCAATGGCGGCGTACACGCTGCGGAGCGCTTCCTGCGCCGCGCCGTAAAGCTCGAAATGTGCAAGCTCCACGTCCTCGCCGCCGTTTATCACGGCGAAGATGGAGCTTTCGTTTATGTAGAGGTGGCTGCTCTCGACCAGACGCATGCCGTCCTGTGAAAGAAAAAACATACCGTCTCCTTACTCAGCGAGGGTGTAGAGGAACGCCGCGCCGATTATACCTGCGTCGTTTCCGAGCTGGCAGATACCGAGCTTTGTCGACCTCTTGGGGTCTACGCAGTAGCTTTCCTCTGCGATTATCTTCTCAAGCGGCTTGATGAGGTTGTCGCCCTCCTTGCAGATTCCGCCGCCGATGAGGAGTATCTCCGACTGGAAAGTATTTACGATGTTTGTAAGTCCGCAGCCGAGGTAGGATATGTACATATCAACGACTCCGGAAGCGCTCTTGTCGCCTGCGCGCCAGCCGTCGAACGCGGTCTTGCCGTCGACGTTATTGATATCGCCTGAGCATATCTCCCACATCTTACTGGACTCGTCGGCTTCCATAGCTTCCTTGGTCATGTTGATGAGCGCAGTAGCGGAGGAATACGCCTCGAAGCAGCCCTTACGGCCGCAGTTGCAGGGTCTGCCGCCGTAGTGGACAACGGTGTGTCCCAGCTCGGCGCCGCAGTAGTTGAATCCGGTGTAGATCCTGCCGTCGATGATGATACCGCCGCCTACGCCGGTTCCGAGGGTGACTACTACAACGTCCCTGCAGCCCTTGCCAGCGCCCGCGAGGACCTCGCCGAACGCCGCCGCGTTAGCGTCGTTTTCAACGTAGACCTGCTTGCCGAGGCGTGCGCCGATGAGCGAACGCAGGTCGGTGTTGCGGAATCCGAGGTTGCAGGAATACAGAACCACGCCCGTATCGCGGGAAGCAGTGCCGGGGGTTCCGATACCGATGGAGTTCAGCTCGTCGATAGTTACCTTCGCGTCGTTAAGAGCCTTCCAGACGGTCTCCGCGATAGAATCCGCGATCTCCTCCGCCGGACGCGGGAGATCGGTCTTGCAGGTTGCCTTGGCTACGATATTGTAATTTTCATCGACCAGACCGACTTTGATGTTAGTTCCGCCGAGGTCGATACCTATATTGTACTTCATTAAAATACACCTTTCTTTTAAATTCGGAATTATGAATTCGGAATTCGGAATTTCGGTGTCCGCTCCGCGGACTGATTTCAATTATTCCAAAATCGGACAACAGCAAAGGAAACGGAAATGTCCGTTATATATTGCTTTTGGAATCCGTCCCGCGAAGCGGGACACATTTATTCCGAATTCCGCATTCCGAATTCCGAATTAATTTTAAATGTTGAGGTCTGACATGATCTCCTCGCTGTCGGAGTCGATCCCGAGCTGATGGAGCAGGTCCTTTGCAGCGTTGTAGCCCATCTTCTTCATACGGTTGTTCATAGCGGCTACCTCGAGAATAACTGCAAGGTTACGGCCGGGCTTTACCGGGATAGTGAGCAGCGGCACCTTAACGCCGAGGATAGTCATATAGTGTGTATCCACGCCCATTCTGTCGTAGGTCTTTTCGGGGTTCCACAGCTCCAGCTCGACCACCATGTCGATCTTCTCGTTGAGCTTAACAGCGCCGACGCCAAAGAGCTGACGCGCGTTGATGATACCGATGCCGCGCAGCTCGAGGAAGTGGCGGATATTGTCCGGAGAGCTTCCCACCAGGGTAATGTTGGACGCCTTCTTGATCTCTACCGCGTCGTCGGCGATGAGTCTGTGACCGCGCTTTACAAGCTCGATCGCGGTCTCGCTCTTACCTACGCCGCTCTCGCCGAGGATAAGGACGCCCTCGCCGTAGATCTCAATGAGAACTCCGTGGCGGGTGATACGGGGAGCGAGCTGAAGATTCAGGAAGTTAACCAGCTTAGATGTGAAAACCGATGAGGATTCGTCGGTGCGGAGCAGGGTTGTCTCATGCTCCTTCGCGCTCTCGACAAGCTCAGGGAACACGTCCAGGTCGCGGGTGATGATAAGCGCCGGGAACTTGTAGCTCAGCAGGTTGTCGATACGCTCGCGGCGTACGTTAGGCTCCAGGGTCGAGAGGTAGGAATGCTCCGTTCTGCCCATCACCTGGATACGCTGCTTGTCGAAGTACTCGTAAAATCCAGCGAACTGCAGACCGGGTCTGTTTATCTCATGGTCGGAGATAAGGGTATTGCCGCCGTCCTCCGGCATGTATATAACTTCCAGCTTATATTCGTCGATTATTTTCTGAAGTGGGAACGAAAATTCCCGGTTGATCTCATCAAAAGGCATAAAAATGTTCCTTTCCCGTATTTTGATAGCGGCGCACAATGCCACGATTATATTATACAACGATTCGCTGATTATTTCAAGGGATTTTGTGAAATTTATATGGGAACCTCTAAAAACCGGTTTGAAGAGGGAAAATGGGTAGAGTGCGCCGAATG
>ENA-ORNB01001836-ORNB01001836.1-human-gut-metagenome-genome-assembly--contig:-NODE-1836-length-13296-cov-2.505324_pt1 | contig 13296 bp, 10 predicted proteins | sample MGYA00242112_ERZ509016 | MGnify/ENA primary metagenome ERZ509016 (study PRJEB26280, sample SAMEA2338705) | human gut metagenome | biome: human gut; feature: human-associated habitat; material: faeces...
CTAAGTTGCTGGGTACTTCTGCATGGTATGCACCGGGTGCAGCAGGAGCATTCGTAGTTGAATCTATCCTTCACGACCAAAAGAAGATGATCCCTTGTTCAGTATATCTGGAAGGAGAATACGGTGAATCAGACATTTGCATCGGTGTTCCTGTAATCCTTGGCAAGAACGGTATCGAAAAGATCGTTGAACTGGATCTGAACGCTGACGAAAAAGCTAAGTTCGCTGCCAGCGCAAAAGCTGTTCACGGAACAAACGCCGCTTTGAAAGAAGTAGGCGCTCTGTAATTAGCAATCCCCTTACATTTATATAAGCTAAGAAAGGCTGTCCTTCGCTATGAGGGACAGCCTTCTTTCTTTTCTATCCAATAGTTGTCATTCACTCTTTACATTCTGAGAAACCCACATTCCAATGTCCTGTTTACTCAAAGCAGCCGCCATAAGGTCCGGAAACTTATCGGGAGTACAGGCAAATGTCGGCACCCCTATGGAAGCGAGAAACTCAGCATGCCCCTTGTCGTAGGACGGAGCACCGTCATCGTTCAACGCCGGAAGGACAATCAACTGCACACCGCTATTGACCAACGAGACAAATTTCTTTCTCATTTCTCTGGAGTCTCCTCCTTCGTAAAGGTCAGTCACCAACACCATCACCGTGTCCTGCGGACGGGTAATGACTCCCTGACAATAAGTCAGCGCACGGGCTATATCGGTCCCTCCCCCGAGCTGTACCCCGAAAAGCAGATCCACGGGATCTTGCAAATCATCCGTCAGATCAACGACTGCCGTATCAAAAACCACCATACGGGTAGATACCGCCGGAATGGATGCCAACACAGAACCGAATATGCCGGAATAAATGACCGACGTCCCCATAGAACCGCTTTGATCCAGACACAGGATAATGTCTTTCATCGCTTTCCGTTTACGCCCGTAGCCAATACGGATTTCGGGAATAATCGTCTTATAGTCCGGTTGGTAGTTTTTCAGGTTCTTGGTAATGGTCGTTTTCCAATCTATCTCATTGTAACGCGGGTTCCTGCGACGGCTGGAACGGTTCAAAGCACCGGTTACCGCCTGTTGCGTAGGAGCCGACAGTTTGCGAAGCAACTCCTCAACCACCTTGCGGACTACCTGGCGTGCCATCTCCTTATTCTTTTCAGGAATCACCCGGCTTAACGACATCAGAGTGGCAACCAGATGAACATCGGGGACGACCGTTTCCAGCATTTCTTTTTCGGTAAGCAGACTGGTCAGATTCAGACGTTTTATAGCATCCCGCTGAATCACTTGTACCACTGTCTGCGGAAAGAACTCACGGATATCTCCAAGCCATCGGCTTACTTTGGGAGCCGAGGAACCCAGCCCCCCTCTTCTGTCACTATCATATACAGCTTCCAGAGAATGGTCTATCCGCTGTTCTTCCAGATTCAATGTCACGCCTGTACCGTCAGCCTCATCGCCGCCCAGTATCAGACGCCACCTTTTCAGTAATTCTTCTTCCATCTTCTTTCCTTTACTTTGTTTCCAGTCCCAATAATTGACGAATCACGGGGATTACCTTCTTTGCTTCTTCCCGATTCAGACACTCATTCTCCGTTACCGAAGCTCCTACGGCAGATGATGTGCCCGTAGAATCCGTACGACGGGCTTTCTCACCCAGCTTACGGCGTTCGGCAGAGGTAAATTCGCTGAAAGTACGCCTCAATACAGGTAACAATTCCATAAATGTTTCTTTGTCCTGCGAACATACCCAGTTATTCACCAAATTCCAGAGACGGTCGTCCAGCAACAGGATCGAACCGGATGAACGCAAAAAGCCTTCGAACCAGTATGCCATATCTGCCGGAGCATTGCCAACAGAAGAATAAAAACTAAGTGTCGTCTCCATCTCCTCTGCGGAGATTTCCCCTTTGTCATTCAGCAGACGGGTAGCATAACCGGACAACAACGGATGCACATTGGCAGAAGAACGTACCTGACCGATGAAATTGCGCCACATCAGGTTCAGTTCTTCCCGATTCAGAATGGAGAGCGCATAGTCCGTGGCAACCAATTTATTCAGAAGATCACCGGCTGCCTCTTCATCGATATTGATACACACCAATACACCACCCGCAAGAATACGGGCAATCATGGCTTCGAGCATATCACCGACCTTCGAGAAATCAAGATCACGCACGTTTCCGTAACGGACGATATTCACCAGATCGGGGACCGCCTCCATCATTTCCAGAATATCGGTAGAAGCAGCCGAAAGACGGTCCAACTGTACGGTCATCGCTTCTACCAGCGCCGGAAGATCGGCGGGGAGGACCGTACTCAACAAAGCTGTCAGTTCCGGGATATGCTGAATCTCCGCCATCTGTTTCAACAGATATTTCTGCGTAGCTTCCATCACCGTGTTTCCCCAGATAGCCCGTTCAATGATTTGGATGATTTGTTCCGGTTTGTGATACAAGGTCCATTTTTCCTTGAAAGTACCTTTCCCGTCTATCCGTCCGAGGATAGTCCAGTCGATGCCCAGCAGTTGCAGGCGATGGAAGAAGATACTTCGCTCCAGATCATTCGGCTTGCGGTCTAATATCAGTTCTTTGATCTCGGCGGTGAACGGAACACGCAGACGTTTCTGTATTTTCTCCACGTCTACCAGCAGAGGTACTTTGGGAACGTCATCAGGTACACTTCCCAAGCGGTTGCTGATGATCAGTTCTTCTTTGATAATCTGCAACAAAATATCATCTCCGAAGCCCATCACCGTAGTGACAGCTTCGTTATATTCATTCAGAGAAGGATAAGGCAGATCTCTCAAAGCAGCCGTCACCTGTGCCAGACGGACGGTTTCAATAACATGGGCTACCGAGATATCCATATTCTTCTGCCGCAACAGAGAGGCGATCCGGCTCACCCAAAGCGTGCCATCATCCTCCGGATGATGCCAGAGATAATGATACCAGCCCGGAGATTCGATTCCCGCACCGTACCCGCTGCGGAAAGCAAGCCGGTCATACGTCCACGGAATCCATGTACATTCTACCTTTACTTTGGGAAGTCCCTTCAGTAGTTCATTATCGTCCTTTACTTTGGGCATATCGTCCAGTGCGGGTACATGCCATGCACCACAGACGACGACAATGCGTTCGAAATTCTCCTTCTGTGCCGCACGTATCATTTTACGCATCCACGCTTCACGTATCAGGTCACGCGGAGAGGTGTGCCCCGGAAGTTCTTCCCGGAGAGCAGTCACAGCTTCTTGTACCGCCTGAAAAATATCGGCAGGTTCTTGCCGGTGTTCAATCATAGTTTCCCACCAGGATTCACCATCAGTAAATCCTGCGGCATGAGCCAGCCAGTCGAACGGGTCGCCGGGTTCGGTCGCGGTCTCGGTATCCGGAGCGGTCGTGTCCGTCTCCTGTTCAGAGGTCTTTTGTGCCCGAAGAGCCAGCGAATAGATCAGAGGTAAGTCGAAAAAGCGGAAAGGTATCCGGTTCTGTACGGCATAACGCATCGCCTGCCACTCGGGCGAGAACTCCGCAAAAGGGTAGAACACTGCATTCTGAGGCTCGTCCGGCTGGTATGCCAGCAAAGCTACCGGAGGCGTCATCTGCGGATTTTCCACACAGGCCAGCAGCGCTTCGGCTTCTGCCGGACCTTCTACCAGAATCAGATCCGGTTGCAGTTCCTGCAAGTAGTTCAGCACATTGCGGCACGAGCCGGGACCGTGATGCCTGATGCCTAGTAAATGAATAGCCATTTCTTCCTTTCTTTTTAAATCATATCCCTTGAAGCACGGTAAATATCTTTCCAGCCGTCCCGATTCTTCACGACCGTTTCCATATATTCCTGCCAAACGACTTTATCCTGTACGGGGTCTTTGACCACTGCACCCAAAATACCGGATACGAGATCTTCGGCATGAATTTCTCCGTCACCGAAATAACCTGCCATCGCCAGTCCATTGTTTACCACCGAAATAGCCTCTGCCGTGCTAAGCGTTCCGCTCGGAGTCTTCAGTTTCGTCTTACCGTCGGCAGTGGCGCCCTGACGAAGTTCACGGAAGATAGTAACGACACGGCGAATCTCCTCCAAAGCAGGCTTTTCAGCCGGGAGCTGCATTACTTTCTCAAAGCTCTCTACCCGTCGGCGCACAATATCTATTTCTTCATCAATAGAATCCGGCAAGGGAAGAATGACCGTATTGAAACGGCGTTTCAAGGCGCTTGACAGATCATTGACTCCCTTATCCCGATTATTAGCAGTAGCGATGATATTGAAACCGCGGATTGCCTGTACTTCTGTATTCAGCTCCGGAATGGGCAATGTCTTTTCAGAAAGAATGGTGATCAGTGTATCCTGCACATCGGAACCGATGCGTGTCAGCTCCTCAATACGGCCTACCTTACCTTCCTGCATAGCTTTCATTACCGGAGTTTGCACCAATGCCCCCACACTCGGACCTTCCGCCAGCAAACGGGCATAGTTCCACCCATAACGGATCGCTTCTTCACCGGTGCCGGCCGTCCCCTGCACTATCAAAGTGGAATCACCGGAAATAGCAGCGGCAATATGCTCGCTCACCCAGCTTTTCGCAGTTCCGGGCAGTCCGTAAAGCAGTAGCGCACGGTCGGTGACAAGGGTTGCCACAGCTATTTCCATCAGACGACGGTTACCTATATATTTAGGAGAAACTTCAAATCCGTTTTTCAATTTACCGCCCATCAGGTAGGTAACCACTGACTGCGGAGACATCTCCCAATTCTCCGGAACGGGATTTGTTTCATTCTGTTTCAACTCGTGAAGTTCTTCTGCAAATTGCTGTTCAGCATGTTGCCTTAATAAAGTGCTCATATCTTCTTTCTGTTTTTATTAGTCATTATTTAATAAGGTATCTATTCTCTGCTTCAAATCCATGTATTCCATCATCAACCGGGAAAAACGGGTGGAGGTATTATTCTCTTGTGCGGCCATTGAAAGCGCTGTCTGTTCGATGGGTTTTCTCATCTCGGACGGGAAGTATAATGCCAGTCGTTCGGCTGTCTCCTTAGGGAGATAGTAATTATTCCGAAGCATCCGCTGGAATACACGGGTGGAGAATTTCATTCCCCATCCAGTGCCGTCTTCGTTGAACCAGCTATCCGGAATATAGCCGCCTCTCTCTGACTGAAAAGCTATTTCCTCACGTTGGGAGGAAGGCAATAAACCCATCAACGCGTCCGCCATTTTTTCATCCGCATTCTCCTTCAAGGTATGATATGCCCAACCGGAGTCGCTGAAATTCAGGATCGGTTTCGACAGGTCGAACAGTTTCTGAAAAGGAGGGTTCTTCGCCAGTTTGCTAGCAGCCTTCTCCGGCGGACAGTCATAAAACTCACTCCAGAAACTTAATGGAACACGTTCCGCCAACTGGCGTAACAAGAAACGATCATCCTTCTCGTTTTTATTGGAACTCACCTCTTCAAGTCCCAGTTTCTTCATTTCAGGGGTAAATTCAATCTTATCATACGACCATCCCAAAAGGAAATTGAAATGTAATTTCCCCCGCAATAATTCTTCGTATATTTTCACCAGTTCGGAGTCCGGCAGGCTACACAATAATCGCCGGGCCGTTTCTTTGACATTACTGCTCCGATCGGTCGCCACGATCTCTTGCAGGAATGCTTCGTCTGATTTACTCAACCCCCACCGCAAACACTGAATCAGTTCATCCCGATGGGCAGCCGACTCATTCTTCAGTTCGGTCTGCAATAAGGCAAGCCCCTGCTCCGGACTATTTTTCCGCAGGTTAGTCAACATTCGTTTCCGTTCTTCGTGAGAGGCAGTTTCCCAAGTTTCGTTGCCGGATTCTCCCCATACAGGAAATCCCATTTGCGGAAGAAGCCAACGTCCTCTTTGCCCTGCCAGCAGAGACAGCCAGTGCTGTTCCTCATACCTGTAGGGATTATTCCGGTCAAAAGCTCTTCGCAATAAAGTTTGCAGATAGGCAGGAGGGATCAATTTTCCTTTGTCGGCAGCTCTCCGGTAAGCATACAGCAAAAGATACTGATTTTTATTGAGATACAGGGAAGTAAGCAACTCTCCCACTTCACGGAGGAAGTAAGGTTTGTCTTCTTCCGGAGCTTCTGTCACATTTGTAACTCCTGCAATGGATTGCGCCTCCACTCCGGCACGTGCAAAGGCAAAGCCCAAAGCGGACTGCTGATAGAAGAGAGCTTCCGCATCCTCTGCTTTCGCCTGAATGTCGCGGAGGGCTTCTTGCAACTCTTCCGGAAAATCAGTCGTTATCAGTTCACGGGTGGCAGTGCCAAGCAATGCCACATTGATGATATGATCAGTTAAGTTCATCTTTCCAAAAATAAAATTCAGATTGATACCAGATTGTTTTCAATTCACAGGAAACGGCGTCTGCCAGCAAAAAAGCCGAGAAGGGTTTTCCGCCTGTTATAGCCAGTATATCAACACGTGCAGTCTCTTCGATATGCACCGGAACAGCCACGCCTCCGGCATCCTGCAGATAGTGCGTATTTCCGCTTGTTACCAGTCTGACATTGTCCACCAAGAGAGGAACTTCCTCCGCAAACGGATGAGTCTGTATAACTGCTCTGTAAGATTGCATGGCAACCGGTATATCGGCACACAATGAAGGCAGGAAGGTACTATCCAGCCATTTCATATTTTGGGGTAGGGCACGCAAGGCAGCAACGCCCTGATAAAAATACAACTCTCCTTCATAGACGCCACCGGGAACCAGATTAAATTCCGGCAACGCTCCGGGAGCCAGAAAGTTTAAATAGAGGGCCATACGGTGACTGGACTTCCCGTACAACCAGAAAGTTTCTGTCCGCAGCTCATTTATCTTCCGGCTTCTGGTATGCAAAACGATCCATTGGTCTGCCACCGGTACGCCGGACATCACTTCTTCCTTCGCCTGCGGATATCCAACCTGAGTACGGATTTCCGTTTGCCACTCAGCAGAAAGAGAATCCAGATTTTTATAACTTTCTGTCAGAAGATACAGTTTACTCAATTTGTCGGTAAGCTCATATTTCCAACTGTCTGTATAGTAATTGATTTCCTGTAGCGATCGTAACCTGCCCGCCAATCCGCCAGCCTGTGCATCAATCATCCTGCGGGATATGGGTTCAAATAGTGTATGTGCTCTTTCCGGGATATTCAGCAGCCCGTTGCGGAGCAAGTCTTTCATCCAGATCTGAAGATCATCAATTCCGGCCAATACCTTCTGATGACGCACGGCCTGCCTCTTGGCCTGTGCCGCTTCATCCACCGGAGTTTCCGATTTCTCTTTCTGCTCTTTCTTCTCCGCCTTCTCTTCACGTTTGGAGAGCCATGCCGTTACCCAGTCCGGTTCCTCCGCTTCCTTGAAAAGATCAGCATGGGAAGCATACATAAATAAAAGCCCCAACCCATGTTTACACGGAAACTTACGGCTGGGACAAGAACATTTGAATGCAATATTCTTTGTATCAACTACTGTTTGATAAGGCGTTTTTCCACTTCCTTGGCAGTGTCCCCAGATGGCGCGGTCACTATGCTCCAGAAGTACCCACTTAGTCCGGTTCGCCAGCCCTTTTCCTGCTTTGACAGACGCAGCGTCCGGAGCGAGTTGAGTGATTTGTTCTTCTGTCAGATTTAATAACATTATAGTATGTTTATCATGTTTCAAAATGCAAGTATAGCATATTTTCCAAAGAGAAGCATTTAAAAAAAGCTAATTCATTTTGCGTTTTCACAGAAAGCACATACATTTGCATCGTTGTTTATGCAATTATTGTTTAAGTCAACAAGTACAAAAAAATGAACTATTTCAATAAACAATTTATATGATAACGGGGTTATTTAAAAAAGAAGTATCACCTTATTAATATGTAAGATGCGATGAAAAAACTATTTCTTCTGACAATTCTGTTGAGCCTGACTTTTATAGTAAAAGCGCAAAGCTTCCTAAGCCTAGATAGTTGCCGCGCATTAGCTCTTGCCAACAACAAAGATCTGTTGATAAGCAATGAAAAAATAAATGCCGCTCATTATCAGCACAAAGCTGCATTTACCAACTACCTGCCCAGTTTCTCGGCTACGGGAACTTACATGAGAAATCAAAAAGAATTTTCATTATTGAACAATGACCAGAAAGCGGCGCTTTCGGGATTGGGGACCAATTTGGCCGGTCCGATACAACAGACGGCTACAGAGATTGCTACCGCACACCCGGAGTTGAGACCGCTTATCGCTTCTTTAAGTGAAAAGTTAGGAGCTGCCTTGCCCGCCCTCGACCAGGCAGGAAACTCACTGGTGAATGCGCTCCGCACAGATACAAGAAATGTATATGCAGGTGCCATCACGCTGACACAGCCATTATACATGGGCGGCAAAATCCGTGCATATAATAAAATCACAAAGTATGCCGAAGAATTAGCGCAACAGCAACATCAAGGAGGCATGCAGGAGGTTATCATGAGCACTGACCAGGCTTACTGGCAAGTCATATCCTTAGTGAACAAGAAGAAACTGGCCGAAGGCTATCTCAAACTTTTGCAGCAGCTGGACAGCGATGTGGAAAAGATGATTGCCGAAGGAGTTGCCACAAAAGCCGACGGTTTGTCCGTACGTGTGAAAGTCAACGAAGCGGAAATGACACTGACTAAAGTGGAAGACGGATTAAGCCTGGCCCGAATGTTGTTGTGTCAACTATGTGGCATTGATCTCAGCTCTCCTATCACGTTGGCAGACGAAAATATGGAGGACATTCCACTGCTCACACCAGAGACCCACTTCGACATGTCCACCGCTTACGCCAACCGTCCGGAGATACGCAGTCTTGAACTGGCTACTCAGATTTATAAACAGAAAATAAATGTTACCCGCGCCGAACATCTTCCGTCCATTGCGTTGATGGGAAATTATATGGTGACCAATCCTTCCGTATTCAACAGCTTTGAGAATAAATTCAAAGGAATGTGGAATGTGGGCGTTATGGTACAGATACCTATCTGGCATTGGGGGGAAGGCATTTACAAGACCAAAGCCGCCAAGGCAGAAGCACGAATCGCACAATATCAGCTTCAGGATGCGAGAGAAAAGATCGAATTGCAAGTTAACCAATCCGCTTTTAAAGTAAAGGAAGCCAGCAAAAAACTGGTAATGGCAACCAAGAATATGGAAAAGGCTGACGAAAATCTCCGTTATGCCACCTTAGGCTTCAAAGAAGGGGTCATTGCCACCAGCAATGTCCTGGAAGCACAAACAGCATGGCTGTCCGCCCAATCGGAAAAGATTGACGCACAAATCGACGTGAAGCTGACGGAGATTTATCTGAAGAAGTCTTTGGGAACGCTGAAATAATGGACAGTTGACTATTGACAATTAAAGACTGAGGTATTCAATCAATTTATTATTCGTAATTTATAATTCATCAATAATATGGCACCTATAAAATCACAAAACAGCAATATGCTGCTTGCATTTCTTACTTTACTGGGAGTTATTGCAATCGTTGCAGTCGTTGGCTTTTTCATGCTCCGCAAAGGTCCTGAAATTATTCAGGGGCAGGCTGAAGTTACCGAATACCGCGTTTCAAGCAAAGTTCCGGGACGTATACTGGAATTTCGTGTGAAAGAAGGACAAAGCGTAAATGCCGGAGATACACTGGCTATTCTAGAAGCCCCCGATGTAGTGGCTAAAATGGAGCAGGCACGTGCCGCCGAAGCTGCCGCTCAGGCACAAAACGAAAAAGCAATCAAAGGTGCACGTGAGGAACAGATTCAGGCAGCCTATGAAATGTGGCAGAAAGCTCAGGCCGGTGTTACAATTGCCGAGAAATCATACAAGAGAGTCAAGAACCTGTATGAACAAGGAGTGATGCCCGCACAAAAGCTGGACGAAGTAACCGCACAACGCGACGCTGCCATCGCTACTGAGAAAGCTGCCAAAGCACAATATACTATGGCAAAGAACGGTGCGGAACGTGAAGACAAGATGGCTGCCGAAGCGTTGGTGAACCGTGCCAAAGGAGCTGTTGCCGAAGTAGAATCTTACATTAAGGAAACCTATCTGATTGCTCCGGCTGCCGGAGAAGTTTCCGAGATTTTCCCGAAAGTAGGCGAACTGGTAGGCACAGGTGCTCCTATCATGAACATAGCCGAACTAAATGATATGTGGGTGACTTTCAACGTACGCGAAGACTTGCTCAAAAACCTGACTATGGGAGCAGAATTTGAAGCTGTTGTTCCCGCGCTGGATAATAAAACAGTCAGACTCAAAGTATACTATCTGAAAGACTTAGGTACTTACGCTGCCTGGAAGGCAACCAAGACTACCGGTCAGTTCGACCTGAAGACATTTGAAGTCAAAGCTTCTCCGATGGAAAAAGTGGAAAATCTTCGTCCGGGTATGTCCGTTATCATTAACAAATAATCATGAAAGAGAGAAAGAAGAAATATGTAGCCTTATGGCAAGTCATGCAGAGGGAGTGCAGGCGGTTAGTATCACGCCCGCTCTATCTCTTTTGCATGGTCATCGCTCCATTGTTCTGCTACCTATTTTTCACGACCCTGATGGATTCGGGACTTCCGCAGAATCTTCCGGCGGGCGTGGTAGACATGGACGACTCGTCTACTTCACGCAACATTGTCCGCAATCTGGATGCTTTCTCGCAAACAGGTGTCGTAGCTCATTACAGCAATGTGACGGATGCGCGTATCGCTGTGCAGGAAGGCAAGATCTACGGTTTCTTCTATATCCCGAAAGGCTTGTCGGCAGAGGCACAAAGCCAACGGCAGCCCAAAATCTCTTTCTACACCAATTACTCCTATCTGATTGCAGGTTCTTTACTATTCAGAGACATGAAAATGATGGGAGAACTCACCGCCGGCTCTGCGGCAAGGAGCGTACTGTACGCCAAAGGGGCTACGGAAGATCAGGCAATGGGGTTCCTGCAACCGATCGTGATTGACACGCATCCACTGAACAATCCGTGGCTGAACTATTCGGTATACCTGTGCAATACACTGATACCGGGAGTACTCATGTTGCTCATCTTCATGGTCACCGTTTATTCTATTGGTGTAGAAATCAAAGACCGCACTGCCCGTGAATGGTTGCGGATGAGCAACAACTCCATTTACATTGCTTTGGCAGGCAAACTGCTTCCGCATACGGTGGTCTTTTTCATAATGGGGATATTCTATAATGTATACCTGTATGGTTTTCTGCATTTCCCCTGCAACAGTGGCATCTTCCCGATGATATTCGCCACGCTCTGCCTTGTATTGGCATCCCAGTGTTGCGGCATCGTCATGATAGGTACACTGCCTACACTCCGCCTCGGATTAAGTTTTGCCTCCTTGTGGGGAGTGATTTCATTCTCCATCTCCGGTTTTTCTTTTCCGGTGATGGCAATGAATCCTGTTTTGCAGGCCTTGAGCAACCTGTTTCCGTTACGTCATTATTTCCTGATTTATGTAGATCAGGCGCTCAACGGATACAGCATGGCTTACTCATGGTCCAACTATATGGCATTATTAATATTCATGATGCTTCCCTTCTTTGTGGTTCACCGCTTGAAAGAAGCATTGGTTTACTATAAATACATACCCTGATGAAAGATATAAAATTTAAAGACAAGATAGCCCAAGGCATCAACGACCTGTTTTATATCTGGAAGCGCGAGTTTCAGACAACTTTCCGCGACCAGGGGGTACTGATTTTCTTTATCCTCGTCCCACTGGGCTATCCGTTACTGTACAGCTTTATCTATGACAATGAAGTGGTACGAGAAGTTCCGGCCGTTGTAGTCGATGACTCTCATTCATCCCTGAGCCGCGAATATCTCCGGAAGGTGGATGCCACACCGGACATTCAGATTGTTGCCTACTGTGCCGATATGGAAGAAGCCAAGCAAATGCTGAAGAACCGGCTTGCATACGGCATCATCTATATCCCATCTGATTTCAGCGACAACATCGCCAAAGGGAAACAGACGCAAGTCAGCATCTATTGCGACATGAGCGGATTGCTGTACTATAAATCCATGCTGATCGCCAATACGGCCGTATCACTGGATATGAATAAAGATATAAAGATCGCGCGTAGCGGGAACACGACCGAGCGACAGGACGAAATCACCGGTTATCCGATAGAATATGAAGAGATTTCCATCTTTAATCCTACAGCGGGTTTTGCCGCTTTCCTGATTCCTGCCGTATTGGTGCTGATCATACAGCAGACGCTATTGCTCGGAATCGGACTGGCAGCAGGAACTGCCCGGGAAAACAACCGGTTTAAAGACCTTGTACCCATCAACCGGCATTATAACGGAACGTTGCGAATTGTACTTGGCAAGGGACTAAGTTACTTCCTTGTGTACGTACTGGTATCATTTTATGTGCTGCATATCGTGCCAAGACTATTCAGCCTCAACCAGATCGGGCAACCCGGTTCACTGGTATTATTCGTCGCCCCCTATCTGGCGGCCTGCATTTTCTTTGCAATGACCACCTCCATCGCCATTCGCAACCGGGAAACCTGTATGCTGATTTTTGTATTCACCTCCGTACCGTTGCTGTTTATTTCCGGCATTTCGTGGCCGGGAGCTGCCATTCCTCCGTTCTGGAAATATGTTTCTTACATTTTCCCGTCCACATTCGGCATCAACGGCTTTGTGAAGATCAATAATATGGGAGCTACCTTAAGCGAAGTCGCCTTTGAATACAAAGCTTTGTGGATACAGGCAGGCGTTTATTTCCTCACCACTTGCTGGGTATACCGCTGGCAAATACTGATGAGCCGGAAACACGCCATAGAGAGATATAAAGAACTGAAAGAAAAAGAGAATCTGGCCAAACAGATGACCGATTGAGACAATTAAGAGAGAGAGAGTTTAGTACGATGTGTGCTTCTTCGGAAGTATACATCGTTTTTCTTTATAGGAAGAGAAATTTCTTTATGGGAGGAAATGAAAAAGTCCTCCGCTCCATCTATTGGGCAGAGGACTTTATGAATGGTATTATAAAGAGAATATAATTCAATTAGAATTTGTAACCTACTCCGATAGAGAAGTTGATGTTCTTAGGAGAGCCACTGGCATCATACACTTTAGTCAAACCAAATTCTCCGGTCAGGTCGACAAAGAATCTGTTAATTTCATAAGCAACACCCACTCCAAGTCCGAAGTCAAATCTTTTACCTCCGCCGTTGTCACCAAAGAAATCTTCCTTAACGCCAGCTATCTTGTATTTACCGGCAATACCGCATGCCAAATACGGACCGGCTTTTACAACTACAT
>ENA-ORNB01001850-ORNB01001850.1-human-gut-metagenome-genome-assembly--contig:-NODE-1850-length-13233-cov-3.482926_pt1 | contig 13233 bp, 16 predicted proteins | sample MGYA00242112_ERZ509016 | MGnify/ENA primary metagenome ERZ509016 (study PRJEB26280, sample SAMEA2338705) | human gut metagenome | biome: human gut; feature: human-associated habitat; material: faeces...
GGGGGGGGGCCTTTCGCCGGCCACATCGTCTCCGGCCACGTGGACGGGGTGGGCCGGGTGCAGTCGGTCCGCCGGGACGACAACGCCGTGTGGTACACCGTCTCGGCCCCGCCCCACCTGCTCCGTTACATCGTGGAAAAGGGCTCCATCACCGTGGACGGCATCAGCCTGACGGTGGCCCGGGTGGACGAGGCCAGCTTTGCCATCTCGGCCATCCCCCACACGGTGGCCCAGACCGTCCTCCGGAACCGAAGGCCGGGGGACCTGGTCAACCTGGAAAACGACATTTTGGGCAAGTACGTGGAAAAGCTCCTGACCCCCGCCCCGGAGACCAGGGCGGAGGGGGGCATCACCAAGGAATTTCTGGCCCAGTACGGCTTTTAGGAGGAGGAAACAGTCATGGCTCAGTTCCACACCATCGAGCAGGCCCTGGAGGACCTGCGGCAGGGCAAGCTCATTCTGGTCACCGACGACCCCGACCGGGAGAACGAGGGCGACCTCATCTGCGCAGCGGAGTTCGCCACCACCGAGAACGTCAACTTCATGGCCACCCACGGCAAGGGTCTCATCTGCATGCCCATGTCGGAGGAGTATGTCCAGAAGCTCCGCTTCCCCCAGATGGTCCAGTACAACACCGACAACCACGAGACGGCCTTCACCGTCTCCATCGACCACGTGTCCACCACCACCGGCATCTCGGCGGCGGAGCGGTCGGTGACCGCCCTCAAGTGCGTGGAGGAGGGGGCAAAGCCGGAGGACTTCCGGCGGCCGGGGCACATGTTCCCCCTGCTGGCCAAGAAGAACGGCGTCCTGGAGCGGGAGGGCCACACCGAGGCCACCGTGGACCTGTGCCGCCTGGCGGGGCTGAAGGCCTGCGGCCTGTGCTGCGAGGTCATGCGGGACGACGGCACCATGATGCGCACCCCCGAGCTCATGGAGCTCTCGGAGCGCTACGGCCTCACCTTCATCACCATCAAGGACCTGCAGAGCTACCGCAAGTGCCACGACCAGCTGGTGGACGAGGTGGCGGTGACCAAGATGCCCACCAAGTACGGCAATTTCGTGGCCCACGGCTTTGTCAACCGCCTCAACGGGGAGCACCACGTGGCCCTGGTAAAGGGGGACATCGGGGACGGGGAGAACGTGCTCTGCCGGGTCCACTCCGAGTGCCTCACCGGCGACACCTTCGGCTCCCTGCGCTGCGACTGCGGTGAGCAGCTTGCCGCCGCCATGCGGCAGATCGAGCGGGAGGGGAGGGGCGTGCTCCTCTACATGCGCCAGGAGGGCCGGGGCATCGGCCTCATCAACAAGCTCCGGGCCTACGAGCTCCAGGAGCAGGGCATGGACACCCTGGACGCCAACCTGGCCCTGGGCTTTGCCGGGGACCAGCGGGAGTACTACATCGGCGCCCAGATCCTCCGCACCCTGGGCGTGAAGAGCATGCGCCTTCTGACCAACAACCCGGACAAGGTCTACCAGCTCTCCGAGTTCGGCATGGAGATCACCGAGCGGGTGCCCATCCAGATCGAGGCCACCGACTACGATCTCTTCTATCTCAAGACCAAGCAGGAGCGCATGGGCCACATCCTGCACTATTAAAAGGAGGACATCGACATGAAGACACTGGAAGGAAAACTGGTCGCCAAAGGCATTCGGGTGGGCATCGTGGCCGCCCGGTTCAATGAGTTCATCACCTCCAAGCTCCTCAGCGGCGCCCTGGACGGCCTGGTCCGCCACGACGTGCAGGAGGAGGACATCCACGTGGCCTGGGTGCCCGGCGCCTTCGAGATCCCCCTCATCGCCTCCAAGATGGCCAAGAGCGGCAAGTACGACGCCGTCATCTGCCTGGGCGCCGTTATCCGGGGCTCCACCAGCCACTACGACTACGTGTGCAACGAGGTCTCCAAGGGCGTGGCCGCCGTGGGGCTGGAGAGCGGTATCCCCGTCCTCTTCGGCGTCCTCACCACCGAGAACATCGAGCAGGCCATCGAGCGCGCCGGTACCAAGGCCGGCAACAAGGGCTACGACTGCGCCCTGAGCGCCATCGAGATGGTCAACCTCATCCGGGAGATCGAGGATTGAGCAAATCTGTCCGGAATGAATAAAGCACCGTGGAGGCCATTAAATGGTTTCCACGGCGCTTTATGCATCCCATCGCGGCAGGTCACGCCCCCTCAATTCGTTTCCGGAGCCGTTCCTTAATATTTTCCTCAATCTCGTCAATCAGCATGGTCATATAGACCGCCTGCGACGCCCGGTCCTTCAGGGATAACAGCTGATCCACCAGCAGGGAGGCGGTCTGTGTCTTCTGCTCGTAGTGCAGTCGCAGAATGTACTGACTATCCGGAAAGATGGTCTCTTGGAGCCGCTTCGCGATGGTCATATACTTCTCATCGGACATGGAGATGCCGATACCCACCGGGCGGTACGGAACCAGGTCGTTGTCCGCCAGCAAAAACAGGGCAAAGGCCGACTCCCTGTCGCTCCTGCACAGGGCGCGGAGTTTTCCCCAGACGCTCCGGTAGAACTCCAGCGGCTGGGCGTCGGCCTGAGCCATGGCGCTCGCCTCCTCGGAGATCATTTGCTGGACCCCTTTTTTCAGGAATTTTTTCATGATCCGGTCCCGTTGGACATCAGTATAATACTTTTTGGTGACCCGGTGAGAGGCATCGCTGTCCGTGCTCATCATCAGCTCCAAGAAGCACATAATTGCCTTCGGCTGTTCGTCCGGGCCCACCTCCTTGATAATCTGGTAAATCTCATAAAATACGTCAAGGACATTTCCGGAGCAAGTGGACAAATACGTTCTCAGCGTCTGCTCATAATCCATGTCAATCACCTCAATTTCTCAAATGCTTGCCCATCAGCCGAATGTACAGCTGCGCGGGCAACGACACCAGCAATGTTACCAGCATGATGATATCGTTTTCCTTTGCGTCTAGGATCAGGATATCGGTAAAAATTAGCACTCCCACAATGGTAAGGACTGCCAGAAAAAGTGCAAAAAAGCCAATCACCCTATAAATCTTCCTGCAGTCCTGATATGCGTGATATAGGTTGAAAAACAGTGAAAGCACGGCGATGACCAATCCGGCATAATTGATGAAGTCAATCCATGTGTGGGACTCCTCCGGCAGTGTCCACCGCACCACAATCAGCGTCGCTAATACCACAATGACAATGTAAAACATAATATTATACTGAATCTTTTTCACGATCAGCGGATCCTTATCTGTCATATCATTATGTAATTTACAGTGGAAAACAGCTCGTAACCACGATAATCTAACAGGTTCAGTCCCACCTGTTTGCCTCCAAACACATATTTGAGATATTTGCAGGCAAACTCAGCCGCCATGGGGTCCGACCTCTCCAACAGGATATCCACAGTGTGTCTACGGACATAGTAGACATCGGATGCGGCGGCATGGGTAAAGACCCCGTGTCGGTGGGTGTACCTACTCCTGGAAAAAAATTTCCTGGAGCGCAGCCACACAAGCAGATAGGGCACCCTGGTGGGATACACCACCCTTAGCTCCATGGCACTACTCCTCCTCCCCGGCAATCAACCTGCCGAGCTTGGCCAGTAGACCCCGGGTGTCGTCCGGTGCGTTCTCTCCCACGTACGCCTCAAGAGCCTGGAGCTCTGTGATGACCTCCAAATCCACATGGTCCGCGTTCCAGTTGGTATTGTCAAACTGCCGCAGCTTCCCGATTTTCAGTTCTGAGTAGCTCAGCTGCTGCCCCTGGGTGAGCAGCCGTTCCCGCAGCTCAGGGCCGTAATAGAGCATCCCCTTAGTCACCACATTCCTAGTATCCGAGCAGATCCTCTGCTCCATTTCATCCCGTCTTTTTTGTAGCTCCTGAATCTGCCTTTCTATGTCCAGCTTCTGCCGCAGGTCATTGGTGAGGACCTTATTCGCCTCGCCCAGCTGTTTTTTATAGGTAGAAATCGGTCTCACCTCACTGTGTCCACGCCCGTTTTTTCACCGGGGGGCTCCAGGCTCCGTTTCTGTGGTCACGCGGCGTTCCGGCCATCTGCCAAAGAACTCCCATCATATGGGCGTTTCGTAGAAATTTATTATACCATCTTTTCCTTTGCCCGACAATGCGTTTCCCCGCCTTTTTTCGGCAACGATCTCCTTTCTTCAACGAACTGGGGAGACCGGCTGATTGCCGGTCTCCCCAGTTTGTTTGCCGTTCACCGGGACAAAAACTTTTCGCCCAGCTCCACCCCTGGGTAGCTGCCCTCCGGCGCCCGCCGGACCGCCCGGTTCTCCGTCAGACGGCCATCGGAGAGGGCATAGGTCCGCACCCGGCTCTGGTAGACGAAGGTGAGGGTCTCCGGCGTCCAGGGCACCCGGCACAGCCCGGGGGACCACCCCCTGGTTGGGGGTGCCCTCCAGCTCCCTGGTGAAGGACCAGTGCTCCACCTCCCACCGGAAGAGGAGGACTCCGGCGTCCACACCCCGGAGGAGGACCACCAGATGGGCCTCTTCGGGGGTGGAGAAGGCCCGGGCGGAATTGGGCGTTGCCTGGAGCTCCCAGTCCGTCCTGCCGGAGGCCTCGTCCACGATCCGCAGGCAGTTGTCCTCAGTACGCACCGACCACCGCCCGTCGTCGGAGCGGCGCCGGGCCCGCTTCACTGGCCAGCCTCCGGCGGCCCGGCCCAGGTCCCGGTACCGGGCCTGCTCACAGCTCCGGAACAGAAACTGCCCCCCGCAGTCGGCGCAGATACACACTCGGGTGGCTCCGTCCATGGATGCTCCTCCCCTCTCTGTCAGGTCAAACAGACGCAAATATAGGAAAAATCGGCAGGCACTCAATGGTGCTTGCCGATTTTTGGCACCCCCGGCGCGACTCGAACGCACTACATTCCGCTTAGGAGTTTGGCGTGACCAGTGATGTACGGACCGAATGTAACTTCCCATTATTTCTCTTTCAAAATATATCTCGGGGTACAAGGTTTTTGTGATGAAACTTGCACAAAAGGCCGCATCATGACGCGCTTTTAAGGCGTCCTATTAGCAAATTCTTAGCAGGAATCAGCTTGGATGCAGTGCCGTTTTTCTCACTTCAAGCTTTGTTGACCGAGCAAATCATGGAGGTTAAATAATGGAAAATCATGAAAAGCGTCCGCTGCCGGAAGCGCGCACTTACACCGTAGAAGATGTGGCTGCCATGCTCAACATTGGGCGCACATCGGCCTATACATTAGTCAAGGAAGGTCACTTCAAGGCTGTGCGTATTGGTACGGCAATCCGCATTTCCAAAAAGTCGTTTGACGAGTGGCTGGAGAAGTTGGAGTTGTAAAGCAAATCGTTAAATATTCAAAGGGCCGCCGTAGACTCAAAACTACGACGGCTCTTTCGTATCGGTTACTTTCCAAACAAATCGCTGTGGCTTCCTGTACGGGTCAGGGTCAGTACCAGGACATCATCCTCAACCTGGTAGACCAAGAGCCAATCGGGCAGGATGTGACATTCTCGATGCCCGACCCAGTTGCCAGTCAGTGCGTGATCCTTGTTTTTCTCCGGCAATGCTTCTCCCGCTGCCAAGAGCATAATGACCCGCTCCAGCAATTCGATTTTCAAGCCACGCTTCATCGCCAGCTTGTAATCCTTCCGGAATTGCGTGGTGAACTTGACCACATATTTTGTCTGGCTCATTTCTTCAAATCCGCAAACAACTCATCCATATCGGTGTATCCCTTTACAGACGGGTCCTTTGCAATCCTTTCCGCCTCCAGCATGGCAGCAATCGTTTCCTTGTTGGGCTGATTCAAATTGATCTCAAAAGGAATCCCGCCCTCCCGAAGGGACTGCCGGACAAAGATGTTGAATGCGGTGGACAGGTTCATGCCGAGTTCAGCAAACAGTGCATCGGCCTGTGCTTTCAGTTCAGAATCCATACGAATACTAATATTGGTGGTAGAACCGGCCATAGTATCATCTCCTTCATACTGGCACTTTCATTATATGCTATTTGCACGAAGAAAACAATACACCGCACGAAAATTCACAAATATTCCATACCTCGAAAATTAGAAGATTGGTTTCCGTTTCGTGCAGTACAGCCTGCTTGTCAGGTGTTTTGCTCCTTTTGTGCATAATTACCTAGATTTTACTGAATCAGATAGCATCGCTCATAATGAAATGACATGACACGGCTCATATAGAAAAGATGCGAAATACAGCTTGCTCTTAGGAGTACGGCGTACCATTTCGTAAATTGTTCATATCATATCTTCCCGTGTTGTTTCTTCGCAAATTGTGCTGCTTGGAGGCAGGTCAATTTGCACAAATTCCCCTGAAATATGCTGCCTTACAACGGCTTTTCAAATGTCGTATTAGCAAGGTATTAGCAGGAACCCCTTGTGACAGAGGGCTTCCAGGGGTCATTTCAAAATCATATTAGCAAGGGAGATAGTTTTATGAGCACCAACGAAAAAGGGACGCCCCAAAGCAGAACATACACCGTGAATGACATCGCAGCCATTCTCGGTATCGGCCGCGCTTCGGCCTATAAACTCGCCAACTCCGGATTGTTCAAGACGATCCGCATCGGCAACATGATCCGCATCTCCAGGAAGTCCTTTGAGGATTGGCTGAAGATGGAGGGGTTGGACGACGAAACGGAATAACGGGTAGGAGCGCCATAGGCTTCAAGTCTATGGCGCTCTAAAAACTATTGATTTTACGCCGAGAAAACACATAAAAGGCTATGCTACACATAAAATAATAAATAATAAAAAACGGGGGGAAAAGTATGAAATCAGTTGTTGAAATATCTATATCTGGTGATTCTTTTCTTTTCTTAAATAATATGTCTTCGCAGCAACTAGATCAGATAAAAGATCTTTCAGAACAGTTTCGTTACTGCCAAATACCCTTGGAAACAACTGATACCCAAAAAATACTAGAAATTTTTATTCACAAAGTAGAAATGGCATTACAAATTAAATTGTATCCGGTTTCAATTGTTTCTGTAATAACACTTAAGTAGCATCAGCTTCTTCAGGCGAAAAATCAAAAGCCTCCTCCAATATCTGTGTAGAAAATTTGCGATACTGACTAGATGTGTAAGGGAAGTTGTCTTTTGAATAGTCAATTTTTAATTTTCTTAGACAAGAATTATAAAAGTTATAGTCTCTAATGCCATTTTTCTTTAATTGCCGGTTAAATGCAATTATAAAACCATTAATGCAGATGACAGATAAAAGTTTCGAATCCTGATCATTCCATTGAGTTTTAAATGTGTCTCTAATTGTAGAAAAATATAGATCGATACTCTTCGCACAAAATTCTATATAGTCGTTTAACGAAGACTCGTCATTGCTTTCCAGTAAAGTCTTATCACCATCCCAATAGTTATAGAGACTTGTTTTCCCATCCGCAGGAGTAATGGTAACGAGATAACGTAATGCAAATTTAATTATTGAAGCAACCTTTATTTTGCCTTCATCTAAAGCTGATAGTTCAAATTTGTTTAGGAAAGTACGCTTCTTATTGAGTCTTTCAATAACACGACGAGCAATTCCAATGTCAGACAATGGCCTACTAAGCATATCGATATGTAACAACACATCGGCAGGAACCATTTTGGCATTAGAATTAATTTCAAGGAAAATCTCGCTCTGCAACTTTTTGCGGTCTGCATCATTCATGTTTTTTGGAAAAACAAGGCCAGTTACCAACAGGTGCAGTTGTTTTCGCAAAGGGGCAATAATATGCTCATATTTTTCTGTTTCAGGAGCTTCGTAATGAGCAAAAATTCTGTGCTGACCATCGATAATACAAACGGTATTCATCTCATCCGGAATTAGTAAAGAGCAAGTCTGAAAATCGCCAATTTTATTAATATCAACTATTTCGCCGGATTTTACTTCAAATTTAATTGTGTCAGGAAGAGCAACAATAATATTGTTATAGAAGGCAGAGCCTTTACTTGCTAAGAATGATCTAATTCCTCTAACTTTTTCTTTATCAACAAGTCTCTGATAGAGCCACATAGACTCTTCCCAATTGTCTTTACGAAGCACATAACTAGTTCGCAATAAATTTTGGGCGGACATCATAAAAGAGACAACTCTAACGCCATTTCTTAAGCCAGTAGCATCTTCTGGATAAATAATAGGAGCTCTAATTACAGTTTTATTACCGGAACTCCCGCTATGGCCGATTTGATCATTAGTAAGATTAAGGAATCTAAAGAATTCATATCGTGCCGAATAGTATAGACAATGAGTTATACGATAAAAATATGCGAGTGTCTCCGGTTCCCAAAATATTAGGTTCGAATATAGATGCCTTTCATCATCTGTCAATGAAAGTTCTGCTTGTGAAATATAAATGTAATAAACCAGAAAACGCTCATTTCTATATGCTTCAATTAACGTTCTCTTTTCTGGGAAAGTACTCTTTAACCAGTCAATAAAGGCTGGTTTGTTCTGCAAAATTTCAGAAAAAGACTCACTTTTTGAACGAATGTGATCCTTGTTTTTAGCCTTTCCGCAGGTGTCTTCACAGATAACAACTATATTTTGATACACAAAAATATAATCTAACTCGACAACTCTATAGCCAATTTTAAATTCTTTTTTTGCAGAAGGTAAATATGTAAAGCCCATATTGCTAAAAGTATCCCGAATTCTTCGCTTGAAAATAGTATCTTTCCTTTTCTTAATTTGCTCTTTTTTCTGTTCTTCGGTTAAAGGCTTTTTTATCTTTGCTTTTCGGCGTTTCATTTTTTGCCCTCCCGTACTTTTGCAAATTCTTCTGGAAGACGAGCTACAGCAGAATTCTGATTCGGTATGAAAACGGGCTTGTCTTCTCTAATTTTTGCAGTTCCATTGGCAGCAGCAGTAATTCTTTCAATTGCTACTGAGTAATATTCAGGCATTATCTCAGCACCCACAAATCGGCGATTTTCGATGATAGCAGCAACTCCCGTTGTACCAGAACCCATAAAAGGATCTAAAACTAGTTCGTTTTGTGAAGTTAATGCTTTTATAAGTCTTTGCGGTATAGCTACAGGAAATTGGCATGGATGAATTGTCTTTTCAACATGCTTAGCTTTTACATTAGGAATATCCCATACATCTGATGGATTTTTGCCTAAAGGGTTTCCGCTAAATTCACCTTTGTGATTGCCCTTATATGCACGTTTACCTGGATATTTCTGAGGTATGCGTACTGAATCCAAGTCAAAGTGGGATGGAGTTCCTTTGGAAAACCACATAATTGTTTCATGTCTTCCACTAAAACGATTTGTGCTATTCAGGCCGTGCCCGAATGTCCAAATTATTCTATTTCTCAAGATTAGAGGTTGATCAAATTTTGAACTCATCTCAGTAAATATATTGTAGATTAAATAATCTAAAGGTACTACGCACTTATCGGAGACATGATAACCTACTTGCCAACATATACTCCCCCCAATCTTTGTGACCCTATATAACTCATCAAATATATCTATATGTAACTTTTTGAAAGTATTTATATCATTCTGTGGATCTTCATAGGCCTTTCCCATGCAATAAGGTGGTGAGGTTACTGTCAAATTTACACTTTGATCTGGAATGTTGCGTAGCAAATCCATGCAATTACCATTGTAAAGCGTAACCTTATTTTTTTCTCTGTAATTTTTATAGATTCGCATTAGTATACACCTCTACGATAATCCGATGTCCATAACATGGCATTTAATTTCTTATCAACCGACCCAACTTTGAGTTGTAGAAAAGTTGTCGGATGAAATATAAAACTACTATTACGACTATTATATCATTGGTTCCCATTGGCAGCAATATATCTCTTATTTTGTCAAACAGATAGTTTTTTGGACCGTGCCATAGGTTTAAATCTATGGCGTTTTTTCATGTCCAAAACTGCCCTGAAAGGAGTCGAAAATCCCATGTTTTTTCTTCCCCAATCAGCCAAAAGGCCGCCGCCCATAGGTTTTCTCCTCCGGGGTATCCGGGCGGTATAGAGGCCGATTTTTCCCGAAAACGAACACTTTTCCTGACCGCCGAAAGGAGGTGATACCATGGCGGTATTTCGCATTGAGAAAACCCGCGACTACACGGTGATGTCCAACCACCACCTGCGCAACGCGGGGCTGTCGCTGAAATCCAAAGGGCTGCTCTCCATGATGCTGTCCTTGCCGGAGGACTGGAACTATACCACCAGAGGCCTTGCAAAAATCTGCAAGGAGGGCACGGACAGCATCGGCTCCGCCCTGAAAGAGCTGGAACGGGCCGGGTACATAGTCCGCAATCGGCTGCGAGACAGCAAGGGCAAGATCGTGGATGTGGAGTATGTCATCTATGAGACGCCCCATCCCCCGGACACGGGCCAGCCGTGTGAGGACGAGCCGGATACGGCTTGTCCAGATACGGAAAACCCGGATATGGATAACCCATGTCTGGAAAACCGGCCGCAATTAAATAAAGAGAAAAGAAATCCTGAAGAGCAAAATACTGATTCATCAAGTACGGAAGGATCAAATCCTATCCAATCAAGCCCCCAAACCCCCGCAGGGGCCAAACGGACCGGACGGGACTGGATGCAGGAGCGAGAGAACCATCGGGAACTGATTTTGGAGCATATCGAGTATGACTATCTATGCCGGGATGACCGGCTGGATCGGGATATGCTGAATGAGCTGGTGGAGCTCATGGTGGATACCGTCTGTTCCCGCCGGGAGACGATCCGCATTGCCGGGGACGACTATCCGGCGGAGGTGGTCAAATCTCGGTTCCTGAAGCTGAACAGTTCCCACATCGAGTATGTGCTGGACCGTATGCGGGAGAACACCACCTATGTCCGCAACATCAAGAAATATTTGCTGGCTGCCCTGTATAACGCCCCGGCCACCATTGACAGCTACTATGCGTCCCTGGTGAACCACGACCTGTACGGCAGCGGAGAAAGGAGATGATAGGTCATGCAGGAAGAAGTCACCCAGCGCACCGTTGCCCTCTGTGTGGAGGCCACCAAGCTATCAGCCGGGATGTTGCAACAGGCCATGAAAAAAGTGCTGGACGAGATGCAGAAAGGAGTGACCGGCCACAAGACCAAGCTGCACCACGGCAAGCAGACCCTTCGGCAGCTTATGAAGCACAACACCGGCGTTTCCAACATCGAGATCACCGACCAGAACATCCGGGCCTTTTCTGCCACCGCCAAGAAGTACGGCATTGACTTCGCGCTGAAAAAGGACACCAGCGGCGAGATACCCCGCTACCTGGTGTTTTTCAAGGGCCGGGATGCCGATGTCATCACGGCGGCTTTTCGGGAGTTTTCCGCAAAGAACCTGGAGAAAGAGAAAAAGCCCTCTATCCGCAAGGAACTGGCTCAGGCAAAGCAGCAGTCCAAAGCCCAGCACCGCCAGCGGGAGAAGGTCAAGACCAAAGACCGGGGTGTGGAATTATGACGGTTGACTTGAAGAAGGTTCTCATCCTCAACCTTCCGTATCTGCTGTTCGTGTATCTCTTTGATAAGCTCTGCCAGGCGGTGCGCCTTGCGCCCGGCCTTGACGCCTCTGAAAAGTTCCTGCATTTGAGCCAGGGCTTTACGGAGGCGTTTTCTTCTGGGCTGCCAAGCCTGCATCCGCTGGACCTGCTGGCAGGTATCGCCGGGGTGGGCATCGTCCGGCTGGCGGTGTACGCCAAAGGGAAAAACGCCCGCAAATACCGCAAGGGCATCGAGTACGGCAGCGCCCGATGGGGCACGGCGGTGGATATTGCCCCCTATGTCGATCCAGTTCCCGACTGGAACATTCCTCTGACCCAGACGGAAAAGCTCACCATGTCCAGCCGCCCGAAAAATCCCAAGTACGCTCGGAACAAGAACATTCTGGTCATCGGCGGCAGCGGCAGCGGCAAGACCCGGTTCTTCGTCAAGCCCTCCCTCATGCAGATGCACAGCAGCTATGTGGTCACCGATCCCAAAGGGCAGCTTTTGTCTGAGGTGGGAACCATGCTTCGCCGGGGCGCCCCCAAGCTGGACGAGAACGGAAAGCCCATGCGGGATGCCCACGGAAAGGTCATCTATGAGCCGTACCGCATCAAGGTCCTCAACACCATCAACTTCAAAAAGAGCATGAAATACAACCCCTTCGCCTACATTCGCTCGGAGAAAGACATCCTCAAATTGGTCAATGTCATCATTGCCAACACCAAAGGTGACGGGGAAAAATCTTCCGAGGATTTTTGGGTGAAGGCCGAGCGCCTTTTATACTGTGCCCTGATCGGCTACATCTGGTACGAGGCGGAGCCGGAAGAAAAGAACTTCCTCACGCTGCTGGAGCTCATCAACGCATCCGAGGCCAGAGAGGACGACGAGGAATTTCAGTCGCCCGTGGATATTCTGTTCGCCAAGCTGGAGAAGGAGCACCCGGACCACTTCGCCGTGAAGCAATACCGCAAATTCAAACTGGCCGCCGGCAAGACCTTGAAATCCATCCTGATTAGCTGCGGCGCCCGCCTTGCCCCCTTCGATATTGCGGAGCTGCGGGAGATCATGTCGGACGACGAGCTGGAGCTGGACACCCTGGGCGACCGGAAAACGGCGCTGTTCCTCATTATGAGCGACACGGATACCACCTTCAACTTCGTCATCGCCATGCTGCAAAGCCAGTTATTCAATCTTCTATGCGACAAGGCGGACGATGTGTACAGCGGCAGGCTGCCCGTCCATGTGCGGTGCCTTCTGGACGAGTTCGCCAACATCGGGCAGATACCCAACTTTGACAAGCTAATTGCCACCATCCGGAGCCGGGAGATCTCGGCTTCTATTATTTTGCAGTCCCAAAGCCAGTTAAAGACCATCTACAAGGATGCCGCGGATACCATTGTGGGCAACTGCGACACCACCTTGTTTTTGGGAGGCAAGGAGAAATCCACCCTGAAAGAAATCTCGGAGCTGCTGGGCAAGGAGACCATCGACAGCTTCAATCAATCCGAGAACCGGGGCAGCCAGGTTTCCCACGGCCTCAATTATCAGAAATTAGGAAAGGAGTTGATGACTCAGGACGAGATCGCGGTGATGGACGGAGGCAAGTGTATCTTGCAGCTTCGAGGGGTGCGGCCGTTTTTCAGCGACAAGTTTGATATAACCAAGCACCCCCGCTACAAATACCTTGCCGACGCTGACAAGAAAAACACCTTTGACATTGAACGGTACATGAAACGCAGACCGGCCATCGTGAAGCCGGACGAGCCTTTCGATC
>ENA-ORNB01001855-ORNB01001855.1-human-gut-metagenome-genome-assembly--contig:-NODE-1855-length-13184-cov-2.988423_pt1 | contig 13184 bp, 8 predicted proteins | sample MGYA00242112_ERZ509016 | MGnify/ENA primary metagenome ERZ509016 (study PRJEB26280, sample SAMEA2338705) | human gut metagenome | biome: human gut; feature: human-associated habitat; material: faeces...
AACGCCCATCGGGAGAGATACGGGGAAATGTATAGCTCAAGCTATCCGCATGTACCAACGTATCGATCGGGAAGCTGATCTCGCCACGATCCGGATCGAACGCCACACGGCAGAGATTATAACGTACCTTATCATAATTCTCCGGCATCTTCTGGGCCGGGGCCGTACAGAAATAAAGCCATTTACCATCCGGAGAGAACGCGGGGAAAGTCTCGAATGCATCTTTTGTGATCAATGAGGCTTTCGAAAGGATTTCTTTGTTTTTCACGTCATACACCACCACATCGGACTCCAAGTCGAACACTTCCATCTTTTTCTCTTTCACGGAATGGAAAAACTGTTTGATATCATTTACCGATGTGGTGATATAGCGCCCGGAAGGATGCCAGAAAGGATACGTCATATTACTGATCGTCCCATTCGTTTTCGTATTCAATTTACTGATTTTCTTGTCTTGGACAATATAAGTTCCCCCATTCGCCGCACGCATATGGAACATCATCTGCCCTGGATCTCCCATACAGAACGAATGGCAGTTCATACAATTATAGCCAGTCATCATATCGTTACGGATAATCGGCTGTTCGTCAAACGACTCCAAATTCCGCTGATAAATACCCACAATATGCCATTTCTCGTATCCCGGCTCTATCAAACGGTATACTAAATGAGAGTCGATCGCTTGATCACTGATATAGACAGAGAATGGTGCCCATTTAGTCCACTCATCACCTATCTTCGTGGCAATCGTAACAAAAAAGGCTTTTCCACGGTTCGCACGTGTCAAGCGAATCCAATCCTTCATCTTAAAACGGATCGTATTTGTCCCATGATATTCAAATACTTCCGACTCACTACCTTCTATTTTCGCATAGCATTCATCCGAAGGTACATTTATCCGGAAATTTAACGGAGCTATATTATAAGGTATAGTCGTCCCTTTATAATCCGGAAAAATAGGAGGCGGGGACATACGTTCGTTCGTGACGTTCGTAATTCCTTCCGGATGCAAGGACCAAAAGCCTAAATATACGACTATAGTGAGAACTTGTATTATTAGATATCCGATCACAAAATTTCGGACGATCTTTCTTTTCTTTGTATTATCCATGTATTATTGTCGTTTAGGAGTCGGGATAAATTGAGCGTAATAATAATAGGTATCACCAAACTGTTGCTTCAAGGCTGCCGGCGGCATAGAGCGTGCCACTTTCATGAATTGCAGGAAGCGGTTCTGCACCTCCTGACTGATCGGGAAGCTCCGGAACGCCTCCGGATCTTTCTGTACGGCCGCGAAGAACAAGCAAATAGCTTCTTGATAAAGCACCGGGAATGCCTCACCCCGTTCTTTCATCAATTCCATATAATGCATAAAAGTCATCAAATCCTTATAAACCAAAAGATATCCCATCCCATATTCGAAAGCCGGACGGTTATCGGCATGATCGTCGATCAAAAAAGCCAATGCGTTCGGAAAGATCAAGGTCAGGTCCAAAGGATTATCGGTAATCGGAAGCATCGCCCGTTTTGCCGCTATCCAATCTTCCGACGCACAAGCCACGGAGTCCAATAATGGACGTTGAGCGGTTGCCCAATCCCGGTAATGCGGGTTCGATTCCAGTATCTTGATATATTTCTCCGCCGCACGATATTCGCCGGTTACCAGATAAGTCTCCACCAAACGCTTCATCAAACGAGGTTGCACGCAACGTTGTGAACTTAATACCCCCACAAAGGCGAAACGTTGGGCGGCGTTCACTTGCCCGACTTGCCAAGCTACCTCACTCGCCTCGATCAACCCCATCCGGCTTTTCGGATCGTGCGGAATAAAACCACCCTCACCGATCTGGGGGAAACGCATCAAATCGGAAGTAAAACGTCCGGTTTTCGACAAAGCCAAATTCAGATAAATCAAGGCATCCATATCCCGCACAGAATGCGCACGAGCGTGCGAGACAATCTTCTGCCATTCTCCCAGCCGTGCATAGTAATCATACCGATAGGCCTGCTCCATCGGATCTTTCTTATAGAGAATCCCGGCGACCATCGCTATCAAAAGAAAAACGTAAGAAACGATTCGTTTCCAAGATTCCTTACGAATGAAAACCCGGCTCCTTACATAATAAAGAATGAAAGCGATCAAAGGATACGCAAGCATGATATATCCTAAAGAATTAGGTATCGGATATTCGGGATGGCATAGATGTTTGCTGAAAAAAGCTTCCCGCATCGGAAGAATATAAACCGTACGCATGGCGATCAACGGTAGCAAACCTCCCCAAGCGATAGCGATAATGGCCAAAACGAGCCTTATCCTCTTTAGCACAACACTCATAAACCGCGATCAATAAGGCCAACAATAAATTAGCGGGTGCCGCAAAAAAATAAGAGCCCCCCAAAAACAAGAAGCCAAAGAGATAACGAAGCCAATCAATCTTGATTGAAGTATACAAATACGCAAGAACCTGCACGAAAGCGAGCATCGTCAACAAGGCGATTGACTCCTGCGGATAGATCCAAATTAAAAAAGAGGGAAGAATAGCCGCCAACATAGAGGCACGCACCCCACAAGCTTTTAAGTAAAGGAAAAAACAGCCGGAGATCAGTCCTAATAATAAAGCGATCACTACCGAAGCTCCATAAGGATGGATAAACGCAAGCGATAAGAACTCAGTCACATATTCATTCAATCCACCCGGTTCGGCCAATCGGTCTTGGAAATAACTACCGGTAGTCTGAAACATCATATACTGCTCCAGAAAACGATACCAATACCGAAAATTCAACTCTATGAATAGGAAACTTCCTATAATAAAAAGGAATAGTATAATGGTATTATTGTTAACAAATAGTCTATTCTTCATTCTCCAACTGTTTTTCGGATCGTAAAGATAGAAAGTATATAGAAGACGGCAAAAGAAAAGGTTTAATTATTATATTGAACACAGAATACACGAAACACACGGACTGATACTATATACCTCAGTGTATCGCTATGTGTTCCGTGTTCAATCCTGTACTTACATCTGCTGCTCGCCGCCGCCAGAGCCGCCGCTCTTCACATCATCGTTATTGATACCGCGTTTTACTTTCTTGATAGCATCTTTCAAGGTACCGAAACGATAGGATACGCTAACTTGTAACATGCGCATCGTTCGGTAATTGGTCTCACGGCGGAAGAACGTATCGTCTGAAGAAGTGTTTTCCATCTTCATTCGTTTCCAGAACGGGTTCTGGAAAGACAACTGAACCGAGAGCTTTTTCTTCAAGAAATCCTTATTTACGGAGATTCCCGTAAAATAGAATGGAGAACGTTTACCCTGCAACTGAATCCAAGGAGAGAAATATCCTCCATGCAAGTTCAAGCGAAAATCCATCGGGAAATTAAACTGCGTACCGGCGAATATACGACCGCTGAAACCACTGTTCGCCATATCATTCATATCGCTCTTCAAATCCGTATAATCCACACCTCCATTCATATAAATACGGAACAAAGGGACCGGGTTCCAATTTGCGTATACGAACAAGCCCGTAGATTGTTTCTTTCCTATATTACCATAAGTAGTCTGGAAAATACCCGGGTTCTTCGGATCGATAAAGGTATATTGCTCGATCGAATTATTCACGAACGTATAAGTAGCGCTCGCGTTAATGCTGAATTTCTGGGCGAACATACTATAGTTCAAGTTAATATTATTACTTTTCTCTGAGTCCAGATTTGGGTTACCGAAGGATATATTCTGCGGGTCCGCATTGTTTACATAAGGATTCAAATACCAGATACCCGGACGCTGGATACGCATATTATATCCCAAGCGAAGCTGTTGCGCCATGCTCAGTTGATAAGAGATCGTAGCGTTTGGCACCACGTCGAAATAATGGGTGTCAAAATTCATATCGGGAGCCATCTCGTATTTCACATCCAAAGAAGTTCCTTCCGCACGGACACCCGCTTTCACGCCAAACTTATCAAACTTCATCGAATAGCCCAGATAAGCGGAATAGATATGTTGGGTATGACGGAAATGGCTATCCTTGGAAGTAACATCTTCCCATATATTCAGCGAATCGTTGAAAGCGGTACGATCTGTATTACTCCGGCTCTGGCGAAATATGTATTTCGCGCCAACCTCCAAGGTCTGGTCCTTCCATGTAGGAGTCGTATAATCCACCTGTCCGGTGTGCTCATTCGTAGAAGCCTTATTGATATTATTTTGCGGATAGCCGAGCCAAGGATTGTAATTCACGACATTCTCTAATTCCGTATAATCCTTACTATCATTCGGAGAATGGCTGAAACGGTAAGAGACCGTCAGCAACTCATCTTTCTTATGGGTAGAGTGCTGGTAATCCACGTTCACGTCCGTAGAACCAAATGTCTCTGTCGTTTCCGAGTTACGGTTATAACTGTAGACCGGATTATGATTGATATCCTGCATATTCACGTTATACTCCGAGAAACTTTTCATCTCGCCACGGAATAAGTTCGCGCCAACGGTCAATAGATTCAAAGAGTCGATCTCATAACTTCCCTCCAAATAACCGAATTGGAACGGTCCACGGCTCTTTTTACGTCCATTTTGTATCAAGAAGTGTTCCCCGTCATTTTGCAAATCTTCCCGTACGGAGTTAGCGTCATTCCATGGGTCCCGCTCCCGATTATAGTTATAGTTGGCGGTAAGTCCTAATTTTCCGGCTTTTAGAGATACATAACCACCACCGCCTACACGCCCCAACGAACTACCGTTCACACGAACCGTACCAGTATATCCTTGTAAAGCATTTTTCGTTGTAATGATATTAATAATACCACCGATACCCTCGGCATCATATTTAGCGCCCGGGTCTGTGATCACCTCTATGTTTTTCACGGAATTGGCCGGCATACTCTTTAATACCTCAGCAGGATTATTACTCAACAGGTTAGAGGGTTTACCATTCATGTAGATCTTGAAGTTCGTGGAACCTTTCAATTGGATTTGGTCATCTCCATCCACGGTTACCATCGGCACTTTGCGCAACATATCCAACGTATTGTTGGTCTGTGCCTCGGGGTCATCTTCCAAGCTATAGGTAAGTTTATCAATCTCAGCCTTCACCAAAGGTTTCTGCGCCGTAACCGTCACTTCCCCCAGCCGCTGGTTATCCTCCTGCATATATAACTTACCCAAATCCAAGTTCCTCTGTTTATCCGAGATCGTAAATATTTTCTCGGCAGGAGGTTTTCCTATAGATTGCATAGAGATGATATATTTGCCAGCGCTACTCAATGGCGCCTGAAACTTACCATCCACATCACACGCTAAAAGCTTGACCGGTTTCTCGGGGGTCTTCGCAAAAGCAATTCTCAACGTCGCATAGGGTACGGACTCGTTACTCAGCGAGTCTAACACCTGTCCCTTAATTGAATAGGAACCGGTTTTATCAGCCTGCGCATACAGAGGAAGCGCAAGGAACAGTACCCAAAATAAGGTAAATAATTTCTCTTTCATACGTTCATCTATTACTATAAAAATAATACATTTTACTGCAAATTACACTATTTACGATTTCATCGTACAAATAAAGTCATTAATAATGTTCATATTTCCTTTTTCTTCTAAAGAAGTCTGAAAAAAGAGTATTTTTTCATATATAGACGGACATCAAGTAAAACAGGTTGCACAATAATCCTAGGAATCTTTGAGAAAACGAATATATTGTTATTTTTGCATTCGTAATTCTTTAAAATACAATGTCATGAGAACTATCTTTTGTGTATTAGCCACTTTGATGTTGGGCTTGACCGGTATGCAGGCCCAGAGTTTAAAAGCCATTAAGTTGAATACTCCCGACAAGACCCGGGGCACTTCGGTAATGAAAGCCTTGGCAGACCGTCACTCCGAGCGCGAGTTTGCCAACAAGAAACTCAGCCTACAAGATCTTTCCGATTTGATGTGGGCCGCTATCGGTATCAACCGGGAGGATGGGAAACGTACCGCCGCTTCCGCCTTGAATAAGCAAGATGTGGATGTCTACGTATTGATGGAAGAGGGCGCTTATCTGTATGATCCGAAAGCCCATCAACTGAACCCGGTAGCGGAAGGCGATCACCGTCCACTGATCGGAGGAAAGCAAACCTCCGTGAACTCAGCTCCCGCTTGTCTATTGATGGTTTCTGATGTTTCCAAATTCGGCAATGTAGGTACACCACAATTACGTGAGCGCTTTGGAGCCTTAGATGCCGGGCTAGTCTCTCAGAATATCGCCTTGTTCTGCTCCGGATGTGGCTTGGTAACGGTTCCCCGCGGCAGCATGGAGGCAGATGCGTTGAAGAAGATATTAAAGCTATCCGACTCCCAAATCCCGATGATCAATCATCCGGTAGGATACGCAAAATAACGTCAGCACTCACGTAAGCCCCCGAGAATCATCTTGTGGGCTTACGAGACCGCTCACGCAGGAGGCTGAGAACAATCTCTACAAAAAATAGATATTCCGACTCTCCGAATATGATCAACCAATTCCATATTCGTCAATTTATGAAAGTTTCCCTTAGCTCGCGAACCGTAAAGTATTACTTCCTCAATATCCTCGTATCGAGCGAAAAACTCACGCAACTTATTCAATTCTATGTCACTCAATCCATATTTCATTTACAGCTTCATCTAGTCCCATTTTCCGATATACATAACATCCTCTCTTCAAACCGGCAAAATAGCGGATAATAAACCTGTACGATATTCTCATAAATTTCAGAAGCTACATCGTCATCATAATTATGAGAAGTCAAATTACGATCCTCGATTGTCTCCATCCATCGTTTATCTTCTATAAGCCCTATTTGTAAAGCCTTACGTATAGCATCATGCGAACCTCGAATATCCGTATAACCTTGATATTCCGCATAATCTTTCATCACCTTCCAGGCTAATTCATGGGTATATTCAAAACGCTGAATTAATCCTTCTTGCAAAAGTTCATCAACCTCGTCCGCTAATTCCAACCGCCGAGATACAATGCAAACCAAGCAATCAAAGCCAGCAGCACGAATATAACCACCAAAATCGTATTCCCCCAACGAATCAGGAAGGAAGGCATCTCGCCGATCATGTTGCGGACTTTCTCGCTACGCAACTCGATACGGTCTTGATCCGATTCCGCTTTTTTCTTCATCTCATTGTAGGTTGACATATTTTTAGTTTCCTAGTTCCAATTGATTCTTTACTAAGTTATAATAAGCACCCTTGCGATCGATCAGCACGTCGTGGGTGCCTACCTCCACAATACGGCCCTTGTCAAGAACGACTATTTGATCGGCATTGCGTACGGTACTTAATCGATGGGCGACGATGATTACCGTCTTGCCCCGGTAAAAGTCCGTCAGATTCTCCACTATAGCACGTTCATTGTTAGCATCCAACGAATTCGTCGCCTCATCGAAAAAGAGATAAGAAGGGTTCTTATAAACCGCACGGGCTATTAAGATCCGTTGACGCTGGCCTTGGCTTACGCCTTGCCCGTCCGGACCTATCACCGTATTATATTTTAAGGGTAAGCGCTCGATAAATTCCTCTATATTGGCGATACGAGCTGCCAATAATAAGCGAGATTTATCAATCTCACCGTCATCTACAGCAATATTGCGTGCGATCGATTCAGAGAACAGATAACCGTCTTGCATCACCGCACCACATTGGTCACGCCACCATAAAAGGCTGAAAGATCGCAAATCATTTCCACCCACCCGGATATCACCTTCTACCGGATTATAGTAGCCCAATAATAACTTGATCAAGGTTGTTTTCCCGCTACCACTCGTTCCTACGATCGCCGTAATCTTGCCTCGAGGTATTTTAAGGTTTATCCGCTCCAAGACTTTCGGCGAATGGATGCCCTCATATTGAAACGTCACGTTACGAATCTCAATGTCCCTATCGCTTCCGTCAAAACCGGTTATCATACGTTCCGGCGTCTCCTCTTCTTCCCGATCATGGATCTCGCTCATCCGTTCCAGACTAATCTTCACGTCTTGCCAACTATAAAGAAACTGCACGAACTGTTCCACCGGAGCGTTCAACTGCCCGATAATATACTGTATAGCCAACATCATACCCAACGACAGGCTACCCCCAATCACAGCCGTAGCGGCAATCACCGTAATCACGATATTCTTTACCTCATTAATCAAGATACTGCCGGCCTCCTGACTCTGTTGCAGCCGCATCGATTCGATGTTTGTCCGGAACAAGTCCGCTTGTATATCCTCCCACTCCCAACGCCGACGGCGCTCACAATGCTGAAGCTTGATCTCTTGCATACCATTCAATAACTGCATGGTTTTCGATTGATTACGGGCCCGTTGCTCAAAATAAGTATAGTCCAGCAAACGGCGTTTTTTAAGGAAGAATGTCACCCATACGGCATATAAAGCGCTACCTAGTACGAAAATAAAGAATATCAATCGATTATAATAAAGTAATACCCCACCGAACACCACAAAGCTGAAAGCGGAGAAAAGCACCGTCAATGTCTGCGCCGTCAAGAAACGTTCCACACGCTCATGATCATGGATGCGTTGCAAGAGATCGCCCGTCATCTTCGTATCGAAAAACGACATGGGTAATCGCATCAGTTTGATCAAGAAATCGGATAACAATGATATATTCACCCTCGCACTTATATGCAGTAATATCCAGCGACGGATAAAGTCCACCGAGGCACGGCTCAAGACCAGCATCAACTGTCCCGCCAAGATCAGATAGATCAGATTCAGATTCTTAGTAGCTATACCTTTATCCACGATCACTTGGGTAAGAAACGGAAAGATTAATTGCAACACGCTTCCCAGCGCAAGCCCCAGCAACAACTGGATAAAGAAACGTTTATAAGGTTTCATATACCCCCAAAGGAAATGAAAAGGATCCCTTCCCGTATGACGTTCATCTTTCCGCTCATAAAAAGCGGGGGTCGGCTGCAAGGCCATTAATATGCCTTTCTCCTCCCCTCTCGAACGGGTACTGATCCACGCATTACGAAACTCTTCCTCATCAATACGCAACAAATTCTTACCGGGATCAGCTATATAAAAAACAGATTTCCCATCCTGTTTCTTTTTAACGTCATATAATACGACAAAATGATCTTGGTTCCAATGGAGGATACAAGGGAAGGGACGTTGCTCCACCATCTTCCCCAAGGTCATTCGTCCACATATCGTACGAAATCCTATATACTCGGCGGCATCAGCGATACCCAACATAGAGACTCCTTCCCGAGTGACAACACAAAGGTTCTGCATCGTCTCGGCGGAATACTCCTTGCCGTGGAACTTGGCGATCATGCGGAGGCAGGTGGCACCGCATTCCATGGAGTCGGGTTGTTTGATATGAGGGAATCTCACAATTAATCAATTACTGGCATCGTTGATAATCCTGGCATACCTCCTTCATTATTCAAACTCTTCTTTCCACTCTTATACTTCCTGCCAGAAAAGAAATTCCAACTAAGACGCACAAATAACATCCTGCCGTTGTCCTTAATGGTAGTCCATGATTTTTGTGGAGTGATGGAAGATAACAAGTCGCTTCCAGCATCCCATTGCTTTGCGAAAGGATAATACAAGCCCAATCCAACGATGAAATGTTTCTTGCTATATTGTAACATAGCGATTGATGATAATGATCGATATTCCAAACGTTCCCCCATCAAGTACTTATCTCGGGTATCCGCAGTAAGAAGCAAAGAAAAATCTTTGTAATTAATATTCGCCTGAAACGATGCACTAAACGTATTCAAATGATGCCGATAATTCTCTCCGGAAGTCTTATAATGCGAATATCTCAATCGAGCAGATAAGGTCAATATATTATTAAACAGACCACTGTAACGGCCATATGCCATCAAAAAATAACGCTGCATATAGCCTTGATTAAGATAGCTATTGATAAACATACCTGCTTTATCATCATAATAAATATGATCAGTCACCGGATTGTCCATATAATAATGATAGCCGGACAACTGCAAGTTAAGCTTCTTATGTGTAAACGAGTAAACCAATGAATTTTCATACGCATTATAAGCTGATAAGTTTCGATTTCCTTGTGATTGCAAATATGGATTCACAACCTGTACCACGTCATTCAGATAAGCTACTTGAGGATCTTCCGAAGATAGTTCAAAATTATAACGAAGCAATGATGTCTTAGAGAAACGATACCCCAGACTAATAGCAGGCTGGAAAGACCAAAAAGTACAGTTTCTATCTAACTGGCCATAACGACTCATAGCCCCGGAAACACCAGCATTATAAATGAATTTATTGAAATTTCCTGATAATTGAGCGTAAGCGTAGAGATAGTTGTTATCCGTTTCCCGAACTCCCGATTCATTAGAATAGCGATCCTCTTCCCAAAAATGGCTCTCCTTGATTCCAATTGACAAACTATGATTCTTGGAAAACCGATCATTATATTTCAACTCCCCGATAAGGTTATATCTGGAACCATCCGCACTAAATGAAGTAAAATAACGATCCCTCTCCTCCTCCTCATACCAATAATCTAAATCAGAACTGACATAACCTCCAACCACGTTTACACTTAAACCTTGACGAGGCGTAATTTGTTTAGAAAAATAAATATCCAACTCCGGCAATATATCACGAGTACTCCGCTCGCTTCCCTGGCGACTGCTAAATGCTCCATTTTCATAGATGTTCGCCAAATAATTTTTTTCATTATATTTATAAGCCATACGACCTATCACGCTAAATAGATAATCTTTCTCTTTCATCAAACTATACGAGATATTCAAATTGTGTTCTTGTGATTTGAATGGCGTATTCTCACCCATATATTCCCGAAGGATCTCTGTCTGATCCGGAAAGAAATATCGGTTGGTTTGATCATTCGACCGTTTCTTATACTTCCTGAACATCGTATTATAGCTCACTCCAATCTCAGACCGTTTGTGATTCCAGCGCATGTTCAAGAAATCATTTCCAAATCCAACCCAAACGGCATTCAGCAAACTACCGGAAGTGGAGAATCCCGTTATAGGTTCTTTCGTAATATAGTTCACAACCGCTCCCGCCCCCTTTCCGTACTCTAAACCCGGATTATCAATATATTCCACCTTTTGTATGTTTGAGGCTGTCAAAGCATCCACATCCTTTACATTTACCTTTCGTCCGTTTATACGGAACTCTACGGCTTTATCCAACGCTGTCGCCGTCCGTTCTACCGTATTGACATCCAAACCCGGCAACATCATATTTGCTAATAAATCCAATGGAGTAGCGGACTGTTTCACCTGTATACGATCCGGATAAACAATCATTCGATCCAACTCCTGCACTTGTTGAGAGGCTATTATCTGCACTTCATCCGTCATCACCTCGTTTGTCTCTAGTATAATTTTTCCAAATTCTTGATTCTCGTAGACATTTACCAAGCCGAGTCTCTGTGTTTTATAGCCAAGAAAAGAAATTTGCAAGTAACAACGATTTATCAGCTTACAATCTATTTTGAATGCTCCTTTCGCATCCGATGCCTTCCCTGTGATCAAGGTCGAATCAGTCGCATTGTACAAAGCCACATTCGCACCCACCAAAGCTTCAGATTCCGCATTTACGACAATTCCGGATAATACGATTTTCTTCTGTGCTTCCACAGAAAATAGAGTAAAAAGGCTACAAAGGACGATCAGTACTCTCATAATAATTTAGTTTAACTATTAGACACACAATATTCGAGTATGGATTCCTCGAAAGACATATCGTTCTGTCTGGATTTAACACATTTGAATTTCGAAGCCCTCAAATTAGCGACCTCAAAAGAACGAGGGCACTCTCCCCAACACAATGGAAGATATTTACACTCTCTACATTGTTCATTCTCAAACGGACGATAGCCAAAGTACCTCTCTTCAAAATCAGGGATCAGCCATTCTATTTTCCCATCTGGATTCAGTCGCCCCAATGCCCTATCTTCCGAATAATCTTCTTGGGCCGTACATTTGTAAATATTACCATTAGGCGCTATCATATTATAATATTTTCGGCAGGCGTAACAACGGCAGTAATTCGTATTCAAATAAGTTTGAGGAGAGACTTTGTACCCTTGCTTCTTAGCCTCTTGTACAAAGTAGATATTTTTCGCCTTATTTTCATCTGAGTTTTCCACTTGCCAAACTTTACGGAGAAGAAAAGATATTCGCTGCTTGTGTTTTTCATCGATTCGACTGCTGATCTGTTCTAGAAATATATTGGGATCAAAATTTTTATCATCATAATTGATTCTAATTTTGACGTTTGCATCTTCAAGAATATCACAAATCAAATTTATACGTTTTAATATTTCATCAAAAGAAGACTTATTAGGAGCCACACGAACCTTATCGTGAAATTCACGCATACCATCCAATGTAATTTGGAAACCAACCACATCCAAGCCTCTCATTTTTATCAACATCTCTTTCGTAAAAAGATATCCATTAGTTGTCGCACTAGAAGAAAAAGGAATATTATTTTGATCAGAACATTCTTTTGCATATGATGTTATTGGATATATAACGTTTTCAAAGCCCAGCAAAGGCTCTCCTCCAAACCATTCAATGTTCAATGATCTGATTTTTTTTTCTTGAATCATATAAAGAATATGTTTCTTTACCAATTCAACAACTTGCTCTGCCATAAATTCACGCTTATGACATTGAATACAATACCAACATTTAAAATTGCAAGAGAATGTAGGAAGAATAACTAGTTTATAATCTAGGCGATCTACTTGGCTTTGGTTCCTTTTGTAAATATAGTCCAACTCATTTTCAGAATCATCCAATAAAAAACGCCCTTCTAATAATAAATTCTTAAAATTCGGAAGATCCATCAATTTATCATCAGGTGAAGATAACAAACTTTCCAACAAATTCTTATACTCTTTCTTAAGAACAAAAAACTTAAATGTAGAGGCATTAAAACAATACAAGAAGTCTTCCTTTTCTAATATAAAATTATATCTGCTACTTTTCATGATCTTTTAATATTTCAATAGAGGGTGTGAATCAAAAGTCTGTATTTACCAAATGCAGATAACTCCAACAAACACAGATATTATTTATTATCTATAAAAAAAGTCCGTATGTTCTGAATTATCATCATCCGTTTTATTAAACTTGACACACCCTCCATCAACTTC
>ENA-ORNB01001857-ORNB01001857.1-human-gut-metagenome-genome-assembly--contig:-NODE-1857-length-13153-cov-2.558940_pt1 | contig 13153 bp, 5 predicted proteins | sample MGYA00242112_ERZ509016 | MGnify/ENA primary metagenome ERZ509016 (study PRJEB26280, sample SAMEA2338705) | human gut metagenome | biome: human gut; feature: human-associated habitat; material: faeces...
ACATTACTGGAAATGTGCTTCGCCAACGTTGAAGGCGGTATGGAAATCAGCCTCGACAAGATGAAGGAACAAGATATCATCAAGATTCTGTTTGCAGAAAATCCGGGTATCGTGATCCAGATCAGCGACAAGCATAAAGAAGAAGTGAAAAAGATTCTGGAAGATGCAGGCGTAGGATTCGTGAAACTGGGTAAACCGACCGACGAACGTCATATCCTGGTATCGAAGGGCGACGCTACTTATCAGTTCGGTGTTGACTATATGCGTGACGTATGGTATTCTTCTTCTTACCTGCTCGACCGCAAACAGTCTATGAACGGCTGCGCAAAGAAACGTTTCGAAAACTATAAGATGCAACCGGTTGAATTCGCTTTCATGCCCGGATTCAAAGGTAAACTCTCTCAGTATGGTATCACTCCGGACCGTCGTACTCCGAGCGGTGTCCGCGCTGCCATCATCCGCGAGAAAGGAACGAACGGCGAACGCGAAATGGCTTACTCACTCTATCTTGCCGGCTTCGACGTGAAAGACGTGACGATGACCGACCTGATCAGCGGACGCGAAACACTGGAAGATGTAAACATGATTGTTTACTGCGGTGGTTTCTCCAACTCCGACGTACTCGGTTCGGCCAAAGGATGGGCAGGAGGTTTCTTGTTCAACCCTAAAGCCAAAGAGGCACTTGACAAGTTCTACGCACGTGAAGATACGCTTTCACTGGGTATCTGCAACGGTTGCCAGTTGATGATGGAACTGGGACTTATCAATCCGGAACACGAAAAGAAAGGCAAGATGCTGCACAACGACTCACATAAATTCGAATCGACTTATGTAGGCTTGACAATCCCGACCAACCGCAGTGTAATGTTCGGCTCATTGAGCGGCAGCAAACTGGGTATCTGGGTAGCTCACGGAGAAGGTAAATTCTCTCTGCCTTACGATGAAGACCAATACAACGTAGTGGCAAAATACAGCTACGATGAATACCCCGGCAACCCGAACGGTTCCGATTATTCTATCGCAGGTCTTGCCAGCGCCGACGGCCGCCATCTGGCAATGATGCCTCACCTCGAACGTGCTATCTTCCCGTGGCAGAATGGCTGCTATCCTGCTGACCGTAAGAACAGCGATCAGATTACTCCATGGATAGAAGCATTTGTCAATGCCCGCAAATGGGTAGAAGAGAAGACTAAATAAGATATCTTTCTATCATTGAAACGGAGGCTGTTATTTGTTATAAAGTAACAGCCTCTTGTTTTAACTCCTTTTCCATACCCAAAGTCTGCATATTACAACTTAATTTCCCTAAATAAACAGGATATACAAATAGCTGCGAAAGCTCCTGTATACTTCACTTTGAGAGCACCGTTATCTTAACCTAAAATTTTGTAGTGTCGAAAAATCTTCTTAATTTTGTCAAACTTTCCCCCTCACTAAAGATTCAATAACCCATAAAAGTCCTATTTGTATGAAAAAATGGCTTTTTTTATTATTATTGTTTCCTCTGACCTGTGTCGCCCAGACCTATCAGTATCTAGGAGTGGAAGACGGGTTAAGCAACCGGAGAGTGTACTACATTCAAAAAGACAATGTTGGATATATGTGGTTCCTTACGCACGAGGGAATCGACCGGTACAACGGCAAAGAGTTTAAACGGTATAAATTAATGGACGGCGACAAAGAACTCAACTCGCTGTTAAATCTGAATTGGTTATATATCGATCCGGAAGGAACGCTATGGGAAATCGGTAAGAAAGGCAAGATTTTCCGGTATGACCGTATTCATGACACTTTCGAACTCGTCTACAAGTTGCCGATAGAAGACTTTAAGGATTTACCGGCTCCCATTACTTTCAGCTGGATCGATCATAACAATCATATCTGGCTGTGCAACGAAGAAACGATCTTCCTTTACAACACCCGGACGGAAGAGGTTACTCATGTTAAAAACTGCCTCAGCGAAGCTATAAACGACATCGAACAAATCGACGAATCCCACTGTTTTATCGGGACGGAGATGGGTATTCATCATGCCCAACTGAAAAACAACACACTGCAACTTCTCCCCTGCGACAAGCTAGACAACGTCAATATTCAAGTTAACGATTTACACTTCGACCCCAAAATCCGCAAACTGTTCATCGGTGCCTTCGAACGGGGCGTCATGGTTTACGACATGAACACAAAAACCATCACACAACCGGAAGTCAGCCTGAAAGACGTAAGTATATCACGCATCAAACCACTGAATGCCAAAGAACTGCTGATTGCTACCGATGGCGGAGGTATCTATAAGATGAATGTCGATACGTACCAGACCGCACCTTTTATCGTAGCAGACTACAACAGCTACAATGGCATGAACGGCAACAGCATTAACGACATCTACATAGACGACGAAGAACGGATATGGATGGCAAACTATCCGATAGGAATTACCATTCAGAACAATCGTTATCCGAGTTATAAATGGATCAAACATTCTGTCGGTAATAAGCAGTCGCTGATTAACGACCAGGTGAACTCTATCATAGAAGACAGCGAGGGAGACTTATGGTATGGCACCAACAACGGAATTAGCCTGCAGGACTCAAAAACCGGAAAATGGCGCTCGTTTCTGAGCACCTTTGAGAATGTACAGAACAGCAAAAACCATATATTTACAACCTTATGTGAAGTATCTCCCGGCATTATTTGGGCAGGCGGATATTTCTCGGGACTTTATCAGATAGATAAACGCACGTCGAAAACAACTTATTTTACACCCGCTTCGTATGCTCATGAAAGTATACGTCCGGATAAATACATACGTGACATACGCAAAGACTCACGCGGTTATGTATGGAGCGGAGGATATTATAACCTGAAGCGAATCAACGTACAAACCAAAGACATACGGCTCTACCACGGACTGCATTCCGTTACCGCCATCATCGAAAAGGATGACAAAAGTATGTGGATAGGTACGGCAACAGGCCTGTTTCTTCTGGATATAGAATCCGGGAAATATGAACGCATCCAACTGCCGGTAGAATCTACCTATGTCTACTCCCTGTATCAGACCAAACAAGGCTCACTGTATATAGGTACCAGCGGATCGGGAGTACTGATTTATGATCCCCAGACAAAGTTGTTTACCCATTATTATACAGGAAACTGTGCCATGATATCCAACAATATCTACACGATATTATCGGATGAAGACAATGAAATTCTATTAAGTACGGAGAACGGACTCACCAGCTTCTATCCCAAACAAAAAACCTTCTACAACTGGACAAAGGAAATGGGACTGATGACTACGCACTTCAATGCGTTGTCCGGTACCCTGCGCAGAAATAACAATTTTATCTTCGGTAGCTCGGACGGTGCCATAGAGTTCAATAAAGACATGAAGCTCCCCAGGACGTACTCTTCCAAGATGATCTTCAGTGATTTCAAGCTGTTTTATCAGACGGTATATCCGGGAGACAAGAATTCACCACTGGAAAAAGATATCAACGAAACCAAAGAATTAAGACTAAAATATAATCAGAATATCTTTTCACTGATGGTTTCTTCCATCAACTATGATTATCCTTCCAATGTTCTTTATTCATGGAAGCTGGAAGAATTTTACGAAGAGTGGAGCAAACCCGGCAATGAAAGTACAATCCGTTATACCAACCTCGCTCCGGGAAAATATGTATTGCGTGTGCGTGCCATCTCCAACGAAGACCAACGGGTGATGCTTGAAGAAAGAAGCATTGATATTATCATTGCCCAGCCTTTCTGGCTCACTCCCTGGGCAATGATATTGTATGCAATCCTGATTTCCCTCATTGCTGTTATCATCCTGCGGGTTCTTATTCTGAAAAAACAGCGGAAGGTTTCCGATGAAAAAATACACTTCTTCATCCACACGGCACACGATATACGCACCCCGTTGACATTGATTAAAGCTCCTCTGGAAGATTTGCGCGAAAAAGAAGCTCTGAGCAAGGAAGGCATAGCCAACATGAACACTGCCATACGCAATGTAAATGCCTTGTTGCGTCTGACAACGAATCTTATCAACTTTGAGAGAGCAGATGTTTATTCTTCGGAATTATACATTTCGGAGCATGAGCTAAACACGTTCATGACAGAAATATTCAATGCATTTCAGCCTTATGCCAATATCAAGCATATCAACTTTACGTACGAAAGCAATTTCCGGTATATGAATGTATGGTTTGACAAGGAAAAGATGGAATCTATTCTGAAGAATATAATATCGAACGCATTAAAATACACGCCGGAAAATGGTAATGTGCAGATTTTCGTATCAGAGAACAATGATTCGTGGAGCGTGGAAGTGAAGGATACCGGAATCGGTATTCCAGCCAGCGAGCAAAAGAAACTGTTCAAGCTTCATTTCCGTGGCAGCAATGCCATCAATTCGAAAGTGACGGGAAGCGGTATCGGTTTGATGCTGGTATGGAAACTTGTCCGGTTACACAAGGGCAAAATTAACCTGTCGAGCGTGGAGAATCAGGGATCGGTGATTAAGATATCTTTCCCAAAAGACAGCAAACGCTTCCATAAAGCACACCTTGCCACACCAAGCAAACGCCGGCAAGAGATAACAAGTACAACCAATGTGCCTGCCAGCATCTATGAGAATGTGCATAAGGAACAGAATCCGAATCATCAGCGAATCCTAATCGTAGAAGATAATGATGAACTGCGCAACTATCTGTCACAGACACTGGCAGAAGAATATACGGTACAGAACTGCTGCAACGGCAAAGAAGCACTGACCATCATTCCGGAATACAAACCGGAACTGGTTATCTCGGACATTATGATGCCGGAAATGAGAGGGGATGAATTGTGTGACGCCATCAAAAATAATATCGAGACGTCGCATATTCCTGTTATCCTGCTAACAGCTCTTAATAATGAAAAAGACATATTGTCCGGCCTTCAGATTGGTGCTGACGAGTATATTGTCAAGCCATTTAATATTGGAATATTAAAAGCTACCGTCTCCAATCTGTTGATCAACCGCGCCCTTTTGCGAAGCAAATACGGGAGTCTGGATATGGACGATGAGGATGATCATGAAGACGAATGCATCAACTGCTCGCAGGATATCGACTGGAAGTTTATCGCCAATGTACGGAAGAATATAGAAGATAATATAGACAATCCGGCTCTTACAGTAGATGTGCTTTGCAATCTGATGGGAATGAGCCGTACCAGCTTCTACAACAAACTCAGGGCATTGACCGATCAGGCTCCGGGCGATTACATCCGCCTGATCCGCCTGAAACGTTCGGTGAAGTTGCTGAAAGAAGGTACACACAGTATAACAGAAATAGCAGAAATGACAGGATTTAGTGATGCGAAGTACTTCCGTGAAGTATTCAAGAAGCACTTCAACGTAAGCCCCAGCCAATATGGAAAAGAAGGCAAGCCCCACAAGGAGGGCAAGGCTGGAAAAGAAAACAAGTCCGATAAGGAAGGAGGAGAAAAAGAAGAATGAACATTTACCTCGAATCATTTGGAATCTTTTTTAAAATAGGCGCTTTCACCATTGGCGGAGGCTATGCAATGGTTCCACTTATTGAGAATGAAATCGTAACCAAACGAAAATGGATCGCACAGGAAGACTTTATCGACCTGCTGGCTATCTCTCAGTCCGCTCCGGGTATTCTGGCAGTGAATATCTCTATCTTTATAGGATATAAGCTGCGTGGCATTCGGGGAAGTATTGTCACAGCACTGGGGACTATACTCCCCTCATTTATTATCATTCTGGCCATCGCGCTCTTTTTCCATTCTTTCAAGGACAATCCGATTGTGGAACGCATATTTAAAGGAATACGACCCGCCGTGGTGGCATTGATCGCCGCACCGACTTTCACCATGGGACGGTCGGCCAAAATCAACCGGTACAACTTATGGATCCCCGTCGTATCGGCATTATTGATCTGGCTATTGGGCTTCTCCCCGATATGGATTATCATTGCTGCCGGTGTAGGAGGTTTCCTATGGGGAAAATTTAAAAAAGTGGAGAGTGAACACCCAAGGCTATGATTCAAGATTCATAATTCTAAATTAAAAAGAGATGATTTATCTTCAGTTATTTTATACGTTCTTTAAAATCGGACTTTTCGGTTTTGGCGGAGGTTACGCCATGCTTTCGATGATACAAGGTGAAGTAGTAACCCGCTATGGGTGGGTGACTTCGCAAGAATTCACAGACATTGTTGCCATCAGTCAGATGACTCCGGGGCCTATCGGTATCAATGCGGCTACTTATGTCGGGTTTTACGTCGACAGGAAGTGTGTGGGGATCGATTGTTGCCACATTCGCTGTTGTTTTTCCCTCTTTCATACTGATGCTGACAATCAGCAAATTCTTTCTGAAATATCAGAAACACCCGGTAGTGGAATCTATTTTTGCAGGATTGCGTCCGGCAGTTGTCGGATTATTAGCTTCTGCCGCACTGGTATTAATGAATGTGGAAAACTTCGGTTCACCTACAGAAGACACCTACACATTTGTCATCAGCATCATTATCTTCCTGATAGCCTTTATCGGCACCAGAAAATACAAGGCAAATCCGATATTAATGATTATCGCCTGCGGGATTGCAGGACTATTGCTTTATTAAAATGAAGCAATAAAAAAATGGAGAATGAAGAATTGCCTTGCTATTCAATAGCGCAACAAGATTCTTCACTCTCCATTTTTAATTCTTTATTTAATCAATTTACAGCTTGACCTTCTTACTTACCGATTTTGACTCATTATGAATACGGTCTAAAGCCGTCACCACATAGCGGTATTTGGTCTTACCCGTTTCATACGGCAGTTTGTAGAAAGGATTTCGGGTGATAGCTACGATATGTGACGGATCATCAAGATTCACCTTTTCTTTGGAACCGAAACGGTATACTACGTACTGAATGGCTTTGTCCATTTCAGTCTCCGCTTTCGGAGCAGTCCAGAAAAGTATATAGCCATCTTCTGTCCATACCTTTTTCATCTTGCGTACTTTACCCGGAGCTTTATCATCCATAAAGTCGAATACCGGAATCAAAGCCGGATATTTATGATACTCCTGTACCAAGGCATCCCGATATTTTCCAGCGTTCTCGACTACGGCTGCCGCATACCATTGGCAACTTCCGCCGATAGTCTGATAAGAACGCTGCAAAGCCATCTTTCGTGGAAGCTGGTTGATAGAAGGATTCTTCGGATCGGCATGCTGAATGGTATTCATGACTGCCTGACCGATAAACAACGGACGGTTTTCCGAATGCTTCGCCCACCAGTCAACCAGTGTTTCGTAATCGGCTGCCTTGTGTCCTATCTCCCAATAAATCTGAGGAATGTTATAATCAATCCATCCTTCACGTGCCCAAAGCAATACGTCGGCATAAAGATCATCATAGTTCTGCAAACCATTTGTGTTGCTGCCCAACGGATCTGTTTTCTGATTGCGGTAAATACCGAACGGGCTGATTCCGAACTTCACCCACGGCTTGATGCCCCGTATTGTTTCATGAAGTTTCTTGATCAGGATATTCACGTTGCCACGACGCCAGTCCGCCTTATTGCTGAAACCGCCTCCGTAACGGGCAAAGCTCGCATTGTCCGGGAAATCGACTCCCTTGATCGGATAAGGATAGAAATAATCGTCCATGTGGATAGCATCTACATCGTAACGGGATACAATATCGGAAACAATCTTGCAGATATGCTCACGGCTTTCGGGAAGTGCCGGATCAAAATAGATCTGATCGCCATAAGTGACAAACCATTCCGGATGTTCATGATAAATATGTGTCGGTGCCAATTGATTCTTCAATGAAGTCTTCACACGGTAGGGATTGATCCATGCATGGAATTCCATATTCCGTTTATGGCATTCTTCGATCATGAATTGCATCGGATCCCACATCGGAGAAGGCATTTGCCCTTGCGTTCCTGTCAGGAAACGACTCCACGGTTCGTGTTGTGAAGCATACAATGCATCCGCTTCGGGACGCACTTGAAAGATGATCGCATTAATACCCGCTCCCTGAAGAGAGTTCAGCTGACCAACCAGTGTCTGTTTCAGCTTCTCTGTCGGTATGCCACGGAACTGTCCGTTGACAGCCTGTATCCATGCAGCACGAAACTCACGTTTAGGATATGCATTGCCCGACGGCGCCTGCGCTCTTACTCCTGCCGCCAGAAGCAGAACTAATAAGAAAAGATAGTTTTTCAGATTCATAATGTTCTTGAGTCATAAAATAATGTGGTGCAAAGATAATAGATGCAGATACTATCTCCAACTATTATTGAGGCCATTCGACAACAAATCTTGCACCACCCGCGTAGCTAGTGTCCAGATAGACATTTCCATCCACTAATTCCATGATCTGACGGATAATAGACAATCCTAGTCCGGTGCCCTGAGTGAAGGCATCGATCTTCGCGAACCGTTCGAAAATGGAGTCCCGGTAGTTTTCATCGATTCCGGGACCGGAATCTTCGATAATAAAACGTACCAGACGATTCGGTTTGTCTTCTGCATAACTGAGACGTATAAAGCCGGATTCCGTGAATTTATTGGCATTGTTCAGCAAACCGAGCAGCACACGCTTCATCCAAATTTCAACCGTACACACATCGACCGGAGTAGAAGAAGGCATATATTGTAACTCGATTCCTTCTTTCAGATTCTGACGAATCAATCCCAAACATTCCTGACAACACGCATCTACACTCACTGGCTTTTTCGGTATATCATCCGTCTGAGAGTCCATGTCGGCTATATCAATCACATTATTTACCAAATCAAGCAGATATGCGTTGCTGCTCTCCATCTGACGGGCATATTCTTCCATCTCTTCCTGTGTCAGCCCACCGGCAGCCATCAAGGATGAAAAACCGATAATCGAATTGAGCGGAGTACGGATTTCATGTGTAATATGCTGGATAAAAGAGCTTTTCATGTGGCTAGCCTTGATGACTGCCTTATTTGCCGCATCCAGTTTCCGGTTCAACGACAAAGAGCGCATATAGTAAAACGTGATAACAATCAACAATATCAATACCAGGCATCCGACAATCACGGAAGTTATAAAGAGATTGCGGTTGACCTCCGCCCGCAATTCCAGCTTATCGTGCTCCAACTTATCCACTTCGAACTGCACGGTATATTTGCTTAATTGCTCGTCCAGTTCTGCCGAACGAATGGAATCATTAATATGTGCATAAGATTTATAAACCTCGCAGGCATCTTCAAAGCGTCCCATCTGCTCCATAAACTGTGCTTTCAACAGGTGATTGGCAGGATAACAGCTCCCCACCGAATGATGATAATCCATCAATGAATCCAGATAGTTGAGTGCCATCTGATTGTCATTCAACGTCCGCGCACAAAGAATTTTATATCCCAACCATCCTTCACGGGGAAAAGCATTCATATTTTCGTGATAAAACTTATCCGCTTCTGCAATAAACGGCTGCGCCTCCTTCTTCCCTTTCAATGCCAGCGTAGCAATCACTTGAAACTGATAATAACGCATGGTAAGCTCCGGTCGGACAGGGATATCCTTACGCTTCATTTTCTCAATCAGTCCCGGCATACGGTTCAAGTATTCCATCGCATTGGCATACTCCCCTCTAGCCAGATAAGTCTGGATGATATTCAGTGACACCACATAGGCATCTTCATAAAAACCCGCATCGCTAAATTTTTTCAGTGCGGAAGAATAGTATTCAAGACAGAGCTTGACGTTGTTGCTGAACACCCGATGATTATATCCGATACACATCTCGCTGCAAGCCATTCCGAAAGCACTTTTGGCCGCATCCGCATCCTTCTGAAGAAGTCCAGTCTCACGCATGGCCTCATCCTGCAAACCTTTCTCGGTAAGCAACTGAATATACTGGCGCCACTGCGTATAGCGATTATTGATATTACCACGCTTCAGACACCAGTCCATATATTCATATGCAACCACTTTCAGGCTATCCGTATTTCTCAACCGGTAATAATGGGAAGCAATCTGAGAATAAGCATCGTCGATTTTAGCAGTATCATTCTGCTGCCTTGCCAATCGCATATATTCCTGATAGAAAGGTATAAAATCTTTCTGACCTATTTTATTTGAGACACTGTCGGAAAGGGCTTCCAACTGTTTTTCTTTGTTTGTGCTACTAAAGGCTAAAGTAGATGCAAAACACAGAATGAATAAGCTAATAACCATCCGGATGTTTTTCACGATTCAAGTCAATTTGTTATTATTTTGAAATGTTTGTTTAAATTCCGGACCAAGATACGCCAATTATCCCGAAGCAATTTCTTTTTATTACCAATTATAACATATCTTAACCCGACCAAAAACCTTTCTTCTATCAATAAAATCGCTAACTTTGCCGACTATCATAAAAAAGGAGTATTTTATGTCAGAAAACAAACATATTTCGATCAAAGGAGCGCGGGTTAACAACCTAAAAAACATCGATGTAGATATTCCACGCAACAAACTTGTCGTGATCACCGGACTATCCGGTTCGGGGAAATCGTCGCTCGCTTTTGATACTCTCTATGCAGAAGGACAACGTCGTTATGTCGAGAGCCTTAGCAGCTACGCACGCCAGTTTCTGGGACGAATGAGCAAACCCGAATGTGATTTTATTAAAGGAATCCCACCGGCAATCGCCATCGAACAGAAAGTGAACAGCCGCAATCCAAGATCTACCGTAGGAACTTCCACCGAGATTTATGAATATCTGCGCTTGCTTTATGCGCGGGTGGGACGGACATATAGCCCCGTCAGCGGAGAAGAAGTCAAGAAGCATTCGACGGAGGACATCGTCAACTGTATGCTTTCGCATCCGGAGGGGACCAGATATACCGTATTGACCCCTATCCGCCTGCGCGAAGACCGTACCCTGCAGCAACAACTGGAGATAGACCTGAAACAAGGCTTCAACCGGGTGGAAGTGAACGGTGAAATGAAACGTATCGATGAATACAAGCCGGTGGCAGGCGACGAAGTTTATCTGCTGGTAGACCGTATGGCAGTGGCAAACACGAAAGATGCCATCAGCCGACTGACGGACTCTGCCGAAACTGCCATGTATGAAGGGGACGGTACGTGTATGCTACGTTTTTATCTGCCGGACGGCACCACCAGGCTATATAATTTCAGTACGAAATTCGAAGCGGACGGCATCACTTTTGAGGAGCCGAACGATCAGATGTTCTCGTTCAACTCTCCTATCGGTGCCTGCCCCGTATGCGAGGGCTTCGGCAAGGTGATCGGCATTGACGAGCATCTGGTAGTGCCCAACCGCTCGCTATCCGTGTATGAAGGGGCCATCGTCTGCTGGCGTGGCGAGAAGATGGGAGAATGGAAAGATGAACTGATTCATAATGCGGATAAGTTCGATTTCCCGATTTTCACTCCTTACTATGAGCTGACAGACGAGCAACGTCGCACACTCTGGGAAGGAAACCAATACTTCCATGGCATCAACGATTTCTTCAAGATGCTGGAAGAGAATCAATATAAGATACAATACAGGGTAATGCTGGCACGCTACCGGGGAAAAACAATCTGTCCGAAATGTCACGGTACACGTTTGAAACCGGAAGCAGGATATGTGCGGGTAGACGGAAAGAGCATTTCCGAACTGGTAGATTTACCCATCACGGAACTAAAAGAGTTCTTCGACCATCTGAACCTCAACGAACACGATAGCAATGTAGCCCGCAGAATTCTGATTGAAATCAACAGCCGCATCCGCTTTCTGATAGATGTAGGATTGGGATATCTGACTTTAAACCGGCTCAGCAACTCGCTGTCGGGTGGAGAAAGCCAGCGTATCAACCTGGCAACGTCATTAGGAAGCAGCCTCGTCGGCAGTCTCTATATTCTGGATGAGCCGAGTATCGGTTTGCACAGCCGTGACACCGACCGTCTGATCCGCGTATTGCGTCAATTGCAGGAACTCGGAAATACGGTGGTAGTGGTAGAGCACGATGAAGAAATAATCCGTGCCGCCGACTACATCATCGATATCGGTCCGAATGCCGGCCGCCTGGGAGGAGAAGTCGTTTATCAGGGCGATATGAAAGACCTGAAAAAAGGCAGCAATAGTCATACGGTACGTTATCTGTTGGGAGAAGAGGAGATTCCCGTTCCCGAACATCGTCGGCCGTGGAACAATTATATCGAACTGACAGGTGCCCGCGAAAACAATCTGAAAGGAGTGAATGTAAAGTTCCCTCTCAATGTGATGACAGTAGTCACGGGTGTTTCCGGTTCCGGTAAGAGTACGTTAGTGCGGGATATCTTCTATCGGGCACTAAAGCGCGAACTGGATGAATGCAGCGACCGCCCGGGAGAGTTCTCTTCTATCGGTGGAAGCCTACGTGACTTGAGAAATATCGAATTTGTCGATCAAAACCCAATAGGCAAATCGTCCCGTTCCAATCCGGTGACTTACATCAAGGCTTATGATGAAATCCGGAAGCTATGGGCGGAACAGCCTCTGGCAAAACAAATGGGATACACAGCCGGACATTTCAGTTTTAACAGCGAAGGCGGACGATGCGAGGAATGTAAAGGCGAAGGAACCATCACCGTAGAAATGCAGTTTATGGCAGACTTGGTGCTGGAATGCGAATCCTGTCACGGTAAACGTTTTAAAGCAGATACACTGGAAGTGAAATTCCAGGATAAGAACATCTATGATGTACTGGAAATGACAGTAAACCAAGCCGTCGAATTCTTCACCGAACATGGTCAGAAGAAAATTGTAAAAAGACTGCTTCCACTACAGGATGTCGGACTGGGATATATCAAATTAGGCCAGTCCTCTTCTACCCTATCCGGTGGCGAAAACCAACGTGTGAAGCTGGCATTCTACCTGAGTCAGGAGAAAGCCGACCCGACCCTGTTTATTTTTGACGAACCAACCACCGGACTGCACTTCCACGACATCCGCAAGCTGTTGGATGCCTTCGACGCACTCATCCGACGGGGACACAGCATTGTCATCATCGAACATAATATGGACGTTATCAAATGTGCCGATTATGTAATCGACCTCGGACCGGAAGGCGGAGACAAAGGCGGAAATATCGTAGCGGTAGGTACCCCGGAAGAAGTAGCC
>ENA-ORNB01001868-ORNB01001868.1-human-gut-metagenome-genome-assembly--contig:-NODE-1868-length-13087-cov-3.072667_pt1 | contig 13087 bp, 9 predicted proteins | sample MGYA00242112_ERZ509016 | MGnify/ENA primary metagenome ERZ509016 (study PRJEB26280, sample SAMEA2338705) | human gut metagenome | biome: human gut; feature: human-associated habitat; material: faeces...
CCCCCAGCCGTACCTTATTGCTGACGTCGTTGATGTCGTTATTGGTGATCTTCATGTTACTGTACAATGAGTTCAAGGACGTGAAGGAGAGTGGCGTGATCTTGTTGAACCTGCCGTTGGCGTTGATCGGTGGCGTGATTATCCTATGGCTTACTTCCGGCGAGATCAGTATCCCGGCGATTATCGGTTTCATTTCCTTGTTTGGTATCGCTACCCGAAACGGTATGCTGCTGATCAGCCACTATACGCATTTGCGTGGAGAGGGAATGGGATTGCGAGAGTCCGTGATACAAGGTTCCCTAGACCGTTTGAACCCGATCTTGATGACGGCGTTGAGTTCCGCCTTGGCGTTGATTCCATTGGCGTTGAATGGCGATCTTCCCGGAAATGAGATCCAAAGCCCGATGGCGACGGTGATCTTGGGTGGTTTATTAACCTCTACGTTCTTAAACGGATTCATCATCCCGATTGTTTATCTGATAATGAACAAGAATAAAGAATAAGTTTTATGAAATCATATATTATAGTCGCCGCCTTGTCTGTATTGACAGGCGGCCTTTCCGCCCAGACTTCTATAGAGGACGTGCTCCGGAGCGTGGAGGCGAACAATAAGGATTTACAGGCGAACAGCCAGTTGGTCCAGTCGCAGAAGCTGGAGGCGAAGTTGGATAATAATTTGCCAGACCCTTCGGTCTCTTATTCGCATTTCTGGGGGAATAAAGAAGGGATGGGATTCACGGGCGAGTTCGTGGCTTCCCAAAGCTTTGATTTCCCGTCCGTATATGTCCGGAAGCATAAGCTGACGAAGGCGAAATCCGCGGGTTTGGATCGTCAAGGGATGGCTTTTCGTCAGCAAATCTTGTTGCAGGTGAAAGAGGTTTGCCTAGATTTGGTGCTGTTGAACCAGCAGAAGAACCTATTGGATACCCGTCTTAGGAACGCCGAGCAACTTTCCGCTTTTTATGCGACTCGTTTGGAGAAAGGAGATGCGAATATCCTTGAGACAAACAAGATCGATCTGGAATTATTGAACGCCCGGACAGAGGCCCGGATGAACGAGACTTCCCGTATTGCCAAGCTGCAGGAGCTGGCTACCTTGAATGGCGGTATCGCTATCGAGTTTACGGATACGGTTTACGCCTTGCCGGATAGGGAGGTGCTTTCCTTTGATGAGCTGAGAACGGAGGCGATACAATCCGATCCGCAATTACAGACTTTGCGTAGCGACCAGACGACAGCCCTTCGGCAGGTGAGCGTGAATAAGGCGAAAGGTCTGCCCGGCTTTGAGTTAGGGTATCGTATGAATCCCGCCTCGGGTGGAGAGCGTTTCAATGGTTTCTTGGTAGGAATCACCATCCCGTTGTTCTCGAACCGTAATAACGTGAAACAGGCGAAGGCTCAGGCCCGCTATACGGAGATGCAGTTGGAGAGCGCTTCTTTCACGATAGAGAATGGGTTGAGGCAGCTATATGACCAGTCTGTCTCCTTAAAGAAATCTATCGATGAATATAAGGATGTGCTGAAAAGGCAGAATAGCTTGGTCTTGTTGAACAAGGCTATACAGGCCGGGCAAATCTCTATGATCGAGTATTTCGTGGATGTGACGACCTATTACCAAAGCGTGCAAAACTACCTGCAATTGCAAAACCAATACCAAAAGGTCATGGCGCAATTGTATAAGTATCGATTATGATAAGGAACACAACTGTGTTTTCTCTTGAACACAGTTGTGTTTATCCACAGATACAGTTGTGTTTTCTCACGAACACAACTGTGTTTTTACGTTCTCTAAGGATAGCTTAAAGTCACGGATCAATTCTTTCATCACCTCTTCCACGGATAATTCCTCCCAGAATAAAGACGCTACCTGTCCGATCTCTAACTCGCCTTCCTTTAGGTCGCCCTCAAAGATTCCTTTCTTGGCACGTCCTTTGCCTAATAACTCACGTAATTCTTCCACGGACGCTCCCCGGGCTTCCGCTTCTTCCACTGCCGTAGCGAAATCTCCTTTTACCAGACGGGTAGGAGACAGTTTCTTTAATAATAACTTCGTATCGCCTTCCTTAAGATTCAAGCATAGTTTCTTGAAATTCTCGTGTGCCGAGCTTTCTTTGGTTAGGGCGAAACGAGTGCCTATCTGTACGCCGTCGGCCCCTAGTGCGAGTGCCGCTAGCATCGCTTGACCGTTTCCGATACCTCCTGCCGCCAAAAGGGGGAGAGAGGTCGCTTTCCGGACAGCGGGGATCAGGCACATCGTAGTTGTTTCCTCCCGTCCGTTGTGCCCGCCGGCCTCGAAGCCTTCGGCAACTATGGCATCCACTCCGGCCTCCTCGCATTTCGTGGCGAATTTAGAGCTGCTTACCACGTGAACGACCGTCATGCCATGATCCTTCAAATACTTTGTCCATGTTTTCGGGTTGCCGGCGGAGGTAAATACGATCTTCACTTTTTCCTCCACCAATATCCGCATCAAGGTATCGATTTCCGGATACATCAGCGGGACATTCACGCCAAAAGGCTTGTCGGTCGCCGCCTCGCATTTACGGATATGTTCCCGGAGCACTTCCGGGTGCATGGAGCCTGCCCCGATCAATCCTAATCCACCGGCGTTACTAACCGCTAAAGCTAGCCGCCAACCACTACACCAAACCATTCCCGCCTGTATGATGGGATACTGAATACCAAAAAGACTACAAATTCGATTCATATTATTTCTTGCGTTAATCTCGCTAAAATTAGTGAACTATTTTTATTGGAACAACAATTTCTTTGTCGAGGTTGTTGAATAGGCATATAACTTTAAAATATAAGAGATATGCCAGAGAATATAATGAAAACGTTATGGGATGAGAGCGATGATCATCACGATGAGACCATGTCTACCAATTCGGTATTGTCGGATGATTACACGTCTAATGACATTCAAGATTTACAAGAAACGATCGAAAATGAAAATATCGAGGACGGTATAGAGAGCGATTCGATTGAACATTGAATGAAAGCATATTGGGTCCCCGAAGGGAAGATCTCCCTTTGGGGATCTTTTTTGTGTGAATTGTGAAAATCTTTTTCCGGATTCTAAATAATAACAATTTGAAATAGAATTGTAACGCAAAACTTCGTTATCTTTGTCCATTGTAATTCTAATATAACAATGGCATGAATAAAACGCTTATGGCCGCAGGTTTAGCGGTTATTTTGGGAGCTTGTTCCTCCTCAAAGAAAAGCGATGTAGCGGAAGGCGCTACACCCAATCCGTTTTTTGCGGAGTATACGACACCGTTCGGGGTGCCTCCGTTTGACCAAATAGAGGTGGCTCATTACAAGCCGGCTCTTTTGAAAGGTATGGAAGAGCAGTCGAAGGAGATCGAGGCGATCGTGGCAAATCCGGATGTGCCGACATTCGAGAATACGATCGTGGCCTTAGACCAAAGTGGCGAGTTGCTTACTAAAGTAATGTATGCTTTCGGTGGCCAATCCAGTGTGAATACCACGGACGAGATCCAAGAGCTCGAACGTGAGCTTTATCCCCTTTTATCCAAACATTCGGATGATATCAGCTTAAATCCCAAGCTTTTCGCCCGGGTGAAATCCGTATATGAGAATCAGGCGAGCTTCCATCTGGATAAGGAACAGAAGAAGCTGTTGGAGGAAACCTATAAAAGCTTTGTCCGGGGAGGAGCCAATCTGCCGGAGGATAAGCAGGCGAAGTTGCGTGAGCTGAATGAGAAGATATCCATGCTCCAACTTACTTTCGGACAGAATACCTTGAAAGAGACCAACGCTTTCCAATTAGTGATCGATAATAAAGAGGACTTATCCGGTCTGCCGGAAGACGTGATTGTCAAGGCGGCGCAAACGGCCCAAGAGAATGGTCTGGATGGTAAATGGGTGTTTACCCTCCATAATCCGAGCGTGATGCCTTTCCTTCAATACGCCGATAAGCGTGATTTGCGAGAGAAGATCTTCAAGGCGTATACAAATCGTGGCAACAATAATAATGAGAATGATAATAAGGAGGTCGTTAAGCAGCTGGTTACCGCTCGTCTGGAGAAAGCCCGATTGATGGGATATGAGGATTATGCCGCTTTCGTATTGGAAGAGAATATGGCGAAGAACGAGAAGAACGTGTACGACTTGCTCGATAAAATCTGGCCGTCTGCTTTGGCGAAAGCGAAAGAGGAATTGGCCGATATCAACGCCGAGATCAAGAAGGAAGGTGGTAATTACGAGGCCGAGGGCTGGGACTGGCGTTATTATTTCGAGAAAGCCAAGAAAGCGAAATATAACTTGGACGAGAACGAGATGCGTCCTTATTTTGAGTTGGGACATGTACGTGAGGGCATCTTCTATGTAGCCAATAAATTATATGGTATCACGTTTACCGAGATCAAGGACATCCCGAAACCGGACCCCGACGCTCTCGCTTTCGAGTGCAAGGATAAAGATGGTACGCATCTGGGCGTGCTGTATATGGATTTCTTTACCCGCCCGGGCAAAGGAGGTGGCGCATGGTGCGGCGGTTACCGTTCACAAACGTATAAAGATGGGAAACGGGTAGCCCCGGTGGTTACTACCGTATTTAATTTCAGTAAACCGGCGGAGGGACAACCGGCGCTTTTGACGGCCGACGAGACCGAGACCGTATTCCATGAGTTCGGTCATGCTTTGCACGGTTTATTCTGTGACGTTCATTATTATGGCGTGTCCGACGTGCCTCGTGACTTTGTGGAGCTACCTTCGCAAGTCGATGAGCATTGGGCCGTTGAGCCGGAGGTATTGAAAGTGTACGCTAAACATTACCAGACCGGCGAGGTAATACCGCAAGCCCTTGTAGACAAGATGATTAAGAGTGGCAAGTATGGACAAGGCTTCGCTACGACGGAGTATCTGGCCGCCTCTTATCTGGATATGGATTATCATGTATTGAAAGAGATCCCTGCCGATTTGGATATCGAGAAATTTGAGGCTAAGGTCTTGGGCGATCGTGGTCTGATCCGTCAGATTCCGTCTCGCTATCGCTCCACTTATTTCGGACATACGATGGAAGGTGGATATACCGCCGGTTATTATAGCTATATCTGGGCGGAAGTGTTGGATTGCGACGCTTTCCAAGCTTATAAGGAGACGGGTGATATCTTCAACCCGGAGGTTGCCTCTAAATTCCGTAAATACGTATTAACTCCGGGCGGTATCGATGATGCTATGGATATGTACGTGAATTTCCGTGGTAAACAACCAAGTATCGATCCGTTGTTGGAGAACAGAGGGCTAAAATGAGAAGAATAATTAGAATAATTCATAATTCATAACTCATAAATCAAAAATCAGTAAAGATGAAACAATTAATTATGGCAGCAGGATTAGCCGTTATGCTTACTGCCTGCGGTACTTCCGAAAAGAAGACCGTGGAGGGGGGAAACCCGTTCTTTGCGGAATATACCACCCCGTTTGGAGTTCCACCTTTTGATCAAATCAAGTTCGAGCACTACAAACCGGCCCTATTGCAAGGCATGGAAGAGGGACGCAAGGAGATCGAGGCGATCGTGAATAACCCGGAGGAGCCGACGTTCGAGAATACGATTGTCGCTTTGGATGAGCAGGGTGCGTTGCTTCGGAAGGTCCAGATTGTTTTCGGTGGACAGAATAGCGTGAATACGAATGATGAGATGCAGGCGTTAAGCCGTGAGATGTCGCCGCTATTGTCAAAATATAGTGATGATATCAACTTGAATCCGAAATTATTCGCTCGTGTGAAGGCTGTATACGATAAGAAGGATGAGTTGGGTCTCGATAAGGAGCAAATGAAGTTATTGGAGGAGACTTATAAGGACTTCGTTCGGGGTGGCGCTAATCTTTCCGCTGAGGATCAGGCTAAATTGCGTGAGTTGAATAGCAAGATCTCCATGCTACAGCTTACTTTCGGACAGAATATGCTGAAAGAGACGAACGCTTTTAAATTGGTGATCGACAAGCAGGAGGATCTTTCCGGTCTGCCCGAGACCTTGATCGCTAACGCCGCTCAAGCGGCCAAGGATGCCGGGATGGAAGGCAAATGGGTATTTACCTTGCAGAATCCGAGCGTGATGCCGTTCTTGCAATATTCCGATAAACGTGAGTTGCGTGAGAAGATGTTCAACGCTTATATCAACCGTGGTAATAATAATAATGAGAACGATAACAAGGAAGTGGTTCGTGATTTGGTTGCCGCTCGTTTGGCGAAAGCGAAGTTGATGGGCTACGATGATTACGCTTCTTTCGTGTTGGAGGATCGTATGGCGAAAAGCTCGGATAAGGTTTATCAATTGTTAGATGAGGTTTGGAAGCCTGCTTTGGCGAAAGCGAAAGATGAGTTGGCCGATATAAACGCCGAGATCAAGAAAGAAGGCGGCAATTTCGAGGCCGAGGGCTGGGATTGGCGTTATTATTTCGAGAAGGCCAAGAAGGCTAAATTCAATTTGGATGAGAATGAGGTTCGTCCTTACTTGAAGTTGGATAATGTTCGTGAGGGTGCTTTCTATGTAGCTAATAAGTTATATGGTATCACGTTTACCCCGATCCGTAATATCCCGTTGCCTTATCCGGAAGCGCAGGCTTTTGAGTGCAAAGATAAGGATGGCTCTCATTTGGGCGTTATTTATTTCGATTTCTTCCCTCGTGCCAGCAAGCGTGGTGGTGCGTGGTGCGGTTCTTATCGTCCGCAGGCTTATAAGGATGGCAAGCGTGTGGCTCCGGTCGTAACGATCGTTTGTAACTTTAGCCAGCCCGCTCCGGGACAACCTGCGTTGTTGAGCGCTGATGAGGCGAATACATTGTTCCATGAGTTCGGTCATGGTTTGCACGGCTTGTTCCGTGACGTGCATTACTCGGGTGTTTCTGGTGTTCCTCGTGATTTCGTGGAGTTGCCTTCACAGGTTATGGAGCATTGGGTATTCGAGCCGGAAGTATTGAAGGTGTACGCTAAGCATTACCAGACCGGCGAGGTGATCCCGGCCGAGTTGATCGAGAAGTTGGATAAGAGCGGTAAGTACGGACAAGGTTTCGCTACGACGGAGTATCTGGCGGCTTCTTATCTGGATATGGATTTCCATGCGGTCAGTGGTGATGCGGCGGATAAGAAAGTGATAAAGTTCGTTGACCAGACGAATAATGTTCCGGCCAACTTGAACGTGATGGATTTCGAGCAACAGACGTTAGGCCGTCGTGGTTTGCTGAAACAAATCCCTTCCCGTTACCGTACGACTTACTTCAACCATACGATGGGTGGTGGCTACACCGCCGGCTATTATAGCTACATCTGGGCCGAGGTATTGGATTGTGACGCTTTCGAGGCATTCAAGGAAACCGGCGACATCTTTAACCAAGAATGTGCCGATAAATTCCGTAAATATGTCTTGACCCCGGGCGGTATCGACGACGCTATGGATATGTACAAGAACTTCCGTGGCAAGGAACCGGGTACGGATCCGTTGCTGAAGAATAGAGGATTGAAATAATCTAGAAATGGAGATTTTATAAAGGCGGACTGGTTGGTTCGCCTTTTTTTGTATATGCTCAGCCTCCCGGATCTGTATTACATTTGCTAAGTTTTATTACGTAAAAATAGCGATAATATGGAGAAAAAGGATTTAGTAGAAGGAATGAGGCTGTATATCTATAAGTTGCGTATGGATGGGCGTTATTCCACGGCGAAGAGCTATCAGGATGCATTAAACTCATTCATGCGGTTTTGTGGGTTGGAGGTAATTCCCTATATCTATGTCAATAAGGAGAACCTTCGGCGTTATCAGGCCTTTTTGTTGAACAAAGGATGTACATGGAACACGGTGTCGACCTATATGCGTCGGATCCGTTGTGTGTACAACATGGCGGTGGAGGAAGGGCTGGCCCCCTATATCCCTTATTTATTTAAGGGAGTTTTCACGGGTATAGAGAGCAAACGCAAAAAGGCGTTACCACAGGATTTATTACGTTCTCTGATGACGGCCCCATTAGATGATCCGGAACTGAGAAAAACACGGCAGGCATTGTGCCTGATGTTCCAGTTTTGCGGTATGGCATTCGTGGATTTCGCTCATCTGAAAAAGGAGAATGTCCGGGGTGGGGTTTTGGAATATAAACGCCAGAAAACGGGTACTCCGATGCTTATAGAGGTACAATCTACCGCATGGGAGTCGCTGAGGGAACTGTCAAGTGATGTAGGTAAGGACTCACCCTATTTGTTTCCTTTCTTGAAAGGGATAAAAGTGGGAAAAGAAGCCTACAAGGAGTACACTTCCGCTTTGGCCCATTTTAACCGGAACTTGAAGAGGTTGGCGAGAGCCTGCGGTGTGTCTATCCCGATCACCTCATATTCGATCCGTCATTCTTTTGCGATGATTTTGAAGGAACAGGATGTCCCGATTGAGATGATCAGCGAACTATTGGGCCATAAATCGATCAAGACTACACAAATCTATTTGAAAAGTTTCTCGTTGGAAAAGATGTCTGCGGTGAATAAAATTTGTTTTGAGAGTGTGTACAATCATGTACCGAAAGTAGGGTAAAGGGAGTAGGCTACTTGGGGAGTAGCGTTCATTTCACGGTGCAAATGTAGCAAAAAATAGCAAATAACAAGCAATCATTAGTTTTAGTTTGTGCTCCGGCCTTGATTCTCCTTAAATCTTCGTTCTTATTCCTAGTGTATAGACATGGCAATAGAGACGAAATGATCTCGTATTTCCTACATCATCACGTCCCTTCTAAAAATCGAACATACATTCCTGTAGAGACGGGGCGTGCCCCGTCTCATCCCCTCCAAATGGTAACTTAAAGATACTATCAGACAGTGGGAGACGGGGCACGCCCCGTCTCTACAACCGGGTGATAACCGTTCTCGCACCTTTAGGCTACTTCCCAAGTAGCCTAAGATTTCAAGAGATGGTAATTTTCAGTAATGCCATATTTGAAAATATAAAGCACTGTTTATCAAGATGATATAAATGATTCTTGGTAGGGCTCTGAATTGCCGTGGGGTCTGTTTTCGGGCCACGGGATAACCACTAGAAAAGATAATCATAGAGATGGATATATTGACAGGCAAGTGCTCGGATAGGTTCATGGCGCATGTTCTGAAGCGACGTGACCAGGAGGCCGTCCGCTGGTACGTGCTCACGCTCCCTACCGCCGGTGGCGGGCGTGACAGGATCAGCCCCTCGAAGGGACTGGACGTTGAGCTTTCGTGGGGAGGCCTTGTTCGAGTATTTCTCCCCCTCGTATGTCGAGGCGAGGAAGGTGGGCGGCAAGATGGTCAACACGAAACGGCCCCTGCTGTACAACTACGTGTTCATCCATGCCTCGGAGAACGAGATCTTTAGTCTGAAGCGTACGCTTCCCCTGTACAATTTCCTACCCCGGGTTTCCTCGGGTGGACAGTCTTACTTTCCCTACCTCTCGGATCGTGAGATGGAGACCTTACGTTGGGTCGCGGCGTCTTACTCCAACGAGCTTCCGGTGTACGTGCCTGATAGTGGCCACCTGTTGAAAGGCGACCGTGTGCGTATCACCTCCGGCCCTTTTTCCAATATGGAGGCGGAGGTGGTGGTGCAGCCGGGCGGTGGGCATAAGGACGTGATGGTGCGTATCCTCGACTGTCTGTGGGTCCCCTTGTTCGAGGTGAGAGCGGGGGAGTACGAGTTGATCGAGCTGAACACGGGGGGCAAGCACGTGTATACCCATTTGGACAACGACCGTCTGTCGGAGGGCTTGCACGATGCCTTGGGCCGTTACCATGCCTCTGGCGTGGTAGTGGATGAGGATGCCCGTCTGGCCCGTGAGGTTCTGCGTGGCTACGCCTCTCTCCGTGGTGAGACCGACGTGATCCGTTGCAAGCTTTACTCTTTGCTCCTTCCTGCCTATCTGCTTTTGGGCGAGTCGGATGAGTTCGATCGTTTGCGCTCCACGATGCGCAGCATGCTCCCCGTGATAAAAGCGCCGCAATCCCGTGCCTTGTTGCTGGTCACGCTGTACGGCTGTACGGACAGCAGCCTCTACCAGCGCATGGCGCACGAGGTGGTTGACCCGTGGCTGGACGAGCCTTCTCCCAAGAAAAGTAAGTCTGTGTTGATACGTCGTCTACGTGATTACGACGGTTGGCTGAAACATAATGAATAAGGAATAATTCAAAATTCATACATCATACATCATAATTCAAGACATGTCTTCCCTTCCTTCGGGCATCCGTTTGATGAACCTGTTGCGTGACCATTTGACAGAGATCATGGATCGTGAGCGTGCGAACCTGAACTCAATACACCTGTATTGTACGGGATCTTACTGGGTGTCGTTCGAGCGTTCTGCCTATCAGTTGCGTCGTGTGTTTCCGGATAGCGAGACTACGCCGCTGCGCCTGTTCGCTTATCCGTTCCCGATCGTGATGGTGTCCGTTACGGATCGCTCACTCCGTTTGTACGCCCGTAAACATATCTTGAGGAGGGACGAGACGGATTACAAGCTATTGACCGTCCCCGGGCTTCCCATGGCGGATTACCATGTATGGCACGCTGGCGAGGTGGAAGGCTTGCCCCAGCTGACATGAACTCCAAATATGAAGCGCTGGAAAAGTAATAAACTCAATTATGGTATAATGATTTTGATTGATGGTTGGCAATTAGCATGAAATTTCGTATATTTACTCTAGAGGAAAAATAATTGTCATAAATTAATGAAAGCGGACGTGCTAAATTCGATAAAAGAGACCTTACGTAAGGTGATCTTGATTTCCATCTGAAAGGCACTCATAAGGAAATGCCGTCCGATGAGATGGGCAATGGGGCGATAGACCCCCATGAGCAATCTTAGGTGACTTGCGCCACTAACCTAAGATATTTTACCAACGCACCTAAGATACATGGTGGATGAACCTAGGATATTTTTTTAGTCAAAACAAATGCTTTGGGTCTGTTACGGATCTGAAGTGACTACTTATATACAATAATCATTATGTCAGAGGAAATCAAAATTGCTGTAGCTGGAACCGGTTATGTCGGGTTGAGTATTGCTACGCTGTTGGCACAGCATCATCCGGTCACTGCGGTTGACGTTATACCGGAGAAGGTGGAGACGCTAAACCGGAAGCAATCTCCTATTCAGGATGAGTATATCGAAAAATACCTAAAGGAGAAGGAGTTGAACTTGACGGCTACGCTTGATGGAGCGTCCGCTTATCGTGATGCCGATTTCATCGTTATTGCGGCTCCTACCAATTATGATCCGGTGAAGAACTATTTTGATACGCACCATATTGAGGATGTGATCGATCTGGTATTGAGTGTTAATCCAAGGGCGGTGATGGTGATCAAGTCGACCATTCCGGTCGGATATTGCCGGAGTCTTTATCTGAGATACGCCCAAAAGGGTATTGAGCGACTCAATCTGCTGTTTTCTCCGGAGTTTTTGCGTGAGAGCAAGGCGCTTTATGACAATCTTTATCCCAGCCGTATAATCGTTGGTTATCCCAAATTGCTAAGCGATGAGCAATTCAATGCGGAGAATGAGGCGATCGAGAGGATTGCGGATATTCCGGGTTTGGAGAAGGCTGCCCACACGTTCGCCGCCCTGCTTCAAGAAGGTGCCATTAAACAGGATATTCCGGCGCTATTCATGGGAATGAAGGAGGCCGAGGCCGTGAAGTTGTTTGCTAATACCTATCTGGCTTTGCGTGTAAGTTATTTTAACGAGTTGGATACCTATGCGGAGGTGAAAGGTTTGGATTCGAGTGCCATCATCCAGGGCGTGGGGCTGGATCCTCGTATTGGCACGCATTATAACAACCCTAGCTTTGGTTACGGGGGCTACTGTCTGCCGAAGGACACCAAGCAGTTGCTCGCCAATTATCAGGATGTTCCCCAGAATATGATGACCGCGATCGTGGAGAGCAATCATACCCGTAAGGATTTCATTGCGGACCAGGTGTTGCGCAAGGCCGGCTACTACGATTATAGCGAGAGGAACATTTTCCGGTGCTCCGAAGAGCGAGAATGCGTCGTGGGGGTATACCGTTTGACGATGAAATCGAACAGTGATAATTTTCGCCAGTCCTCTATTCAAGGCGTGATGAAACGTATCAAGGCGAAAGGGGTCAAGGTGATCGTCTATGAGCCTGCATTGAAAGACGGGAGTTCTTTCTTCGGCAGTGCCGTGGTGAATGATCTCGCCCGTTTCAAGGAGATGAGCCACGCCATCATAGCCAATCGTTATGATGATTGTCTGGACGATGTGTTGGGAAAGGTCTATACGAGGGATATCTTCGGTAGGGATTGAATCTTTAGATGATGGCTTTACAAGAGAGGCTGGGAAGGAATAAGACCATACTGGCTAATTTTTCCTATCTGAGTTTGCTGCAGGTATTCGCTATTCTATTTCCATTGCTTACCTATCCTTACTTGCTTCGGGTTATAGGCTTGGAATTGTATGGCGTGATCATATTCGCTCAATCTATAATAAACTATGTATCGCTGGTGATCAACTTCGGGTTCAATATGTCCGGAGCGAGGAACGTGGCGACTTACAAGCAGGATAGGGCAAGATTATCCCGGATCGTCACATCCATTTATTGGTGTAAGTTCATTTTATGGCTTGTTTGCCTAGTCCTGTATTTATCGGTCATCAGTATGGTTCCGTTCTTTGAGGATCATTATTGGGTGTATATTCTTTCTTTTCTGTTGACATTCAACGAGCTTATGTTGCCCATCTGGTTCTTTCAAGGGATTGAGAAAATGAAATATATCACATTCGTAAACCTGTCTGCCCGCCTGTTGTTTGTGGTTGCCATATTCTTGTTTGTCCATCGGCAAGAGGATTATTTGCTGGTTCCCTTGTTAAATGGGATCGGAGCTATACTGGCTGGTTGTCTCTCTTTATATATCTTGTTGGGAAAAGAGAGAGTAAGGTTTTCTTTGATACCGGTAAGGGAATTGCGATCGACCTATAAAGAGAGCTTGCCCTTATTTGTTTCGATCCTGTCCACACAGATTTATGTGAACGTTAATAAATTGGTGATCGGTTCTTTTCTGGGGATGTTGGAGGTTTCCATTTATGATATGGCGGG
>ENA-ORNB01001872-ORNB01001872.1-human-gut-metagenome-genome-assembly--contig:-NODE-1872-length-13080-cov-2.959463_pt1 | contig 13080 bp, 12 predicted proteins | sample MGYA00242112_ERZ509016 | MGnify/ENA primary metagenome ERZ509016 (study PRJEB26280, sample SAMEA2338705) | human gut metagenome | biome: human gut; feature: human-associated habitat; material: faeces...
CTCAAGCTCCTCCAGGAGCTCTATTGTAAGACGGGCATATTCCGGATCGGACCGGTCTCTGAGCCGTGGGAGATTTACCCGGTCTTCCCGGAGAATCTTTCCGCAGTCCCGGCTCATGAGGATGATCCGGTCGGCCAGATAGATCGCTTCGTCCACGCTGTGGGTGACAAAGAGGATCGTTTTCTTATGCTTTTCCCAGATGTTTAAGAGCTCCTTCTGGAGAACGATCCGGGTATAGGCGTCCAGCGCACCGAAGGGCTCGTCCATCAGGACTACGTCGGCAGCTTCAATAGCAGCGTCCGATCCCATTGCCCCCATAGCGATGCCGATGTCTGCGCGCGACAGAACTGGCGCATCGTTGATGCCGTCTCCGACAAATGCAACTTTGCCTTGTTTTTTGGCAAGGATTTCCTCAACGGCAGCGACTTTGTCACCCGGCATCAATTCGCTTCTAACCTCATCAATGCCAAGTTCGGCGGCTGCAGCCTGAGCAACAGTCTGGCGATCGCCTGTGAGCATGACAACTTTTTTGACGCCTGCGGCTTTAACCTCTTGCACAGCTTTGGCAGCGTTGGGCTTAAGACGATCGGCAATAACGATGTGGCCGCCATAGACTCCGTCGACAGCAACATGAACAATGGTGCCTACGCTGCGGCAGGAGATGCATTCAACGCCAAGCTCGGCCATCAGCTTTTCATTGCCGGCAGCTACTTCATGTCCGTCAACGGAGGCAATAACGCCTTTGCCGGCCAGTTCGCGTACATTGCTGACGCGGCTGCGATCAAGTTTTTTGCCGTGAGCTTTTTGAAGACTTTTGCTGATCGGATGCGACGAAGCGCTTTCGGCCAGAGCGGTGAGCTCAATCAGCTTGTCTTCATTCATTGAGTTGTGATGCACGGCCGTGACTTCAAAGACGCCTTGTGTGAGGGTTCCGGTTTTATCCATCACCAGCGTTGCCGTTTGCGACAGTGCTTCCAGATAGTTGGATCCTTTTACCAAGATGCCTTCCTTGCTCGCTCCGCCAATGCCGGCAAAAAATGAGAGCGGAATGCTGATTACCAGAGCACACGGACAACTGATCACGAGAAAGACAAGCGCTCGATAAATCCAGTCGTCCCATTGCGCTTCCAGCCCCATGCCCCAAAGGCGAACGAGCGGCGGAATTATGGCAAGGGCCAGTGCTCCGAAGAATACGATCGGTGTGTAAACACGAGCAAAGCGAGTGATGAATGCTTCCGATTGTGATTTGCGGGACGAAGCATTTTCGACAAGTTCCAAAATCTGCGAGACTGTCGAGTCACCGAAAAGTTTTGTCGTTTTAATGTAAAGCACACCCGTCAGATTGATGCAACCGCTGGTGACTTCCTCACCTTCTGCGATGCTTCTCGGAACACTTTCCCCGGTCAGGGCACTCGTATTAAGACTCGAAGAACCACGCATCACAATGCCGTCGAGAGGAACTTTTTCGCCGGGTTGCACAACGATGATCGAACCTTTTTCGACTTGTTCAGGATCGACACGCTCAAGCACGCCGTTTTGCTCAATGTTGGCGTAGTCGGGACGTATGTCCATCAGTTCGCTGATGTTTCTGCGGCTCTTGCCGACGGCGTAGGCTTGGAACCACTCGCCGATCTGGTAGAAAAGCATCACGGCTACGGCTTCGGTGTAGTCGCCTGTCTCGTCGTAGATCGCAATGGCAATGGCACCCAATGTGGCTACCGCCCTGAGGAAGTTTTCGTCAAATATGCGACCGTTGCGAATTCCCTTAGCGGCTTTTAGCAGGATGTCGTAGCCTACCAAAAGATAGGGGACAAGGTAGAGGGCAAGTCTTAAAGGGCCGGTGATCGGTGCAAAGGCGAGGCCGATTAGAAACGCCGAGGCCAGAATGATGCGAATGAGCATCTTTTTTTGTTTGGCTGTCATTTGCTGCTGGATCCGATTTCAAGTTTTGGAGGCGGTTGTTGGGCTGGATTCGTATAAAAATTCAGTAACGATTAAGCGAATGTTTAATTGAATAAGTAAAAGAAAACGCCGCCCCAGCCGAGGTGGCGGCGTTGTCAAATCAGAGGTACACCTCGCAGTCCGGTTCGACCTTCTTGCAGGCTTTGACCACTTCCACCATGACGTTATCAGGGTAGACGCCGTCGGCGAATTCGACAATCATCTTTTGAGCCATAAAGTTCACCGTGACGGAGGCCACACCCTTGACTTTGGCACTGGCTTCTTCCATTTCGCGTGCACAGTTGGCGCAATCCACTTCAATCTTGTAGGTCTTTTTCATGCTGTTCTCCAGATAACGATTAAAAAATCGCTTAATCGTGTAAGTGAACTATAATCTCGCCTAAGCATGATGTCAAGATTAAATAATCATTTAATGGAATGTCAGAAATCTCACCACTACCACACGACCACCACAAAAGTTTTCCGTCTACAGTGCAGCAACTGCCTGAAGCAATGCGTTTTGAACCTGTGGCACAGGTCTTCAAGCAATTAAGCGATGCGTGTCGCTGCCGCATTTTTTTGTTGTTGTGTCACTCGGAAGAATGTGTCATCAATATTGCTGCTGCTGTGAAAATGAGTAGCCCGGCGGTTGCCCACCACCTGCGACTGCTACGCCTGGCCGGGTTGGTTATCACTCGCCGTGAGGGCAAGGAAGTGTTTTACCGTGTGGCAGACACGGAATTGGCACGGTCAATGCATCGGATGATTGAAGAGGTGTTGCATTTATCGTGCACTAATCAAGAACGATAATAAATGCGCTGATGCAGATACATCGGCGGATTGGTTTTTGAGAGGCGAAGCGAAAGGTATTGAAAATAAAGGAGAAAATAAAAAATCCACGGACGCCGACGGACATCTGTGGACTTCAAATGGTGGGATGAGGCGAACCGAAAGATATTGAAAATAAAGGCTTTTTTATGCCAATTTTTGAAGATCTACCAAGGGTTCTACCACTGTAATCTCCACTGGATGACTGTTCAAAACCATCCTCCACAGTCACTGCTCCCATCCGTAAGAGCTCTTAAATCTAGAGGTCTAACATCAGCAGAACGCCGTAATTATACCTTCCTCAAAAAGGCTACTCAGCAATTCAATGCGGTTGCGTGATGTCAAGATTGAGAACGACGGCAAGCTGTATGTTGATTGCGTCCAAAGTTTGGCTGTTCAGTGAGCCGATTTTCGTCTGTAGCATTTCTTTGGGGACGGTGGTGATCTTATCGGTCTCACCCAACTTGTTTTGACCAGGCCATTATCTGGATCAGGATCAACTCTGACTCGCGTCGGTATGTCGGATGAGTTAAAACTCGTCAGCAAGCAAAGAACTACAGACTGAAATTGCACGAGTTCGTCAGATTGGATAATGACGACGGGACGCGGCTTAGTTGCATAGCCATCGTCTCTGAGAAGCCAGATTTCACCTCTTTTTATCCTGATCGACCTCCTGGAGCAATCTGGTCGTCATGCGAGCGCTGAAATCAAGCGCTTCGTGTTCCGTTTCGAAAGGTTTGGCGCGAGGTTGAGAATTGACACGCACGTTGTAAGGGAAGCCCCCGGCCGCATTAAACGCATAGACAAACATACGAAGGGCGTCCGCGGGAGTTGTTCCCAACTGTCTGGTCAAGGAGCGGAATAGTTCGTTTTGCTCGCTGTCGAGGCGGACGGCAACTTGAACGGTTGACATGCTTACCTCCAAATTGAATTACAACAAAAGCTATCAAAATGATAGCAAACGGGAGCTAAGCGTGAGTATGTCAGGTCGCTGGCATAAAAGTTATTTGCTGGCGGATGCCGAATGCTGATGCAACTGACTGATTTTAAAGAATAAAAATATCGGATTCCGAAATGAGCATATCGGAATCCGATGATTTTGAGACGCGGTGCACAGAAAATTTCCTCCATGGCCGCATGTGGACGGCCAAGGTTTTTTAAGGAGGAAGCCTTATGGAAATCATTCGTCCCATACCAACTTTTGCAAGACTGGGACTTAAGAAATCAGCCGGTTATAAGCGTGTAACAGAGGGGCTCCTGCCGCCACCTATCAAGATCGGGAAACGTGCAGCGGGGTGGCCGAAGCACGAAATTGACACCATCGTGACACTCATGGTGTCTGGTGCGTCGGAAGAAGAAATTCGGACTTGTGTTACCAAAATGGTGACTCTGCGCAAAGCAGTTACTCTGGAAAGCAGCTGGATCGGAGGCTTCGATGAGTAAAAAACGGTTCGCAAAGGTATCGGTGAGCATTTGGAACGACAGCAAGTTTCAGGGACTCTCGACTGAAGCAAAACTGATTTTTATCTTTTTGTTGACGACACAGCTCAAGACTTTGCTGGGGCTCGTGCCGGTGCAAAAGGAGGCGATTGCAAAGGCTTGCGGGCTCTCAAAGCGGCAGGGAAGCAAAGGTTTTGAAGAGCTCCTCCACCTAGGCATGATCGAATACGATGAAGTGGGGCTTGTCTGGCTGCGCAATTTTTTCAAGCACTCTGGGCCCGACAATTCCAATGTTGTGAGCGCATGGCCAGCAGCCAGTGACTTGTGTCCCGAATGTGATCTGAAAGAAAAGGTCCTAGTTGTTGCTGGAGAGCACTGTCTTGCACGCGGAGCCCCGTTCGTGAAAGCCTTCCTCAACGGTTTTCCAGATTACTGCCCGGGGATGGGTATGGGTAACGGTAGTAGTGACGGTTCCCCTACCAAGGAAAAGATAAAAGAACAAAAAGAACAACCAGAAGATGAAGAAGGCTTAGCCACCGTCCGCATACGGTTCCCTTACCATGCGCTTCCGACTCAGTGGCGCAATCTGTGCGAAAAACTGCGGCCAGACCTCGACCCAAACTACATCTTTGAAAAGATTTTCAAGCACTACTCAACGGTAGCGAAAAACGAAGAGAGGACGGCGATCCAGTGGACGGAAACATGGATTGGGTGGTTGAAAAAAGAGCGAATTTGAGGTCGAGAACATGTTTGGTTTGATCCCTCAGTTTTCTCAGTCTTTGCTGAAAGTCCAAAAGGCAGAACAATCGCTTTGGAGCCTGTTGGCTAATAGTGCAGGATGGTCTTACTCAGACCTTCAAGGCTGCCCGATCAATGGGATTGCCTTGGGGGTTCTGAGAGATTTTTTCAAGGAAGATGCAAATTTGACGGTTGGCGTCATACCGTTCTGCGTGAGGAACTTTCATCCGCTTACGGCTGAAGCGTACAACTCCGGATGCCAGACTTTTGCCGAAACTCTGCTTTGGGCTGGAAAGCAGGACAGTTTTCCTCCAGAGGCGGTGAACTCGGCTTTGCAAGCCTTTGTCCGAAAGTACCTTGTGGAGGTTAACAAGTTAGCAACGATCAGCTCTGTTGGAGCCCAAGTCTGTTTTGGCATAGATCACGCCACAGCCAGAGCATTGCTCTTGTCTGACTTTGACCGATGGACGGCGGAGATTTTCGTAAGACACTTCCAGCCTCAGTTCTCTCTGATCGGGGCTGACGAAAGTTTGCGTGAGGATTTCAGGGATCCTGTGCAGTCGGCTTTTGTGGACTGGCTGATGGCGGCACCAAAGCAAAAGAATGTGCAACGAAACAAGTTTTTACGGACGGCGTTCAGGTTCACAGATCTTCCGGCCGGAAAACACCAACCGCAGGACTTTGCCCTGCAGCAAGAAGATGCGCGACAAGTGTTGGCTTGCTGTGCGGCATTTGGCGTTGCATTGCCGACAGCTCAACGGCTGTTGCAGTTGTATGGATTGGAGGAGAAAGCAGCGTACAACTTGGCTCGGAGAAGCCTGCGTCGATCGCAACCCCGAAATTCGCTCCCACATTTGTCTCGCTCGAAGAGAGAAACAGATCAGGTTCAGATTTGTCGTTTGCTCATGAATAGAGCCCTTGACAGCTCGTACACGACAACGACTTTGATCGAAGCCTTCATATGGGCAAGTCTGGCGTCCGTGCAGATCGTACGACTGGGACCGGTTCAGGGGTATGAGGGATTTTGGGTCACCTGGATCGAAAAAAGAATGCAGGGCTATTTGCGAATGTTGGCAGCTTTGCCGGACAACTTATGCGGAGCGGACGATTTCTGCTCCGCGAAGAATAACGTATTGGGAGAACACGATGACGCAGCCTGAATGGGGTGTTTTAGCGAATCCTGAACAGGCCGACTTGCGTCGATCCACGAGCAAAGAGCAGGTGTTGTCGGCGATTGAGTCTGAAGTGGAGTCAATGCAGTTGGCCATTAAGAGCATTCGTCAAATTCTGTTGGTGAGTGGGTTGACAGCAACCGATCTCTTTCATGACATGCGGCGAGAAACGGCGTTTTCAAAAGAAGAAACGCAACTTGCGCCACGGGTACGTATGGATGAGCGAAGGGGCACGCCGAGCTACTACTGGGAGAGAACCATCCGTCATGCATACCCGCTTAATGGTGTCCAAACAAGCAATTTTCGATCAAAAACGAGGTCTTACAAAGCCTTTGTGCGCCGTAGAGGGACAAAGACGAAGGAGCGCATGCAGGTGTATTTGCTCTCCGAGCATGTACCTGTGCTCAAAAAGAGCCAGAGTGTTTCAATGAAAGTCTTCGCACAGGAACCGGAATGGGTGCGTACAGCGGCAGCGCTGATTGAACCGCAGCTGGCGGAATTGCGGCGGCTTTCGTCTGCGCTCAGTGATGTGAGCCGCAGCCTAGGGCGGTTTGATCGAATGTTGCATAAGCAGGCGGACAATGGGAGGTGAAGTCTGGTGTTCAAAGCACTCTTTGCCGTGTTTGCTGAAGGCGCATCGGTTTCTCGACAAGGCTTAGCTGACGAGGAAGTTATTCGATATCGAGATATTCCGAAGTGCACGAAGCTTGGTTTGGTTCACGATGGCTACCCGCAAGTTATTGGCGTTCCTTTGATGCCGCGAGATCCGGAATTCTTTTGCCAGCGGTACGCGGATGACTTGCATCAATTGATCAATCAGCTTCCGTTGGACAAGGTGGAGATTGATCGTCTGCTTATGCCTGTGCTGACCCGATTGATCAAGTGGGTCAACATCATGCCTGCCTCGGAAACACACCATCATTCTGGTGCGTGCGGCCTTTTTGTCCATTCGCTTCAATGTGCGCAAGCAGCTGTTACAGTTGCCGAGCAGCGCTTGATGGGAAAGAACGGCACACTTCGACAACGATATCAGGATCGGCCGAGGTGGTTGCTGGCCGCGGGCGTCTTGGGACTCATCCACGACGTGGGCAAAGTTTTTGATGTTGAGGTGGTTGCTGATAGTGGAGACAAATGGAACCCGTTCTTGGAGTCAATGTGGCACTGGGCAAGAAGAATCAATGCACAGCGCGTCTTTGTGATTTGGCGTAAGGATCGCGTGCATAAGCAGCACGAGTTGCGATCTGTCAGGTTGACCTACAGCAGGTTGTTTACAAATGAATTGATTGCCTATCTGGGCGAGATCTCAGGAGACTTAATCCCGGGTGCAGTGGACGAGGCGGTGGTGTTCGGGACTGGGCAACTAGGGGATGTTCTCAAGCAAGCAGAGGCAGTTTCCATCCAACAGGACGGAGCTGATCGTAAGCAGCTTGGGCCGGCGTTGACTCAAATGTCGTCGCCGTTGGTGACACCAATTTTGTCGGCCATGAGAAGCCTGATTGAAATAGGGTTGTGGAGTGTCAACAGTGAGAATGCAACGGTTTTTGTTGCAAACCAGGGAACATTCGTTCGTTTGACTGAGCATGCCGCCAGGGATGTTCATCAGAAAGCCAGCGAGTTTCAGGCTCCGTACGTGCCGGCAACACCGGATGGTCTGATCCGAGTGATGCAGGAACAGAATTTGCTCGAGTTGACTAAGGATAGAGAAAATCAAAATTCTCCGTTTTGGCGGATTGCTGTGGGTACTGATAACACTCGGTTTCAGCCCTGCATCAAGTTTCACGACGCGATGCTTTTGTTTGCGAACCAGAAAATGCCGTCATTGATTAATGTGTCGGTTTGCACCGGAGCTGCCCCGGCAAACACTTGTGAAGTTGCCACTGTGGCGTCCCGAAAGAAGGAACTGCGATTCTTAGCTCCTGGCTCGGACTTTTTCCAGGGGCCGATCCAAGCTAAAGCGAACTTGTCAATGGGTTTCGTCAGCAGGGCTGAATGCGATGAAGTTTTAACAGAAGCACCCGATCCACAAGATACGAAGCGTTTTGTCGATCGAGTGATGAAAACGCTGCTTGAGCAGATGCGTGTCGGAGACGGGTTTTTAATTGAGGATTTCCATGTTTCGAAAAATGGGAATCGAATTTGCAGCTCGCGAAGGGTCGAAGAAATATTAGAAAAGCGCAGAATCAGCCAAAAGACGCAGGAAATGCTCATTAGGTTGAGTCTGACAGGCTGTAGGCTTGATTTTGATCCAAGTGATCATGCTTTCACTTTGAAAGAGGGTAATGCGGATGAAAAATCAAAGTCTGAGTCTAAGGTGTCAATTGGGGCCTAACCTGCCTGGGCGGCGAGCGGTGGCTTGTGTGATTGGAGCCGTCGGTTACTGCATAGCAGCAGCTTGTGTGCCCCAGATGGCTTTGCCGTTGGGCGTTGTGGGCGGATTCCTTGCTATTGAGAGTGCGTTCGGTATCCAGAAAGCGTTGGAGAAAATGCGCTTTGAATCAGCCATGCTCGGTAAGCATCGTCAGTGGATGACGCATGAGGAATTTTCTCAGGTGGCAATTCAAGCTGCGGGTGTGGGAGCGCGTTGGTTGGGCTATGGCTTTTCCTGGGACGCTGAGCATTGCCAGAGCACTGTGGACTTTCTTAAGCAAGACTGGCGGGAACTTTATCGACAGGCTGTGACGAATACAGCAAAACTGCGTTACGTGAAAGGACATTTCGCTGATTGCATGCTGCATCCTCTGACTTCCTTGAATGTCTTAAGAACAATGAAGGATGTGGTCTCGACTCAGCCTGGTTATGCATGGATTCATGCAATGGGAGAAGAAAAGCCATTGCTGCTACCAAGCAAAAACTTTGAGGGGCATGCAGCCGTCTTCGGGACCACAGGCGCAGGAAAGTCTCGCTTTCTGGAACTCATGATTCACCAAGCCATTTTGATGGATTACACGGTCATCGTGATTGATCCCAAAGGAGACAAAGGACTTGTCAAAACAATGCGTGCGGCCTGTAACAGAGCCGGACGAGAGACGGACTATCTGCATTTTCATCCGGGACATCCGGAAGAATCGGTTAACCTGAATTTGCTCGCGAATTTTACTCGCTCTGACGAGGTGGCTTCTCGTATTTCCGACTCGCTACCGGGCCAAGGTGGCGAGGGCCAGATTTTCATTGACATGGGGCGCGGAGCGTTACGTACGATTTGTAGCGGACTTGAAATCTTGGGGAAAAAGCCGACGTTTCGCAATCTTCATTATTTTTTTGCCAACCGCAGGGAATTGGCCGAGCGAGTACTTTACAAAGTTTTGATCGAGAAATACGGAGCAGAGGAAATAGACGCGGCTTTGGCTGGGAAAAAAGCCACAACACAGTTTGAGGCTCTTGTCATTTTTTATCAGTTGCGGCGAATAGCGACTCCGGAACTCGAAAGTATCATCGCTCTGGCAGAACGTGATGAGGATTCCTTTGCCAAAACAACACAAAGCACTTGGTTGCTATTAAGTGCTTTGACCGGAGGCGATCTCGGGAAAAAGCTTTCACCGTCTGATTCTGGCGGAAACGCTGAGCTGTTTTATGACACGAGAAAAATTATTGAACAGAAAGGCGTTTTTTATCTTGGTCTGGATTCTTTGACAGATTCGGGAATGGCTCGGGCCATTGGTTCCATGATGCTTGCAGACCTTGCCGCTACGGCCGGTGCTCGGTACGACTTTGAAAATGCGCCTGCTCCGGTCATGCTCTTTGTTGACGAGGCGGCCGAGTTGACTTGTGAACCGCTCACCCAGATGCTTAACAAAGCCCGGGGAGCTAATTTCTCAATTTGCCTTGCCTCGCAGACGATTTCGGACTTTGTGGCTAAGGCGAAAGATCGTGCAGAGGCATTGAGAATTCTTGCGAATCTGAACAACTTTTTCGCCTTGCGCTGTAACGATTTAGAAACGCAAACATTTTTGATGAATCGAATTCCCAAAACGCGCATCTGTACAACAGTGAAGGCACACGGCGTTTCGACATCAGCAACGAATCTGATCGCCGAAGGCGGTTCGGTTAGTGAGCGTGTGACCGAGGAAGAGGCGGATCTTGTGCCGGCACCATTGCTGAGTGCACTTCCAAACTGTGAGTACTTCGGTGTTGTGGCTGGAGGACATGTGATCAAAGGGCGCATCCCGATCCTTGTGGAAACGGCTCAGGATTTTAAGGAGGGGGCGTAATGGCAAACACAAACAGAACCGTCCGTTCCGAAACGACTCTCGCAGGGATCATCTGGCCAATGGCCTTAATGATGTTGTTTCTTTTGTTGTTGGCGGTTCCGTTGGAAAACATCAGAACCGTTGTGGAAACTGAATGGCAGCAAAGTACAGAAGTGTTTGGATACTGGGCTGTCGGGCTGACAAGACAAATTTACGATTTCTTTGGTATTGAGCATCTGATGCATGAATTGGTCAGGATAAGCGGTGCCGACCGGCCGAATTTCGATGTTGAGGTTAGGCTGGCTCACTGGATTGTCGGTCGTATAGATGTGTTGCACCAGCTGCTGGTGATTACTTTGCTGCGACTGGTGACGCTGTGTGGTTGGGCAGCTGTTTTCACCCCCGCTTATGTCATTACGCTTTTCTGTGGTTGGATGCAGAGAGAAGAAAACAAGGGAAAGTTCTTTTTTACTTCGCCCTACAAGATGACGAAATGGTCATGTGGCATCAAGCTTTGCCTGATGGGAGTGATTATCTCGGTTTTGTGTCCGGTAACAGTCAACGTCTATGTGGTTCCGCTGATGCTAATTGTGCTGGTGGTTCTGAGTGGAAAGCTGGTGAGCGGCTTGCAAAAGGAAATCTGATTACAGCAGCAAATGAACGGCGGCGCGGTTACGGCATTAACACCACAACTGCGCCGCAAATGATTTTTCCGATCTTGTCGATGTGGTCACTGCGGTGGTTACAGATATTTATGAAACTTGTGCTTTTCAGTCTCACACCACTTGTGATAGCCATCAAAATCATCCTTGATGAGAAGCGATTCCTGACCGCGGTCCAGTTTCAATATTCGTAATACGATTTCAACGGGCAGTGCAATTGCGACGATGACGAATTCCAACAGTTTGAACGTCGCGTCACCAAGAAATTTTTTGGCTTGTACCTTCCACGGCAAAGCAGCCCAAGCCTTTTTTTCCCTTGCTTGTTCGCAGTCAATCAGTACTTTGATGCCGTAGGCTTGATTTGGGTGCGAAACGACCCATGCATCCAAAATGGCGTTGTACCGCAGCATACCTTCTGTGTCGTCTTTAGCTGGGTAGGGAGGCAGCCCCATTTGTTCTCGATTTGTCACGACAATGCGCACGACCTCATCGCGTGTCAAGTAGCGAAAAGAATACCTCTCAAGCTTCGACGAATCTCGGATCAGTTCTTCGGCTTTATGCTGACAAGCTCGTTTCTCGTCAATTTCCTTGAGTAACCGCTGGACGGGATTTTTGTAGTCAAGATCGTCTTTCTTGCCGCGCAAAGAGTTTTCCCAATCGGTCACGCTGCCGTATATGCAGATCCCCTTCTCGTAATCCTCGACAATTTTGTCAGCCTCATCAAAGGAGATGTAAGAAGGAGTCCACCAACTGCTCATGACTTGTGCGCTTTGGGAAGAGGAAATCTTGTGGAAATGCTGAAGGGGCGCAACTTGTTGTAGAAACGGCAGCGCCGATCATTAAACGGACTTTATACGAAACTCCTGGAAAAGATTGCCTAAGCGCTCTTCTTTTTAGATGTTGTTGCTGGAGATGATTCGAGCCGAATTTTGTTAATGCCTTTGCAAAAGGCTCGATAGAGATGAATCCAAGATTTAACACTGCGATCGCTGTTCTCAGGTGTCATCACGCCGTTGATCGCAAGAGTGTCAGTCCAGGCAACCAAGGTGTCGAGCATTTGGGTGAGATTGAGTAGCCTCAAGGAATACGATGTACGTGCAGGTACCGTGAAGGTTCGCGTGTGGTCATAGACGAGCTTGCGGTTTTCTTCCGGTACTTGCGCCTCAATAAGCTTTTGTAATTCGGCTACAGTGGCGGACAAGCTTGACGAAAATCTTTCAAACAGATCGTGCAGAGCTTTTTCGGCTTGGCGTGCGTCAGCAATTCGGTACTGATTGCGCGCGATACTGGTGGCGGCGTACAGGGAGTAGTCCACTCGGATATAGACGTGTTCAAAGGCCTGTTGCACCTGATTGGTGTGGATCACGATGGTTTTAGGCAAGACAGGCTTTGAGTAGTCAGCGGTAACTTTGCGCTGTTGAGGTTCGATGTCTGGAATCGCATCGTGGGCAAAGTTTTCGGAGTGAGAACGCAGGTTTGTATGTCGTGCGGCACTCTTTGATTTTTGGGGTTGAGAATTCGGCATGTATAGCTCCAGGTCGTTGAATTTTTTTTGAGGGTACCTGGCACGGTGACTGCAGATAGGTCAGGAATCTGCCAGAAGTGGCTGTTTTTGGAACAATCTGTGAAGGTTTGATTGATTACAGTACGAAAGAACAAATGCAGCTTGCTGCCGTGCTCTCCGATTGGCACGTAAAAGCGATCGGGCAGTCCTCCGTGATGACTGTGACGCGGGTCGTGCGCTGAACGACAGACAAAACCAGCTTTTACCGAAGCAGTGGCAGTACAGACTGCTTCAACAATTAACCCGAATCCGGGAGTTCATTCCCGGCTGACGGGCGTGGGCTCCCTTTTTTAGGAGCTCACACGATGCACTTTCACCGGAATTCAAGTATTTCGGATCTGACGTTTTTTCGAACGTCTATGACGGCGAAAAGAAAATTGAAATGCCGAAGTCGCTTCAGATTCTCGGCTTTTCCGACGACAAAGATCCTGGCGTGCCCAAAGCCCACGAGAACTATGTTTTCAGGCGAGAGGTACTAAGGGATCTTCTTGGGTTTCTTCGCAAACCCAACAACGACGCGCTTTTCATTACAGGGCCTACAGGCAGCG
>ENA-ORNB01001874-ORNB01001874.1-human-gut-metagenome-genome-assembly--contig:-NODE-1874-length-13077-cov-2.640608_pt1 | contig 13077 bp, 7 predicted proteins | sample MGYA00242112_ERZ509016 | MGnify/ENA primary metagenome ERZ509016 (study PRJEB26280, sample SAMEA2338705) | human gut metagenome | biome: human gut; feature: human-associated habitat; material: faeces...
GAACTCGTGTTTTCGCCGTGAGAGGGCGACGTCTTAACCCCTTGACCAACTGGCCATTTGTTTATCTGTCGTTCGCTCTTCGCTGTCGACTCGTTTAATATACACCATCTTTTTCTAAAATGCAAGTACTTTTTTAAAAAAATTTCAATTTTTTTATTTTTCTCGAATTTTTCGTTCAAAAAGCCCTGTATTTATGCGGTTTTTGCCACAAAAAAAATTTTTATTTTTTTGTCCCAGAGAAGAAATGCCATGACAGTTCTACCGCTTTCCATGGCATTTCCCAGTTATTTATTTCTGTTTCTGACTGTTTTTTATTCCTCTATATCCTCCGCAGGCTCTGCCGGAATGAATACGCGGGATTTCTTTTCTTCGTGTTTATGAAGTGCTGCTTTCTCAGTTGCCTCAATACAGAATTCCATCTGAGAGTTAATCTGTGCTTTGCCTCGTTTATCCGGCTTCACATAAGTTCCATCCGACTGCAGGATATGAGCTTTTACATTATCCTTAAACTCCAGATCAAGTACGTGTTCCAGCTCTTTCTTAATCTTCTCATCTTCCACAGGGAAAACAATCTCTACCCTGCGGTCAAGGTTACGCGGCATCCAGTCCGCACTTCCCATATAGATTTCCGGGTTTCCGCCGTTTTCAAAATAGAAAATACGGCTATGCTCCAGAAATTCCCCTACAATAGAACGGACATGAATATTTTCACTGATTCCCGGCACTCCTACTTTCAGACAGCAGATCCCCCTTACCAGAAGCTCCACCTGAACTCCGCAGGAAGATGCATAATACAATCCTGCAATAATCTTCGGATCACAGAGGGAATTCATCTTTGCGCGGATCAACGCCGGAAGTCCTTTCTTTGCATTCTCCGCCTCACGTTCGATCAGGCTTAAGAATCTGTCCTTCATCCAGATTGGTGCTACGATCAGCTTATTCCAGCTTTTCGGTTCAGAATATCCGGAGAGCATGTTAAATACTGCTGTTGCATCTTCACCAAAACGTTCATCGCAGGTAAAGATACCGCAGTCTGTATAGAGTTTGGCAGTGGAATCATTGTAGTTTCCGGTTGCCAGATGCACATAACGGCGGATTCCTGTCTCTTCCCTGCGCACAATCAGTGTGATCTTGCTGTGTGTCTTAAGGCCTACCAGACCATAAATTACATGACATCCTGCCTTCTCCAGCTTCTTCGCCCATACAATATTATTTTCTTCATCAAAACGTGCTTTCAGCTCTACCAGCACGGAAACCTGTTTGCCGTTTTCTGCTGCCTGCGCAAGGGCAGCAATGATCGGTGAATTGCCGCTGACACGATACAGAGTCTGTTTAATAGCCAGAACATCCGGATCTTTTGCTGCCTGACGTACGAAATTTACAACAGGATCGAAGCTCATATAAGGATGATGCAGGAATACATCGCCCTCACGTATCACCTGGAAAATATCCTTCTCATTCTGAAATTCCGGTACAGGTGCCGGCTGATATCTCGGTGTCTTGTAAGCATCAAAGCCATCCGCGCCATATACTTTCATAAGCATGGTAAGATCCAGAGGTCCGTTTATCTCAAAAATATCTGCCTCTTTGATGTCAAATTCCGTTTTCAGAATCTTCAGCAGGCGTTCATCCATCTTATCCTCTACTTCCAGACGGATAACCTCACCCCACTGACGTTTCTTTAACTGGCGCTGGATCTCCACCAGCAGATCCTCTGCCTCATCTTCATCGATGGTAAGATCCGCATTACGCATAATACGGTAAGGATGGGCACATATCACATCATAACTCAGGAAAAGTTTGTCAATATTTCTTTCAATAATCTCTTCTAGCAGGATCACTGTGGTATCTCCATCCTTCTTTGACGGAATCTGCACCACCCTTGGAAGCACAGACGGAACCTGCACTGTAGCAAACAGAAGTTCTCCTGCTTTATCCTTTTTGTTGAGTTTATCACTCTTCTCCTTCTTGGAGATCAGGGCACCGATATTTAATGTCTTGTTTCTGATCAGCGGAAACGGTCTGGAAGAATCCATCGCCATCGGTGTAAGTACCGGATATACATTATCCTCAAAGTATCTGTCTACAAATACACTCTGTGCTTCTGTAAGATTCTCATGGGCTGCCACCAGATGCATTCCGGCTTTCTCAAGCGCAGGGATCAGAGAACGGGTCAGTGTATTATACTGTACATGAACCAGTTCATGGGTACGGACACTGATTTCTTTTAACTGCTCCTTGGCTGTCATTCCTGCAATGTCTGTTTTATGATATCCTGCATGTACCTGATCCTTAAGAGACGCCACACGCACCATAAAGAATTCATCCAGATTGGATGCGGTAATGCTTAAGAACTTCAGTCTGTCAAACAAAGGAAGATTTTTATCTCTTGCTTCACTCAGAACACGCTCATCAAATTTGAGCCAGCTCAGCTCGCGATTCACGAAATATTCTTTCTTTTCAAATTTTTCAAAGTCCATAAGTTCATCCTCCTTTACGCTCTGCCCTTGCGTCTGAGAACCAGACGAATGCCAAATACTTCTTCAAAAAATGCCTCTTTATCTTTCAGCAGTCCCAGTTCCAGGGAAATGTCCTGTGCAGAATCCACGATCATCTGCAGTTCTCTGTCTTTGAGCACTGCTTTGATTCCTTTTACTTTCTGATAATGACTTCTGTCCATGGCATTCGCCAGGCGAAGGATTGCAGTCATCTTCGCCACCTTGATATAGCTCTCTCTGTCAATAGCGATTCCCATACTGTAAAGTTCATCATAATAAACAAACGCAGAATTATTGAATCTGACCGCACATGCGATCATCTGGCGTTCCAGAGAGGACAGCCCAATGATATCTGTAGACATAATGATCTGATAGGAACACTCGGAAACCTTTTCCATGCTGATATATTTGCCACAGTCATGAAGCAGTGCCGCGATCTGCAGTAACAGACGCTCTCTTGTTCCCATACCATGAACCTTCTTCATACTGTCAAAGATATTCAGGCAAAGATTCATAGTTCCCTGGATATGGCTCTTACTGCTGGAATAGCGTTTCGCAATGTTCTTTGATGTAACCAGAATGTCATTCTCAAAATTGTGGACACTTTTGAGAAATTTTTTCTTCTCTGCAAAATCATAGGCAATTCCATCCAGCAGGGAAACACCTGGTGCCCAGAGAGACTCTGCATTGAAAATATCAATAAAATTTCTGCACACTACCATGGTCGGCACAACAAGGGATGCATATTCCGGATCAATCTCCATCTCCTGTGCCAGCAGGTCAACAGATTTTCCAACTGTATCCTCATAGCGTTTCATAAATTCTTCCCTTGTAATGATCCTGTCTTCCATTTCCTCCTGGAAGATCATATCTGTAATAAAATCTCCCATCAGAATCACATTCCTGATCTCCTTATCCTTCAGATACAGACGCTGAAAGCTCATCAGGTCATTTCGGATAAATTCCTCAACCAGCTTGTCATAATGAATGGTTGTTTTCTCCAGTTCCTGCAGACGCTGGCGGATTCTTAAACTTCCCATTTTAAGTCCCTGGGTAGTGACCAGAGCATCCTTGTCAAAGAGGGAAACCTGAAGGCTTCCGCCGCCCACATCCAGGATTGCGGTGCCTTTCTGGATCATCTTTTTGAATCCCTTTTCTATAGCAGCAATTGATTTGTACCCAAGGAAATGCTGTTCTGCACTGCTTAATATTTCAATTTTCATTCCTGTACGCTGATAGATCTGTTCAATGATCAGCAGCGGATTCACAAGTTCTCTGAATGCACTGGTGCCGCAGGCACGATACTCTTCCACCCCAAAGTCCTGCATCAGCCTCTTAAAGTCGTTCAGCACCTCACATAAAACATTCAGCATTTCTGAATCGATCTTTCCGTCAGAATAGACACCCTTTCCGATTTCCAGACTGTATCTGACATCATTCAGTTCACGAAAACCAATTCTTTTTGACATCTCAAAGATCTTCATGCTGACTTCATAAGATCCGATATCAATGGCTGCAAATGTCATGACTGCCATATGCGTTCCCCCTTTACCATTCATCTATTTGCTTTTTTATTCCTTCTCCACACCCAGCAGATGGTCGATAAACTGCTGTGCAGTTCGTCCTGTAAGTCCTCCATGGGAAAGCTCCCACTTATTTGCTTCCAGAAGCAGTTCGTCCTCCGGCATAGTAATTCCGTTTCTCTCTGCGAGAGCTTTCACAATTGTCTGGAATTCTTTTTTGCTCGGTGCACCATAATAAATACGGACACCAAAACGATAAACCAGTGAAAGCTTCTCCTGCACTGTATCGGAGGAATGCAGATCGTCATCATCCATGATCTCCAGCTTGTCACTGGATTTCTCTCTTACCAGATGTCTTCTGTTACTTGTTGCATAGATCAGGATATTGTCCGGCTTCTTCTCCAGACCACCCTCGATCACTGCCTTCAGATATTTATATTCGATTTCAAATTCCTCGAATGACAGATCATCCATATAGATAATGAATTTATAGTTTCTGTTCTTGATCTGGGCGATCACATCATTCAGATCCTGAAACTGATGCTTATACACCTCGATAATACGAAGTCCCTCATCATAATAACGGTTCAGGATTCCCTTGATACTTGAGGATTTACCTGTACCCGCATCACCAAAAAGCAGACAGTTGTTTGCTTTTCTGCCTCTTACGAAAGCTTCTGTATTCTCGATCAGCTTTTGTTTCGGGATTTCATAGCCGACCAGGTCTTCCAGTTTCACATGAGCGATCCTTGTAATCGGCTGGATCTCCACATTATCATTCTCATCATGGCCTACACGAAAGGCCTTATGTAATCCCAGCTTACCCACACCAAAATCCTTATAAAACTGTACCATATCCTTCATGAATTCCTCTGTGGACTCCGCTGCTGCCAGCGTTTTGCTCAGATCACAGATACGGTCTCTGATACGGGAATTAAACATCTTGCTGTTACTTCCGGTGTTGGTATAATCACCGAGAACCTTACAGCAGGAAATTCCAAATGCCTCATCCAGTACAGTCAGGTCAAAATCATACAGTTCTTTAAACACACCGAAATCATTCAGTGCCAGTTCATTAATACTTCCGTTGACAGCCCCTCTGATCTCACAGGCTGTACTGAATGCATTTTCGTGATTTACCAGAAGAAATGTCAGATAACAGTGCCATAAATTTCCGGAAAAACCATAAGAGCCGGCAGTTTCCACCAGTCCGTTGGCACATTCAAAGAACAGTCCTTCCTTTTCTTTCAGATCAGGTGCTTTCTGTTCCCAGGCATTCATCAGTTCTGCCATTTTATCAAGGATTTCTCCATGTTCAAAGTTACGGTATAAGATGCATTCATTTAATCTAGCCATTTTTTATTACTTCCTTCTTACCTTGTTGTTTTATCTTGTTCTGCTGTGAGTGGTATAATTATTTCGAAAACGATGTACCAGAGTGTGTTTGAAAAATGCTTTACGCAAAATATGCCGCAAAGTGGGACGTGCAGATTGTGGAAATGATTTTTCAAACACGCTCTGGCATTATGGAAATGATTTTTAATAATTTCCCAAAATTCTCATTCTGTCAGCTTCTGCCTCAATTCCTCTCAGGGCATTCTTCACTGCACTGTCCTTTAAATTTCCCTCGAAATCAACAAAAAAACGGTACTGCCAGTTCTTCCCTGTGATCGGGCGGGATTCTATCTTCGTCATATTCAGTCCATTATAAATAATGTGAGACAGCATATTGTAAAGAGTTCCGCTCTCATGATGCAGTTCAAAGAAAATACTGATCTTATGTGCATCCTTCACATAGATTGGTTTCTTACTCACGATCACAAAACGTGTGGCATTCTGTCCGTTATAGCAGATATTCTCAGCCAGGATCTTCAGTCCGTAAAGCTCTCCTGCCTGTCTGCTGGCAATAGCTGCCTGCGTCTTGTCATTGTCTTCTTTTATCTTCTTGGCAGAACCGGCAGTATTTTCCATCTCTTTCTTCTTCCAGTCCGGATGAGATTCCAGATATTTTCCACACTGGGAAAGTGCCTGGGGATGAGAACATACCTGTCTGATATCCTCCAGTTCAGCATCCGGCAGTCCCAGAAGTACATGCTCCGGACGGATGATCTGTTCTCCTACAATGCTAAGCTCATACTCTGTAAGAAGATCATAAATATCAGCAACAATACCGGCAGTTGTATTCTCAATGGGAAGTACCGCATAGTCTGCTCTTCCCTCCACAACTGCTTCCATTGCATCACGCCAGGTTTTTACATGAAAGCTCTCAATATCGTCCTGGAAATATTCCCTCATTGCAGCATAACTGTATGCACCTTCCACACCCTGAAAGACAACTCTTACATCTTTCAACGGAAGTGCATCTACCATTTCCAGTTTCTCATCATCCTCGATTCCATGCTCTGTGAGAAGCTGATACTGTCTCTTACGGCTGATCGCCATGATCTGCTGAAAAAGCTCCTGCGCACCAAGCTGATTAAATTCTCCATGTGCCTTACCTCTCAGGACCTCCAGCTTCTGTCTCTCTCTTTCCGGATCCAGAACCTTCTTTCCTGTTCGTATCTTATATTCTGCAACATCCTCACACACCTTCATTCTCTGTTCAAAAAGACGTATGATATCGCTGTCGATCTTATCTATTTCATTTCTGCATTCCTGTAAATCTATCATTTATGTTGTACCTTTTTACTTTCACAAATTCTCTACAATATCAGTCATCTCTCCGATAAAGGAAAGAGAACCAAAGGCAATGATCACATCCTGTTCCCCGGCAAGTGAAAAAGCCTCCTCCACTGCATCTTTAATCGTATCCATTGCCTGTACATTGGGATTGTATTCACTGACAGTCTTCGCCAGCTCTCCGGCAGGCAGCGCCCTTACATTATCCGGAGTCTGGATCGTAAGTATCCGGTCTGCAAAGTGCGCAGTTTTCTGAATCACACTTCTGTAATCCTTATCTGCAAACACTCCCATAATATAGATGATCCGTTTTCCCTTAAAATAATGCTCTATTGAAGCTGCCATCATATCCGCAGCAGCAGGATTATGAGCCCCGTCTACCACAAACAGCGGTTTTTTACAGATAACTGTAAACCGTCCGTTCCAGTTTACTGTGCGAAGCCCTTCTTTTTTCTGCTCCGCAGCAGTGGGAAAACCCAGCTCATCCAATACTTTTAAAGCATTCAGTGCAACTACTGCATTTTCCTTCTGATAAACACCTGCCAGCGGAATCTCATACTCTTCACCCCTGTACCGGATTGTCTGTCCAAGGCAGCTTTCCTTTAGCACCTCTGCCTCAGAAGCATCTGCTATGGTACATTTTGCACCATGTTCTCTGCTGATTCTCTCAATCACCTGCATTGCTTCCGGCTTCTGTCTGGCAGTCACCACTCTGCAGCCGTCTTTGATGATCCCGGCTTTCTTCTCTGCGATCTGTGCCAGAGTATTTCCAAGAAAAGACATATGATCCATACTGATCGATACCAGCACTGCCAGCAGCGTATTTTTAATAATATTTGTAGCGTCCAGATTTCCGCCCATTCCCACTTCCAGCAAAACGAGATCACAATTCTCTTTTTTAAAGAACAGAAATGCCACCGCAGTCTCTATTTCAAATGCAGTGGGATGAGGATAACCATCCTTTGTCATAGCAGCAATAACATCAGACACCTGTGTAATATAAGCAGCAAAGTCCTCTCTGCTGATCCTGCTTCCCGAAACTTCCATCCTGCCTCTGTAGGAATACAGGGTAGGCGAAACATATCTTCCAATGCGATATCCCGCACCGGATAAAACAGAATACAAAAAAGCAATGACAGAACCCTTGCCATTGGTACCGGCTATATGCACATATTTCAGATCATCCTGTGGATTTCCAAGACGTTTCATCAGCTCACGCATATGATCCAGTCCCAGGACACTGGGAATTTCCCGGGTGATTTTGTCTATGTACTCCCGGCTTTCCTGATAATTCATAATAAACTCCTCTTATTTCCATGAGATCCCCTCCACACGTTCCTTTTGCGCATAAGGCACCTCATTGCTATAGTGTAATAACGTGTTCTCATTATATCCTACGTGTATGTTTTTTTCAAGGCAGGCAATACTAGAATCATAGAAATTTATACAGGAGCGTTACCTATGAAAAAAGCTTTCATTCTCTGCGGTCTGACGGGCTGGTGCATGGAAATCCTCTGGACCGGACTGCATTCCATCCTTTCAGGAGAACTTACCATGACAGGAAAAACTTCCCTTTTAATGTTTCCCATTTACGGATGCGGTGCCATCATCCGCCCGCTCTCCGGTAAACTTTCTGCTGTCCCGCTTTTTGTCCGCGGCTGCATTTATACTTTCTTCGTGGAATTTATCAGCGGTGCTCTTTTGCGCTGTTTTCATATGTGTCCCTGGGACTACAGCAACACTCCTCTGAATTACCGGGGACTGATAAGACCAGACTACGCTCCCCTCTGGTTCGGAGCCGGACTTTTTTTTGAGAAAATACTTGGAAAACTCTCTTGAAAAAAGCACCTGATTATTATATGATGTTATGAAGGATTAAATAAAAATTCCTGAACCAGTAAAATATGGAGGTATGAAATGAGACACTTAATGAGTCCGCTGGATCTGTCTGTTGATGAGTTAAATACTCTTCTTGACTTGGCCAGCGATATTGAGAAACACCCTGATAAATACGCACATGTCTGTGACGACAAGAGACTTGCAACTTTATTCTATGAGCCAAGCACCCGTACCCGTCTCAGCTTTGAAGCTGCTATGATGAACCTTGGCGGTAAAGTTCTTGGTTTTTCATCAGCTGATTCCAGTTCCGCTTCAAAGGGTGAAAGTGTTGCCGATACAATCCGCGTTGTATCCTGTTACGCTGACATCTGTGCTATGCGCCACCCGAAAGAAGGTGCTCCGTTAGTAGCTTCTATGGCTTCTTCTATTCCTGTTATCAACGCCGGCGACGGTGGTCATCAACATCCTACCCAGACATTAACCGACTTACTTACCATCCGTTCCCTGAAAGGACGTCTGGACAATCTGACCATTGGTCTGTGCGGCGACCTGAAATTCGGACGTACAGTTCACTCCCTGATCGAAGCACTTGTACGTTACACAAATGTAAAATTCATTCTGATCTCACCGGAAGAGCTTCGCATCCCAAGCTATATCCGCGAGGATGTTCTGAAAAAGAACAATATCGAATTTCAGGAAGTAGAGAGACTGGAAGATGCCTTACCGGATCTTGATATCCTCTACATGACACGTGTACAGAAAGAACGTTTCTTCAACGAAGAAGACTATGTCCGCATGAAGGATTTCTACATTCTGGACAAACAGAAAATGGAACTTGCAAAAAAAGACATGTACGTTCTTCATCCGCTTCCACGTGTAAATGAAATCTCAACAGAGGTGGATGCAGACCCGAGAGCAGCTTATTTCAAACAGGTACAGTACGGTGTATATGTACGTATGGCCCTGATTCTCACATTACTGGAGGTAAAATTACCATGTTAAATGTTGGAGCACTTCGCGAAGGTTATGTATTAGACCATATCAAAGCAGGCAAGGCCATGACTATCTATCATGATCTGAAGCTTGATAAACTTGACTGCACCGTTGCCATCATCAAGAACGCGCGCAGCAACAAAATGGGTAAGAAAGATATCATCAAGGTTGAATGCCCGGTTGAGAATCTCGATCTTGACATTCTCGGCTTTATCGATCATAACATTACTGTAAACGTAATCAAGGACGAGAAGATCGTTGCCAAAAAAGAACTGAAACTTCCGAATCAGGTTGTCAACGTGATCAAATGCAAGAATCCACGCTGCATCACTTCCATTGAACAGGGACTCGACCAGATCTTTGTTCTTGCAGATAAAGAGAAAGAAGTTTACAGATGTAAATACTGCGAAGAGAAATACACAGGTAAACGCAATAAATAATAAAACAAATATCAAAAAAACAGAACGGAAGAAATCCGTTCTGTTTTTTTGTACGCAATCAGACCGATAAGCCGGGTTATGTCATTGGGTAATCATCTGTCTAGGCCTTACGTTGCCATAAGGCTCAAGCGACCCACCTGAAAGCACGACGGGCAGCCGTATCGCTTTCTATTCGGTCTTGCTTCAAATGGAGTTTACATGTGCCCGGCCTGTTACCAGGACGGCGGTAGTCTCTTACACTGCCTTTCCACCCTTACCATGGCAAGCCATGGCGGTTTATTTCTGTTGCACTGGTCTGGGAGTCGCCTCCACCGGACGTTATCCGGCATCCTGCCCTGTGAAGCCCGGACTTTCCTCGTCTGAACCCTTTCGTCTGTCCAGCCGCGATCACCTGGCCTGCTTGCGCAAGTGCTATTTTAACATTATTGTGGTAAGATGTAAAGCACTATTTCTCATTTCTCCCTGTCGTAGAACCTGTAAAGGTTACTGTAAACGGAGTAAACAGTAACCCTCAACTTCTTACAAGCACATCTGCATCATCAGGTGTTAAAACAGCTTCCCCCTATAAATTCTCTTAACAGGGAATTATTAGGCACTTCCTCGCTTGGCACAGCTACAAAATAATCAAAAAATTTCAGCAGCCTGTTTGCCTCCAGATATTCCGGCTCCTCTTTGGAAATTCCGAAGAGAAGAGGCTCTGCGTATACCTTCAGACATGCCAGTTCATAGATCAGTGCCGAGTTAAACATAACATCCGCTTCTTCCTGGTATGGAAAAATATTCTTCTCTTCCCCTCTTCTTACAGATGGCCACCTTGCAATGGTATCCTTGGCAGAGGTTCCTCTGGTTCTTGCATCCCGGACGATTCTGCGGATCAGCCTTCCGTCTGTGGTAGGAATCCGGTTGTGTTCATCAATGTTCAGCTGGGTGAGGGCACTGATATAGATTTTGAACTTGCTCTCCTTCGGAAGCGCATAGCTTAATTTGTCATTCAGACCGTGGATCCCCTCAATAACAAGGATGTCTTCCTTCCCCAGCTGGAGAAAATCGCCTTTATATTCTCTCTGCCCGGTCTTGAAGTTGAACACCGGAAGTTCTATTCTCTCTCCATTAAGAAGTGCCAGCATATCTTTGTTGAACTGCTCCACATCAATGGCTTCCAGACACTCGTAATCCTTTTCCCCGAATTCATCCAGCGGGGTATGCTCTCTGTTTACAAAATAATTGTCAACAGCAATAGGATGTGGCTTCATTCCGTGCGCCGCCAGCTGAATGGACAGCCTGTGGGAAAAGGTAGTCTTGCCGGAGGAGGACGGACCCGCGATCATGACGAACTTCTTGTTTCCAGCCTCCACGATCTGCTCTGCAATTCTGGCAATTCCAGACTCCTGGATGGCCTCCTGCATAAGAAGGATCTTCTGTATCCCCTGGGAAACGATCTGGTCATTCAGCTCACCTACTGTGGAGATTTCCAGCTTTCTGCCCCACTCTTCAGAATCCTTCTGCACCTGGAAGATTTTCTCCTGGGGCTGGAATTCCGGAAGCACATCCGGAGTCTTAGCCTCCGGCAGAATCAGCACAAAGCCTTCATCATACAGCTTCAGGTCAAAATATGGCACATAGCCGGTATCGTAAGCCATTGCCCCATAAAAATAGTCCTCAAAATTCTCTATGCTGTAAATATTCACCCTGGAAACCCTGCGATAGCGGAACAGCTTCTCTTTATCATACATTCTGTGATGATGAAAAAGTGCAATCGCTTCATCCGTTCCTACACTTCGTTTCTTCACCGGGATTTTCTGCTCCACCAGCTCTGTCATCCGCTTCTTTACCTGGTCAAGAAATGCCTGATCCAGCTTCTGTTCTCCTTCCATGGTAAAGTAAAAACCGCTTCCTACAGAATAATGAAGCACCACTTTATCTACTTTTTCTTTGCCTGCAAGATCGTAAATTGCCTTTAAAAGCACCAGACATGCAGTTCGCTTATAGGTTTTATTTCCAATGCTGTCTTTTGTGGTGACCAGCCGGACTTCACCGTCCCGTTCTGCTTTTTTATGAAGCTCACAGATCTTGCCTCCTGCAATTACAAGAATAACAGGGGCCGGGCTGGTCTTTTCGTACTCTTTTACAACTTCTTTATAGGTAATTCCCATGGGAAACTCTCTGGTTTCCCCATTGATCGTAAGTTTCACTGCATGATCCATAAAATCTCCTTTTCTGATCCGAAAGACCAATTAGGCTAAACATAAATCACATTTACCAAAACCAAACAACATTATTCTGACAACTCATTTTATCTCCGGGCGGACATCATCTCGCCCATCCACAACAAGTCTCCCCTTTATAATATAGTATACGGGCTTCTCACCTTTGCGCAGCTGACTGTAAGCTCCGGAAACGCTTTTGCCAGTCTTTCCTTCATATCTTCCATAAAAATATATTCCGTACCGTAATGACCTGCGTCAATGATTGCAAGCCCCTGGGCTACGGTGTCAATTCCGGTATGGTGGTCAATATCACCTGTCACATATACATCTGCCCCGGCAGCAAGCACATCCTGGATCATACTTTTACCAGAGCCGGTACATACGGCAGCCGTTTTCACAGTCTGTTCCAGATTTCCGTACACTTTCACATCTGAAAGCTTCAGGTTCTTTTTCACAAGAAGGGCGTACTCCTTTAAAGTCATCTCACAAGGCAGATTTCCCACGCGTCCAAAGCCAATGGTCTCCCCGTCTTTTACCCCGGTAGCACAAAGTACCTTCGTATCTGACAGTTCCAGATATCTGGCACTTAAATCTGCCATTCCCAGAATATCATAGTTGGTGTGCATTGCATAATAAGATATTCCATGGCGCACCAGACGGATAATCTTCCGTCCTGTAAAGCTGTGATTATTGATCTTCTTAATACCGGAAAAGATCATAGGATGATGGGTAACGATCATGTCAGCGCCAGCCCGGATAGCCTCGTCTAACACTGTTTCGGTAAGATCAAGGGCAAGAAAGACATGTTTTACCTCACTCTCGTCATCTCCTGTAAGAAGTCCCACATTATCCCAGTCTTCTGCAACTGCTGCAGGAAAATTTCCTCCCAGCCAGTCTG
>ENA-ORNB01001875-ORNB01001875.1-human-gut-metagenome-genome-assembly--contig:-NODE-1875-length-13076-cov-21.567775_pt1 | contig 13076 bp, 7 predicted proteins | sample MGYA00242112_ERZ509016 | MGnify/ENA primary metagenome ERZ509016 (study PRJEB26280, sample SAMEA2338705) | human gut metagenome | biome: human gut; feature: human-associated habitat; material: faeces...
TCGGCTACCGGTACAACTTCTGAAGTAGACGCAATACAATAGGAACACCCGGCCCCCCTCTTGCCTGTGTTTTTCAAGCGGGTCAAGAGGGGGGCCTCGTTTTATGTCCTATGAAATTGATCTATTGCAAAAAAGTCCATCCATGAAGAAATTTGTTCTCATCCCAATTCATATTTTCCCTTCTCGGAAAATGAATAAAGGACTACCTACCGAGGTAAAAACCTTGGTGAGATAGTCCTCTCACTGAAGTAGCCCGGATCTCGAAGGATCCGGGAATTAATTAGAGTTCGGAAACTTTTTCCTTCAATTCCTTGCCAACCTTGAACTTGACAACGGAACGGGCAGGGATGGGAACATCCTTGTCCGGAGCTTTCGGGTTGCGGCCAACCTTGGCCTTGACTTCCTTGACATGGAAGGTACCGAAATTACGAATGACGACGCGGTCTCCGTCGGCAAGAGTGGAAGAAATGATGTCAACAGCACGCTGAATAACATCGAACACTTCAGTCTGAGTCAGTTGCGTTTCTGCGCTAATCTTGTTAACGAGGTCACGTTTGGTTAATGTGTTAGCCATAATATAAATTGATACTGTGTGGAGTGGATGTCTCTCTCTTATCAGACATTCAGTTTTTGTCATTCAAAAAAACAGCCATTGTGACATGAATGTGTTTTTTCCTCATTTTTGGACTAAAAAGTCTTATTTTACTTGACGTTTGAGGATTTTGACGTCTCGATAATGGAGGCGATTTGACTCGGCATTTCCAGGGAAAAAAACGACTTTCGGTATGGGAACAATTTCTACAATATTATTGACGGATGATCAGTCGGAACGTCTGCGTTCCCTATTGGAAGAGAATGGGTATGAATTCAGGAAAGTGCCTTATGCCCGGTACAGTTACACGCGTCCGGGATTGACGGTAACGGTTTATGAAAAAGGAAACAAGTTGCTTGTCCAAGGAAAGGATGCCGAGGAATGGGTGGAGTTTACGCTGGAACCGCAGATTTTGGGCCAGAGCATGTTTTCTCTTACAGCCGGAGGAGGAACTCCCGCCGGGAAACTTGAGCCGTGTACTCCCCATTTCGGAATCGATGAAAGCGGCAAGGGAGACTACTTCGGTCCGCTTGTCATTGCAGGAGTGTATGTCGATGAGGTTATCGCGGACAGGTTGACAACGCTGGGAGCATGCGACAGCAAACTCGTTTCTTCATCTTCCAGAATCCGTTCCCTGGCCTCTGCCATCCGGAAGGTGCCTGGCATCCAATATGTCGTCGTGAGCGTTGGTCCGGAACGCTACAATGAACTCTATGAGCATTTCAAAAATTTAAATACTTTTCTGGCTTGGGGACATACCCGTGTGATTGCCGGATTGCTGGAGAAGGTGCCTTCGTGTCCCCGTGCCTTGAGTGACCAGTTTGCCCATGCTTCCGTGTTGAAGAGGGCTCTTGCCCAACGGAAGCTTGACATTAAGTTGGAGCAAAGAACCAAGGCAGAGAGCGATGTCGCCGTGGCCGCAGCTTCCATCCTGGCTCGTGAGCGTTTCGTCAACTGGATGGACGAGGCTTCGCAGGCAGGCAAAGTGAAATTGCCGCTGGGGGCATCCCGACAGGTGATTGAGGCTGCCAGGAAACTGGTGGAGGTCCATGGGGAGGAAATGCTCTCCAAAGTTGCCAAAATGCACTTTAAAACAACGCAGTCCGTTCTTCCGGGCAAGTAGGCCTGTGGACGGATCCTGGACGTGGGGTAGGGAAGAATTGCAACGGATTTGTTTTTTTCGCTTGGTCGGCGAGTACAGTACTGCTATAGGGGCTGGACATGAAACGCAGGGCAGTTTATGCGGGCAGCTTTGACCCTTTGACCAACGGACACCTTTGGATGATTCACCAAGGGGCCGCGATGTTCGACCAGTTGATCGTTGCAATTGGGACGAATCCCGATAAAAAATACACCTTTTCCCATCAGGAACGTCTCGACATGCTCAACGGCGCCCTGAAAGACTACCCCCATATCAAGATTGCCGAGTTTCATAACCGGTTTCTGGTGGATTTTGCCCTGGATCACGGAGCGTCATTCATGATTCGCGGGATACGGTCCACGCAGGACTACGAATACGAACGCGTGATGCGTCATATTAATGCCGATATGGCTCCGACCGTATCGACGGTGTTTCTGATGCCCCCTCGCGACATTGCGGAGTTGTCTTCCAGCATGGTGAAGGGATTGATCGGGCCTGACGGCTGGGAGGAACAGGTTAGCCGATATGTCCCGTACAACGTGTTTGAATTGTTGAAAAAACGCCAATCTGCGCCTCATGACGAGGCCGTGTAAGGTCTTTATTTCCGCATTTTTTTATAGAGTCGCGGATTCCCTTTCTTGCCGGTGCGAGACGGGATGGGCTCGACATTCGACGGAAGGGAAGGTAGGTTTCAGGAAAGCGGTGGTCTGCCCCGCTAATAAATTTGCCGTATGAACCGTCCTCTTGTTCGTTATATCCTGCCTGTTTTCCTGGGTTCCGCTTGTGTGATGCTTTCCCGGAAAATCCGTCCCGGAAAGAAGGATCTTCCGAATATCCTGCTGTTTGCGGTCGATTCCCTGGGATGGCAGGATACGTCCGTTCCTTTTTCCTGTTGTGACGGATTGCCGGAGGCAATGCCGTTGAACTCTTTTTACAACACACCCGGCATGGAACTGCTGGCTCAGCATGGAGTCAGGATGACTCATGCCTACGGAGCCTGCGATGAACGGAGCGGAGTTGTTTCCCTGATGTCGGGATTGGATCCTGCCCGCTTCACCGGGCTTTCCCCCGATACGGAGATCGTCTTGCAGAATATGTGTTCCCCCGGTGGAAAAACAGATGCCGTCCGCATGGCGGATCTGGCTCATTTGATGAAAAAAGGAGGATACAGGACAATTGTTTCCGGCAGTACGGAGGAAGAAAAGCAACATGGTTTCGATGTTCGGAGATCGACAGAGGACGAATCCGGTCTGCATGAGGAAATCGGACGTGCCGTTCATGAAGGGATCCCGTTCTTTGCCTGTGTAAGACGCAATGTCCATTCCATGATGGGATCGTCCGTTCGTCATGAAGGATCTCTCCCGGAATTGGGAGAAAATATCAAGGTGGAGGGAGATGCCTTGCTCCGTTATGCTTCGTCTGTCGAGACAATGGATGCCTCTTTGAGAGGCTTGCTCCAGTGTCTGGAAGATCTTGGAGCCGCCGGACGCACGCTCGTTTTGTTCGTTCCTCTGAGCGGAGGCGATTCCCCCATTCAGAAAAGTCTGGCAGGCAATGTCTCCTGGGTGGAGGAGGTTGGGGCGGTTGCTCCTTTGCGGGGCAGGAAGTATTCCCGCTATGAAGGAGGAGGGCGCGTTCCCATGATAGTCTCCTGGGCGGAACCCGATCCGCAGGAACCGTGCCAGCAAGCCTTGCCAATTGTACCGGATTCTGTTCAGGAGGCTATTGTTTCCGTTCAGGACATTCTGCCGACGCTGGCTGCCGTGGCGGGAGTGAAAGTCCATGAACGTGTAGATGGCTACAATATTGCCGATTACCTTTCCGGTGCTTCCGAAGGGGAACGCCCCCAATGGATTGTCCGGCATTTCCCGTTTTCCCACCCCTACGGAAGATTTTATACATCGTTAAGGATCAGGGAATGGAAGGTTATTTACAATTATTATGACGACTATGCAGAGACGGGAAATCCCGCCTGGCAGTTGTTCAACCTGAAGACCGATCCTTCCGAAAGCCGTAATCTGGCGGACGACCCGTCCTGTACGAAATTGCTGTCCGTAATGTCGGGCAAGCTGGCAGCCTACTTGGAGTGCATTCATGCGCCTCATCCTTTTTTGACGGATCCCGAATCTCCCCGTGTAAACGGTCGCCGTACCGTTACGGGAACGGCCGTGATCCGTTTTCCGGGCGATACCGGGGCAGGGGTGCAAGCCGGATGACCTCATCGCGGCCGTTTTTTCTGTCTGCTGGAAGAAATGCCGATTGTTTCCATCCCAATTCTTGGTATGGTAAATTGCGTCTATGATTCGAGAACTGGTCGTTGAGGGATTCACTGTTTTTCCGGACAAGGAAAAATTTGAATTCGTTCCGGGAATCAACGTAGTGGTCGGGGGGAATGATTCAGGGAAGAGCCATTTGTTGAAGTTGTGTTATTCCCTGGCAAAGTGGAGTTCCGGCGGTGGCCGCAAATCCCTGCCTGACAAATGGGCGGAGGAATTGCGGCTGAGAAACGATTTGATGCGCGTGTTTTCATCCCGCAATTTATCCGGCTTGACCGCTCTGAATCGAGGAAATGATCATGCCGGCGTGTTTGCCTCGATGATTGGCGATGGAGTTCCGGATCGGATGGGAGACATCCGGTTCCGTTTTTGTTCGACGGAGGAGGAAGAGGGGCTGCACATTGACGAGATGCCGAAAAGGTTCCTGAACAATCCGGTCGTTTTCCTGACGGCTCGCGAGGTGTTCGCCATTTTCCCGAGTTTTGTCCAGTTGGGGGCCAAATTCCCAGAGGTGCTGGACGGAGCATGCTGGGATTTATGCCGGGCTTTGGAAATTCCGATGAAACTGTCGCCTGACGATGTGGCACTGGGAAGAGTGCTGGGAAGAATCCAAAAGATCCTGTCCGGCAATGTCATTTTTCAGGACGGAAGATTTTATTTGTCGCGTCCGGGACAGCAGGCTATGGAAATGAGCTTGGTCGCGGAAGGGTTCAAACGTCTTGGCGTGCTGGATTGTCTGATTAGGAACGGTACTGTAAACAAGGGTTCCATCCTGTTCTGGGATGAACCGGAGATGAATCTCAATTCATTCCATTTGCCTTTGCTTGTCAAAGTTTTGACAGGATTGGCGAAAGCCGGTGTCCAAGTAGTGCTTTCATCCCACAGCCTGTTTTTGCTAAGGGAGCTGATGATTCAACTTTCCGAACGGCGCAACGAGCAAGTCCCCCGTAGGTTTTTCGGACTCAATGTTCCCCATGAAAATCGGCTTGGCGTTCGCGTTAACAGCGGCAATTCCTTGGAGGATATCGGCCCTATCGAGTCGCTGGAGGCGGAAATTGAACAGGCCGACCGTTATCTGAAGCTTGTATGAGCGCCGGAAAAGACACATCCTTCGTCGAAGGCGTGCACCGTTTCTTGATTGATCCGGGGTATGTGGTGTGCCGCATCGAATGTTCGCAGTTTTATTCCCGGCAGTCCCAAAATTTTTGCGGTGGTTGTAAGGAAATGGACTTTCTCCTGTATCATCCGGGGAAGAAGGAGCTCTGGCTGATTGAGGTTAAGGACTATCGCTTTGACGCGCGTCCGAAAGTACGCGAATTAATCAATGCTCTGTGTCGCAAGGTTCGCGATACTTTGTTTCTTTTAAGGACAGCTGCGATCTGCTGCCCCGAGGAAACCCCTCTGGAGGGAATCTCCCTGCGCGAGTTTTCCCGCCTTTGCGAAGGTGCCCGGACGGTGCGCCTGGCTTTCCTGATGGAAATGGGGACGGATAAATTGTTCCCTCAGGGAACCTTGCTGGCCAACATCCGTACTATCCTTGCCGGGCACATGAAATTTATTGATCCTAACCTGATCTGTGCTCCGATTACGTATCCCGGCAGAATTGGACCATGGTTTGTGACTCCTGCCCATGGCGACGTCAGTAAACGCGTTGAAGTGCGGCGTAAAAAAGGGTGCCTCAAGAAGGAAATTGCCGGCGAGTTGAGACGGAGTCAAAAAATCGAAGAAGCCCGGGAAACTCCTGAAGCCCAGCCTCCGCTTTGGAAACGCCGCTTGATGGAACGGGAAAACGGACGGAAAGGCAACCACGCCTCCCGCCGCAAGGGAGAGTGATACCTGATTATAAGGGCTGGAGGGCATGCTATGGATTCGTTGCGTAGGCATTGTTTTACCTCTCTTTTCCGATTGTCCGGGATTGGAGCTTGTCTTCCTCCGATTCCCTGAGATGATATTGCTGCCCTAAGAAAGGCTTCATCATGAAAAAGGTACTTATTCCTACAAAGTTGGCCGGAGTAGCCGCATCCATGCTTCAAACTGCCGGATATGAAGTTGTGCAGGACGCCGATACTCCGCTCGCCGAGCAGGTGAAACAGCATCCCGATGCTGTCGCCGTGATTGTCCGCAGTGAAAAGGTGACGCCTGAAATTATGGACTCCCTCTCTTTCTTGAAGCTTGTGATCCGGGCCGGAGCCGGCTACGACAACATTGATATTGTCTATGCCCGCAAGAAAGACATCGATGTGATGAATACGCCGGGTGCCAACTCCAATGCCGTTGCCGAAGAGGTCATAGCCATGGTGCTTGCCCACTTCCGGCACATCGTGCAGGGAGACCTGACGACTCGCCAGGGACTTTGGGAAAAGAAGAATATGATGGGAACCGAATTGACTCGCAAGACAGTCGGCATTGTCGGCCTGGGCAATATCGGTCGTTCTCTTGTGAAGCGGTTGCAAGGCTTTGAACCGACTCTGCTGGGGTACGACCACTTCCTGGCCAAGCAGCGAGCCTTGATCATAGGGGTGACCCCCGTTTCCCTGGAGGAACTTTTTTCCCAGTCCGATATCGTGACTCTCCACGTGCCCGGCGGTCCCGCTACCAAAAACATGGTCGGGAAAGAATTCCTGAGCCTGATGAAAGATGGTTCCGTCATCGTGAACTGTTCCCGTTACGGTGTGGTAGATGAAGAAGCCCTGGCCGCCATTCGCGCAACGGGTAAAAAAATTGCTTATTTGACGGATGTCCACCCCCAGGATGCTCCAGGCGACAAGCCGTCTGCGGCCGTGGCGGATTTGATCCTGCCTCACTTGGGAGCCAACACGAAAGAAGCCAACTTGACCGCGGCACGTCGTTCCGCCGAGCAGTTGATTGCCTATTTCGATGAAGGGGACACCTCCTGCGTCGTCAATGCCGAATTCCCGTCCGGACTCAATCCCGCCCATCTCCGGCTCTCCATGATGCTGGGAACGCTGGCTCGCAAGGCTGGGGGTGAACAGGCCATCCGACGTATCGACTGCACATTCTATGGTGATTTGAAACTGTTCCGCAAATGGTTTACTCCCCACATTCTGGAAGGGGCTTTGCCCAATGCGGAAAAAGGATTGATGCCTGCCGCTGCCGATCAGTCGTTCAAAGAACACGGTATCGTTTTCAAGGCTCGCGAACCCAAGGACGATGTCCCTTACGGAGATTCCATCACTCTGGATTTCATGACCGAAGGTCACGGAGGCGAATCCGTATGTACAAGTGTCCGCGGGCTTGTGGCGGAAGGCGTTCCCATGGTGTCGCGCCTCGGTAATTTCAACGGCCTGTATTTTGACCTGCGCGGCCATTCCATCTTTTTCCGCTATGCGGACAGACCGGGGGTTATTGCCTGCATTGCCTCCGTTTTGTCGGACAACGGGATCAATATTGACAATATTGTCGCTCCCGGCGACAGCGTATCCGGAGAAGCTCTGGCCGTCTTGAAGACAAACAAGCCTGTTGCCGACGATTTGCTGAAGATGATTGCCTCGGCAATCGAAGCAAGAATGGCATTTTCTGTGGATTTCTGATCGACTGATTATTGTCTTAGAATCACCAACAGCCACCGTGGAAGAAAATATTCCACGGTGGCTGTTGGCATATTCAAAGAACATTGGGATAACCAGCGGATAAGCGGATTCACAATCCGCTTTCAATGAATAATATCAAAAATTAGTAATGCATTTATGGTAAATGCTTATTACGAGTATCTTACAAATACGAAAACCAGTTGGTATATTGATTGATCAGCAACGTTAAAAAACGTTACAACGTTTGCTTTAAGTACTTTGTTTGAAATTTTAACGGATTGTGAATCTGCTATTTTCTAACGTAACCTACTACTGAAAATGAAACTGCGACTTCCTTTACTACTTCTTTCAGCTATTTTAACGTGTTATACGAATGTTCATGCAGAGACAACAGCTGTCTGGATTGGTCCTGACGGAGACCATACTGCCGATGCATGGAACACGCTCGCTAATTGGAAAGACTATGTAGATCAGCCCAAGGGACCTGGAATCAATGAAGACGGGCAGAATGGAACTTACGATCCCATTGAGTTTGATGCGGCCGGTGTTCTCTCATTTACGGGTCTCAAGTTCGAAGGTTGGACGTTTCGTCTTGAATTAAAAAACCTCACAAATCTGACGTTGTCGGGAGAAACGAAAAAGATTCAAGGTGGAGGTTATTTGAAAGTCGATCAAAATTCCAAACTTGTATGGAATATCCTAAACAATGGGCAAGGATCAACGGGAAACGATTTTTCTCTCGACGTCCAATCATTCCAAGGAATTGAGTTCCAAAAATCTCTGACTTATTCAACCAAATCGCTTGGGACATTGACTGTTTCCCTGGGGTCGGTGGGAAGTATTCTTTCCTCTTCATCCGCCGCTTCATTACATGCCAATGTGAGCATCAAGTTTACCGACACGACACTGTTGCAATATGGTCAGGAGCATTTTTTGACAAATGTCGGGCAGTATGGCGTCAAGGAGCTAGCGGAAGGGCAGACAAATTATATCCTTTATACCCGCAAATTGTGGGATCTTTCAGGCAATGCGACCAGTACGGGAGGAACGGTAGCGGCTTCCGGACATTCTTTTACGTTGAATGATTCGACTTCGTTGACTCTTTCCGGTTCCGCTTTGTCCGCCGATGCGGATTCGGCGAACAAGTTTTATGTCTATCGTGGAGGAGATGGTGCATTGTATGTTGATTACGTGACATCATCTACGGATGTTTCCAATATGTTTTCAACATGGACGGGGGCAACGGGGACATGGAATGCCACCAATACGAATTGGCACAATTCTACGGGAGAATCTATTCCTTTTACGCAAGGAAGCATAGCGCTGTTTACGAAAGATAATTCCGGGACCGTTACCATTGACGGAGAAGTCAATCCTCTCATGATGAAATTTACGGGAGGCAGTTATACCTTTAACAATAAGGACGCGGCTTCCAAAATTATCACGACGGGAGCTGTCCTCATCAGTGGAGATGCAGACCAGGAGCCTTATGTGGAATTCACCGGAGCCAATGCCATTACCGGATCGATCACTATTGAGAACGGCACTTTGAAATTATCTCACGCGAATGCTGTTACGTTTGGAAACATTAGTTTGAGAGGAGGGACTGTGCAGTTGAATGCCTCCGGATTCGGGGATTTCAAGACTGTTGCAGGGATGAATGGCACTTTGCTCTTTGATCAAGGGGCGACAATGGGAAAACTGACATTGGGTGACGGGGCTCTGACAATTGCCGGGAATGCTGCAATCGGTTCTCTTCTATTGAATGGATCGGGGACTCTCAATGGAGCAGAGGGATCGTCACAGATGATTGGCTCGTCAACATCGGCGGGGAGTATTGCACTCAAAAACGGAACGCTGGATGGAATGAATATTGATTTGACTGGTGGGGTCAATGGTCAGGGAGGAACTGTAACCATTAAAAATTCCAACCTTGTCATATCTAACTACTTCCATGCGGGGGAAAATGGATCTGGGGCCACTGTGATGTCCTTGGAAAATACGAATGTTATCATCAAGGGAAGTGGAGAGAATCAGGGCATTTCCTATTCTCTAGGATTGGGAGACTGGCACAACGCCGATCAAATGACGGTCAAAGGGGGAAAACTCCTGATGCAGTCGAACCTGCTGCTTACCTTAGACGGTGCATCTTCCTTAACCTTGCAGGACAATACATTTTTCGGAGCTCAGGGGATTATTATGTCTCGTGAGAATATAAAATCCACTTTTGTTCTCAATGATGGAACAGTCGTTTTAGGTAGCGGGGGCTGGACAAAGCATAATCCTAGTGCACCAACGGAGATTAACTTGCAGAAGGGAACGATCGGAGCATCCGCAAACTGGTCTTCTTCTCTGAATATGGTTTTGGGCGATCCCGATTCGGAAGGGATTGAAGAAGTGATTTTCGATACGGCCAAATACAATATTGATTCCGCAACTTATGCTTATACTCAATCGAATGAAGGCACTACGATAACGCTTTCCGGGGAATTGAGCGGAGAAGGCAAATTGGTGAAGAAAGGGGAGGGAACGCTCGTTTTGAGCAAAGATATCAATAAGTATACGGGAGGTACGGATATCCTTGGCGGTACGATTGTCATGGGGGCGGCAGGTTCCCTGAGTACCAAGGAAATTACATTTGATTCCAAGACAGGGGCGGCTCAGTTGACTCTGGCTGACGTTATCGGTACAACATTGACCAACGAAATCAAGGTTCTCTCCGGCACCAATACCATTTATCATACCAAGGAGGACATGGTTCTCTCCGGTCCGGTGACGATTTCCAAAGGCGCTGCCCTTCAGATTGGCAGTTTGATGCAGGATACGATCAGTATTGCGGAGCTCAAGGGATTGGGAGAATTCAAGATCATTAATTCCCTGCGCGATACGACATTGGGTGGGACTAATCCAGACCATGGCAAGGAAGAAGCCAAGGGAGGCTGGGACTACTTCGTGTTCCTGACGGGTGACAATGCCGGTTACTCGGGCGATGTCTCCATCGTGGATACGAAAAGCGAATTACCCGACAAGGTTTACGGCAGCCAGCTGGTTCTGGGCAATAGCGATGCTCTGGCTCGTTCGTCAGTGACACTGAACGGTTATTCCGCCTTGAACATCCAGGCGGACAGCGCTTCCATCAAAGGGCTTTCGGGAGATGGCTGGGTGTCGACGTACAAGGATTCAACCGCAGGAAAGACCTATAAACTGACGCTGACTCCGGACAAGGATTACTCCTTCTCGGGGATCATTCAGGACGGCAACATGACGGGCCTTGATTCCGGCAAGCTGGCGTTGGAGATGAACGGGACCGGGAGCCAGAAACTGACTGGCGAAAATACCTATACGGGGGGTACGATATTGACGACCGGAGAGTTGAGAATTGAGAAGGAAGCTGCTCTCGGCAACGGAGGAATGGTGACATTCAATGGCGGGACGCTGGTGGCAGATGATACTTTGGATATTGTCTCCCATACGGTCACGGTCAATTCCGGTAAGAGTGTCCATCTGGCTGCGGTAGACGGCAAGACAATTACTTTATCCACCCTGCAATTTTCCGGAACAACCAATTCCAATCATGTAATGGCCGGTTTAGCCGGAGCCAAGGGTACGGTGGTACTCGGCAATCTGACTAACGGCGGCGTTCTGGAAGGGACTCTGTCCGTGCTTGGAGATGTGACTCTCCGTCTGGCCAATGATGATGATTCGGGGACGGTAACCGTACGGCATAGTTCTAAGAACGGAACGCTGGATGCGATAGCCGGAACACTGGAGAAGACCGATGGAACGCTTCGCGTCGAACTGGAGTCCGACGGTAGTCTTTCCGGTCGTCTGAAGGCGGAGAAAGGAATATTGGAACTCGTCGGGACGGGATCTTCCCGTTCCCTGCTGCTGACGGGTACTCTTGAAGGAGATTCGATGAAGTTGGGGGCAAATGCGGCTGTAACCGTCGGTACGGACACCCAGTCCGGGACGATATCGGTAGATAACGTACTGACTCTGGATGGCGGAACCTTGAATCTGTCCAACGGGACGGTGGCCGTGAAAAACGTGAAAGCTCTGACCGGCGGTTCTTTGAATCTATCCAGTGGGTCGGTGACGGTAGAAAATGTGCTGACTCTGGATGGAGGTTCCTTGAATTTGTCCGGTGGTACGATGGAAACAGAAAATCTTGCGTTCGGAACATCGGCATCGACATCCACACTGGCCTTGTTGACTGGTGGTCAATTGACAGTTGGGGCTTCGGGCGTTACCGGTTCGGCGGGAACACTGGAACTGGGCGGCGGTACGCTCAAGTCGTCGGCTGCGTGGAGCACGACCCATGTCGCCGTGCTTTCGGCGACGGGCTCCGATGCGACGACGATCGACACGACGGATGGGGACATCACCCTGTCGGGAAATCTTTCCAACAAATCGGGCGTGACGTCCATGAACCTGGTGAAGTCGGGTTCGGGCGTACTGGAGCTGGGCGGAGGCAATGCCTCTCTGTCCGGGAACATCAAGGTGACGGGGGGAACGCTCAAGGCGGCCTCCTCTACGGCCTTCGGGGCTGCGACCAACGAAATCCTGGTGGAAGGAGCAAAAATCGATCTCAACGGTCAGTCCCTGTCCAACGCGCTGGTCTTTTCGGGAGATTCGACGCTGTCGGGAACCTCGGCAGGCTATGCCGGAGCGGTGCATGCCAAGTCGGGAACGCTGACCTTGTCGGACGCCTCCGCCGTCCTGAAGGACGTAAGGGTCTTGGCTGGAGCGACACTTAAAGGAACGAATCTGTCGATAGGTGGCACGCTGACGCTGGACCTTTCCGACATGCTCACAAGGAACAATTCTCCGTATGTTCAGATGGTTGATCCTCTTGGAGGAACGACTTCGTTGAAACTGGACAACTTCCTCCGTACGACGGAGGATCAGGCCGCCGGAGCATACAAACTGATCTCCGTCACAGGGGATTCCGCCTTGGATGCGGGAGAATTTAGTTGGGAGAGGAAGGGGGTTGCGACGGATGCTTATCTTTACACGCTGGTTACTTCGGTAGATGGGGATACCAGCAACAAGAACCTCTACCTGCGCCTGGCCCGTATCGGTACCTGGGTCTGGAACAGCGGTAATTCCGGTCATACGGGATCGGTGTGGGCGGGAAACGTAGATGGGCCATGGGATCAGCAGGGTTTCCAGGGGGGACCGGACGGACAGAAAGTTCAGTTCGACGATGCTGCCTCGATGAAAACCGTGACGATTTCCGGAACAGTGTCTCCCTGGTCGTTGGATATTATTAATAGCGCCGGTAATGACTATATCTTCCAAGGAGAAGGTTCCCCGAACGACGGCATCGGAAACTATGGAGAGCTCGATGTTTCTCTAACAAAGAAGGGGACTGGCAAGCTTTCTCTGGCATCCAATCTCAAGAATACTTATTCGGGAGGGACTTATCTCTACGACGGTACGATTGAAATGGGGAACTCCAATTCCCTGGGAACAGGGATTGTCGATTTCCTGGGCGGTACGTTGGGCAACGTCGC
>ENA-ORNB01001877-ORNB01001877.1-human-gut-metagenome-genome-assembly--contig:-NODE-1877-length-13056-cov-2.982771_pt1 | contig 13056 bp, 9 predicted proteins | sample MGYA00242112_ERZ509016 | MGnify/ENA primary metagenome ERZ509016 (study PRJEB26280, sample SAMEA2338705) | human gut metagenome | biome: human gut; feature: human-associated habitat; material: faeces...
GTTGCAGCCGCAACAGCAATAAGGGCTCGTTTCTCTCCCAATTTCTGTACAATTACTTCTGCAATTTTTTCCGCAGCTCCGGTTTTAATAAGAGTCCCCGCCAGAATACCGGAAGTCATAATTCTCAGTACAGAAGAAATCATACTCTGCGCTCCACTTACCATAGTATCGACAGTCAATATCAGATTTCCACTTCCGATTACTCCGCCAATAAGAGCACCAAAAATCAGGCTATAAGCGGGCTGAACTTTTTTTATAATCAGAATAATCGCAACTGCCATTCCAATCAGAGCACCTATGGTTGTAAAACTATAATCCATTCTTTATTTCCTCCTTATGTTCAGCAGACGAAATACCTGTTCTACCGTATCCGCCATGTTAGCCTTTGCATTTTCCGGTTTCATAGCATCTTCCAGAGTAGTTACTCCTCTTAAAATCGGGAAAAATGCATCAATTCCGTTCTGATTGCAGGCAATGGCCTCTTTTGTAACACTTCCTGCAAAAGCAGTCACAGGAATGTTATGCTTCTTTGCCAGACGTGCCACACCTACAGGTGCTTTTCCCATGGCAGTCTGACCATCCAGTCTGCCTTCTCCTGTAATCACAATGTCAGCATTTTCCATATATTTTTCCAGAGAAGTTTCTTCCAGCACAATCTTAATCCCAGACTCCAGAACTGCATTGGTAAAACTCAAAAATGCAAATCCCAGGCCTCCTGCTGCACCCGTACCTGCCTGGTTGGCATTGATCTTTGTGCATTTTTTCTCTGCAAGTGCGGCATATTTTTCCAGCCATTTATCCATCTGCATAATCATAGAGGGGGTTGCCCCTTTCTGCGGCCCGAATACTGCACTGCATCCTTCCTCTCCACAGAGAATATTTGTTACATCACAGGCAACACGAAATTCACATTCTGCCAGTTCAGGCAATACATATGTATCGGTAATCTCCTCCAGTACCTCCAGTCCTCTGGCACCAAAAGGAACCTGTTTTCCTTCTTTATCAAGAAAACCATATCCCAATGCCTGAAGCATTCCAATTCCACCATCATTGGTAGCACTTCCTCCAATTCCTACAATAAACCGGCGGCAGCCTTTGGAAATAGCATCTTTAATCACTTCTCCTACACCATAAGTTGTAGTGTAAAGTGGATTTCGTTTTTCATCAGGAACAAGTGTGATACCTGCCGCACCTGACATTTCAATCACAGCGGTATGACTGCTTTCAATGATTCCATATTCACAATTCACCGGCGTTCCAAGCGGACCTGTAACCATCACATTCTGTATGATACCATTCATACCACTCACCAGTGCTTCCACTGTGCCTTCCCCGCCATCAGCCAGTGGTCTTACTATAATTTCTGCATCCTGACCATGAACTCTGCGGATTCCGTCAGCAGCAGCATATCCTGCTTCCATGGAACTCAGACTTCCTTTTAGAGAATCAATTGCGATTACTGCTTTCATTTTTTTCTCCTTTGATTTTTCTCTTTGTATTCATTTTTATACAATTTCAGCATACATTTAGTATAGCGGTTTAGAGATTAGATTAATATATTACATGTAACATATTTATATACATTCTATGTGTTTTATTGTTATACATACCATTTACAATTATGTGGTAATCAGATGTATTACAGGAACATCATGGAGTAATTTTTATGAAGTAAGGCAGCAATATTTCTTCTCGCTTCTGGTAGGACACTTAGTCACGTAGACACCGCAGGATACACAGCAGTTGGGCTTTCTGTTTCATTCATTTAAAACGGATGATACATATTATGTTCTTTCTCCAGTTCTTTATAAAGCTGCATACAGTTCCAGTTCTGATTATGCTCCGTCAGAACTGCCTTGTAATCCACAGGTGTACCTGCTTTCCGCAAAGTATAAAGCACCTGATCAAACAGATTCCCGGTGATTCCTGCAAGAATCAGCATTTCCCTCTCCATCTGCTCCTGAGGTATCAGCGCTGATGGAATCTGTACCTGAGAAACCTCTTTCACCCCTGCCAGATATCCGATTGGCTGACTATAGTCCTGAGTTTCTACAGTTTTTAAACGTATCTTAAAAGGCAGTAACGCCATCTTTAACTTGCGAAGCTTCTGCTGATCCTGAAAATTTATTAATAAAATAGTTGGTTTCATATGGACAATCCTCCTGCTATTCTGAATAATTACAGCTATTATACTCTCTTCCCCTAAACCTGACAATAACACATACTCTGTGTTTTAATCCATTCTCACCAAAACGTTACTGTTCACTCCGTGCCCAGTGACAGAACTTATAATTGTATTTACAACAGATATAAGCTAAAATATTATTAACAAATGCCATAAGGAGGATGCGGATATGGGAAGTTATTTAAACCCCGGGAATCTTTCATTTCGGGGAAGCCTTCGTTCCAAAATATATGTAGATAAAAGTGAATTAATATGCCGGACCAATGAAGTGCTTTTCACAGAACAGAAATATATCTGCGTAAGCCGTCCAAGGAGATTTGGCAAATCAATGGCAGCAAACATGCTGTCCGCATATTATGACCGAAATGAAAATACGGAAGAATTATTTCATAATCTTGCCATCAGCAAAGATAAAACCTACAAAGAAAATCTGAACCGGTATGATGTGATCAAACTTAATATGCAGGAATTTCTGAGCATGTCTGACACAATAGAAGAAATGCTGGGAATGATCAGAAATTATCTGATTTCCGATTTTCAGGAAACATTTCCTGACGTGCGTTTCCGGGATAAACAAAATCTGATACAGGTAATGAAGGATGTTTTTTCTTATACAAAATGCCCTTTTATCATTCTGATCGACGAATGGGACTGCCTTTTTCGCGAGTATAAACAGAATAAAGAAGCCCAGAAAAAATATCTGGATTTTCTGCGGGCATGGTTAAAGGATAAAGACTATGTTGCACTTGCATACATGACCGGAATCCTTCCCATAAAAAAATATGGTTCCCATTCCGCCCTGAATATGTTTACCGAATATTCTATGACAAACCCAAGAGAAATGGCAGAATATTTCGGATTTACCGAAGCAGAGGTAAAAAAACTCTGTCAGAAATATAATCAGAATTTCGAAGAAACCCAGGCCTGGTATGACGGATATGAACTGGTAGCAGTGAATGGTCAGAACAAAGTTTACTATTCCATATACAGTCCCAAATCTGTTGTAGATGCCATGTTAAGCGGGGTTTTTGACAATTACTGGAATCAGACAGAAACCTATGAAGCATTAAAGGCATACATCAGATTAAATTTTGACGGACTGAAGGATGCCATCATACAAATGCTTGCAGGAGAAAGAATCCAGATAAACACCGGAACCTTCTCAAACGATATGACAAGCTTTCAGGGAAAAGATGATGTCCTCACATTACTGATCCATTTAGGATATTTAAGTTATCACTGGCCGGACAAAACCGTTACAATCCCCAACAAAGAAGTATCACAGGAATACATCAATGCAATCAGCCAGATAAAAGAAAAGCATTATGTAGATGCATTGAAAGAATATCACGGGAATCTGCTTCTGGTTGGCATCACCTATGAAAAGTCTGAAAAAAAACATCACTGTGTAATCGAAAAGCTCTGCAAAGACTAAAGTATGTTTGAATATGAATAAAAAACCTCCGAGGCCATTATCTGCTTTTGGAGTTTTTTTATTTTTACAAAATTGTCATAGCTATATTATGTCAGAACTGCATTGTAATTCACACACTATTGTGTTAAAGTAGTGTCGTGCTATTTTCCATATCAGGAAACGAAAACGAGGAGGGAACAAATGAAAAAATTCTATTCGTGGTACAAAAAACATATTACCGCAGCAATCTTTACCGGTCTGATCCTTGGTATCATTACCGGACTGTTTCTGGCAAACCGTTTCGAACCGGTACTTGCCATCACAAGCCTTATCGGAAGCATTTACATGAATGCTCTGAACATGATGATCTTTCCACTGGTCTTCTGTTCCATTATCATGGGTATCTCCAGCATCGGTAATGCCCGCACAACCGGCAAGATCACAGCCGGTGCCATGATCTTTTTCCTGTGCACCACAGCACTTGCCAGCCTGGCAGGACTGATCATCCCGCGACTGATCCATCTCGGTGAGGGTGTTAAATTCGAGATGGCAACTTCCGACATCCAGGCAACTGAAATGACCAGCATTCTGGACACCATCAAAAACCTGATCCCATCCAACCCGGTTGCAGCTTTTGCAAACGGAAATATGCTTCAGGTACTTGTATTCGCAGTCATCGTAGGCTTCACACTTATCGCTATCGGTGAAAAAGGTAAAGCACTTCTGAATGTGATCGATTCCTGCAACGAAGTCTGCCTGAAAGTAATCAGCACAGTTATGTACTTCACACCTATCGGTGTATTCTGTACTATCGTTCCTGTTGTAGAAGCCAACGGTACAGAAACCATCATTTCACTGGCAACTCAGCTGATCATCCTGTATGTGGCATTCTTCGGATTTGCCCTGGTCATTTACGGCGGCTCCGTGAAATTCATCGGCAAAGAAAGCCCTGTGAAATTCTTCAAAGCAATGCTTCCTGCAGCTCTGAACGCATTCGGAACCTGTTCCAGTTCAGCGACCATTCCGATCAGTAAACAGCGTATGGAAGACGAAATGGGCGTATCCAACAAGATCACAAGTATTGCCATTCCTCTTGGCGCTACTGTAAACATGGATGCCGTATCCATCCTGATGTCATTCATGATCATGTTCTTCGCCAATGCATGCGGAATTAACGTAAGCATTTCCATGATGATCATAATCCTTCTGGCAAACGTACTCCTGTCAGTAGGAACCCCGGGAATCCCGGGCGGTGCCATCGCATCCTTCGCAGCCCTTGCAACCATGGCAGGTCTGCCGGCAGGTGTTATGGGTGTTTATATCAGTATCAATACACTCTGCGATATGGGTGCTACCTGCGTTAACGTTATTGGCGATATGGCAGGCTGTGTAGTTCTGAAAGAGAAAATTAAGCTTGAGGATTAATACATAAGGAATACAAAAAAGTTGTTGTATCTTTTCATATTGGAAATGAAAAGTACAACAACTTTTTTATCACCCTTTAACAGCTCCGCTCATTAAACCATTCTCTATTTTTTCCTGGAAGAAAATATACGCAATAATTACCGGAATGGTTGTAAGACAAATTCCTGCCATGCTGGAACTATAATCTGTACTGTATTCTCCAAAGAATGCAAGAAGTCCCATAGAAATAGTACCTTTATCTTTATCAGAAATAAAAATAAGAGGAAACAACAGGTTATTCCATACCTGTATAAAATTAAAAATTGAAACACTTACAATTCCCGGAACTGACAGTGGCAAAATCATCTTAAAAAATACTTGATAAATATTTGCTCCATCAATTACCATCGCTTCTTCTAATTCTGTCGGAATTCCATTCATAAATCCAGTAAGAATCAAAATTGTCATTGGAAAACAAAACGCCGCATAAAGCAAAATCAATACCGGATAATTATTCATAATTCCAAGTTTTCCAAAAATATAAGACAACGGAATTAATACCGCCTGAATAGGAATCATCATTCCTGAAATAAACAGTAAATATATTTTTGATTTTCCGCGAAACTTAAATTTTGCCAGAACATACGATGCCATTGCTCCAAAAAGACCTGATATCGCAAGAGTTCCAACTGCAAGAATAATTGTATTCAAAAAATATCTTCCTATATTTCCCACATTCCATGCAGTTAAATAATTTTCTATCCGTAATTTCTTAGGTAAAGCAGTAAATGATGAAAATATTTCCAAATTTCCTTTAAAAGAACAGAAGATTGAAAATACCATCGGATAAATATTGATCAAAGCAACTATAATAAATATCAGAAATCCTATATAATACCCTGCGGAATGTTTTTTTGTTTTCATGATCTATCCCCCCTAATATTCTATGGATTCTTTCTGATTCATAAGTTTCAAACTAAAAATAGAAACAGCAGCACTTAATACAAAGATGACCGTAGCAATCGCACTTCCAGTTCCATAATGACCATATCTATAAGCTTCATTATACATTAAAAGTGCTGGTACAATAGTACAGTTACTGGTTCCTCCTGTAGGTGTCAGAATGTATACAGTATCAAAAATCTTTAATACTCCAGTGATTACCATGATCGTAGACATTTTTAATGGTTCCCAAAGCATTGGAATATAAAGATTCCAAATCTTTTTCCAGCCAGTTGCTCCATCTAATTCTCCTGCTTCCAAAACAGAATCCGGTATAGAAGTAAGACCAGCCAAACAAATGATCATATAATATCCTACACTGGTCCATGTACTGACAACAATCAGACATATCAAAGAAGTTTTAGGATTAACCAGCCACTGCTGAATATAATTTCCAAGTCCAATTTTAATAAGAAGACTATTCAGAATTCCCTTGTCAGTAGGAAAATAAATAAAATTCCATAACAATGCTACTGCTGTCACTGATAAAATCATAGGAATAAAAAATGCAGCTTTAAAAAATCTCTGTCCTTTTTTGAAATGATGGATCAGTAATCCAAGTCCAAATCCAATAGGAACCTGCAAAATAACACTTACAACAACGTAAATAAGAACATTCTGCAACGACTTAAGAAAAACTGCATTATGGAACAGATTACTATAATTCTTAAATCCTACAAATTTAAGTGGCACCGCCTGAAGCCCAGGCCAGTCATTAAATGAAAAATAGACAGACATAACTACAGGTATCAATTCAAAACAAAGATAGATCAATACTGCAGGTATCAAAAATACCGCAATAACTTTCTTATTTTTCCTTATTTTTTCCAAAATAACCCCTCCTCTTTTCTATTTTTGAGTAAACAAAAGGAAGGGTGCTCTCCCCCCTTCCTTTTGCTTTATCTGTCAGCTCTGTGGACGGTTTGCATCAATATCTGCCTGAATAGTCTGTGCTGTATTCTCAGCGGAATCAGACAGCATCATGTTCAAAATTCCATTTCTTGAAGTATCTACTAATGTAGAGCAGGTATCATAGTCAAAATATTCTCCTACAGAATCTGTAATAGTACCTGTATATTCAACCATATCTTTGAAAATCTGCGGTGCGTCTTCCGGTGCATCAATATCTTTATATGGAGCAACTCTCATCGCTGCATTCATACGTTCCTGAATAGACTCTTTAGATGTCATATATTTCACCAGTTTTAGAGTTGCCTCTTTTTCCTCATCACTCATAGTTCCTGAAAGCATCCATCCGGAAGTATATACTACATGTGTATCTTTATACTCTGGTTTATCTTCAAAGTATGGGAATGCAAAGAATGAAATATCATCCAAAATTTCTGATTCAGAATTAAACATTTCAGGAATGATAGGGCTGCTGTGAGAAATCATTGCTACTTCTCCGGTGAGGAACTGATTCATCTGAGTATTATAATCCATTCCTTCAAATCCCTCTGCAAAAGCACCTTTATCTTTTAAATCTTTTGTAATCTGCAGGCATTCTACTACATCATCATCCGTCCATTTTTTCTCGCCAGTACCCAATTTTATAATGCCATCTCTTCCGATTCTTTTAGCAAGAATATTATTAAAGATATGTCCCATAACCCAGGTATTCTTTCCGCCTACTCCAAACGGAGTAATTCCGGCAGCAACCAGCTTATCAATATCCTCATACAGTTCATCCATTGTTTCTGGAGTTTTCTCAATACCGGCTTTTTCAAATAAAGCCTTATTGTAGAAAATAGCATCCACATTCAGTTCATTTGGCAATGCATAGATTCCATCCACTCCATAAGCACTCAGATCATATGTATCTAATGCTCCATCCAGGAACGTGTTCTTCCATTCTTCATCTTCGTTAAGTGAATCTGTCAGATCCAACAGAACTCCATTCTGTGCCCATTCTTTCAGGCCGGCAATTGCCGGATAATAAAAGATATTTGGTGTTTCTCCTGTAGATAATGCAACTTTCAGTTTATTGTTATAAGCAGATTCCTCATAAACAGAATCGTTCTGAACTTCAATATCAGGATTTTCTTCCATAAATGCTGCAATCTGGTCTTCATAAACCTTTGCCATAGGTGTATCACCACTGTCACGGCTCATAAATGTAATCTTAACTTTATCTGCTGCAAATACCGGTGTAATAGATGATAATGCCATTGCTGCCGCTAATACAGCCCCTAAAACTTTTTTCCCTGTCTTCATATAAAAACCTCCTCTTTTCCTTACTAATTTTTGTAACAAACAGCAGTCATCTGATGTCCCTTAATCTCTTTTAGAGTAAATTCAAGTTTTTTTCCATCCTGTACAAATGGAACTTCCTGTTTATCGGGTATTGTATAAATTTTCTCTACTTCACGTTCTTCTGTCATAGTAATCTTAAGATTATATAAAGGAATAATGTCATCAACAATCTCAAGATTTTTACATTTCTTCACCGGTACATAATGAAGTACATGTACAATTCTTCTGTTCTCTTGTTCCTGATCTAACACTGTAACTTGTGTTGTTGATGGTCCATTATGCTGAATCAGCGGATTCGGAAGCATTCTGTCTAATTCATTTCTCAGGATCTTTTTATACCATGCAGGTGCCCAGTTCTGATATGTTGTAAAAATCGGATGAATAAAATACGCTGTATTTTCTGTTTCCACAATACCAGGATATACTTCTTTTCTTCCTGATGGAGAATGAAGATGAGAACAAAAATGTTCATATGTACGATTAAATACCGGCGGGATTACTTTCTGGACAAACTGAGCCTCATCTGTCGCTTCTACAAGTGTTCCTTTGTCATACATTACATGTTCTGCATCTGCAAGACCCTTTGCCAGATGTTCTTTCGGCCATATAAAATCCGGACTATATGGTGCATCTCCAAGATATTTTACTGCCAGTTCTGAGATCATAAATTTCTGGTGATCTTTGTCAAGACCAGACTGATAACTTGCCAGTAATTTGCCTCCTGCATTTATATAAGCACTCAGTTTCCGGCCTAATATTTCATCTACAGGAATTACATCCGGTAAAATTAACAACCTGTATTTTCCAAAATCAGAAGTACTGTCAATAAAATCAAACTGATATCCATATTCCATCAGAAGTCTTGCCACACCTTCAGATGCACCTGGAATCTGTCCTGCTACGCCTGTAGCATAAAATTCTTCTGCTGTAAAAACACCAATTTCAGATACTGGTTTTGCATTCTCACACCAGGGTTCTTTTTCTTCTACAGATTTATAAACCCTTCCGATCTGCTGATACATATCCTTATTCAATTTTCCCCAGTAATCCATCTGGTCACCAATCGTACATTTGCATCCATGGGAAAGCATGGAAAATACTTCATATTCCATAGCTGCCTCATTACGAAATGCATGAAAATCGCCCCATTCTGTGTGGAATCTGCTTGTCAGTCCAAGACACTCTTTTCCAAAATTCCTCATATATTTAGCAGAAACAGGAAAATCAAGATATCCCCATTCTACTCCCGGAAGAGATTCAAAAGAAAAATACGAATAATCCTTTATCACTGGTTTATCGAGATATCCAACATGTCCTTTGTTATAGCAGACATGAAAATCTGGATTATATTTTTTTGCAAATGCGGTCAGATCTTCGACCATATCATAATAAGTCCACCTTGCAAATTCCTGACGGTCTTCCTTTTTTGCAGGATTCAGACCTTTTTCCCGCATAAGTTTCTGGCAGGATGGACAGCAGCATTCATTCATAAAAGCTGCATCATACCATACTCCATCTCCCGGAATCGTTTCCAGAACTTCTCCGAACTGCTTTTTCAGGAAATCACGATACGGTGTATTTACACAAAGGTTTTTATAAAAACCAGCCTCAAAATACCCCTTTCCCTTATAGTCCTGAAGTGCTCCGTTTTCATCAATACAGATCCATTCCGGATGCATATCTGCGATTCTCTTGTTCCAGCGAATGGTTGTATAAAGGTTTACCTGTATTCCACGTTTTCTGCAGGCTTCAGCCTGTTCTCTCAACAAATCTCTGTGTGCCAGATGAGGATGGACCATTTCCGGAAACATTTTGGAATCATAATATAAATTTCCGTGATGTCCACAAGAAAACAAAGTAATAGAATTCACGTGCGCATCCGCAAGAGTCTGGGCAAACTCTTCCGCATCAAATTCTGAGCAGACCCCCTCAATGGCTTCACTGGTGTGAAAATCCAGATGAATTTGTCGAAATGGAATTTCCTTTTCAGCCATTTCCTTTTACCTCCTGTCTTTTGATGAGACAAGATTACCATTTTTGTGCTATTACGTGAATGTAGATTCTTTGGACGTCTGGGAAATATTTTGGATAATTACATTTTTCTCTCTTCCTGGTACTTAGACGGAGAAATACCATAATACTTTTTAAAATTCTTGCTAAAATAATAAACGTCACTGTATCCTATTGACTCTGCAATTTCTATAAGTGTTTTATCCGGATACTCTGTAAGATATTTCTTTGCCTGTTCCAGACGTGTCTGAGTCAAATACTTACTTAATGAACATCCTTTTTCTTTTTTAAATATATTACTTAGATAACTCGCATTCACCCCAATTGTATCTGCTACCAGATTCAAGCTCATATCAATCCTACTATAATTACTATCAATAAAATCTACTGCATCATTTACTTTTTTCTTTGTTGCAGGAAGTTTATTTTCTGCTGCACATATGCGGCATTTTTCCAATATACACATTAATACACTTCTAATTTCTTCAATTCCACCATTATTCTGCAATCCTGTTAATTGTCTCTGTTCTTTTTCCACAACTAAAGAAAAATCAACTCCCAGTTCAGACATATACAGACAAATATGGATCAGAATATCCGTAGATATATATACTGCTGTGTCAGAAAGGACATTCTGTTCTTCCATTTGAATAAACATTTCACCTATCTCTTTTGTAAGCATTTCATATTCATTTTTTCTGATATAATACAAAAATACTTCCGAATCATATAACGATGATCGTATAAATTGAAACATATCTACTGGCTCGTAAATCAGAATTTTCTGTTCTGTTTTTCCTTTTCTGGCTGCAGAATATGCCTCCTGATAGGCCGCTTTCAATTCTCTGATGTCTGAAAATACCCTGCTGATTCCTCCATTCCAGTTCCTTTTACTATTCATAATTTCCTGCATATAAGTACAGAGAAGCTGAATCTGATATTCCATATTCTCTTCTCCAAATAGAATAAAAGCATATCCTTGGTTCATAGAAATCATTTCATATACCGGAAAATAATCCTGGATTATTTCTTCCATTTCTTCTGCCATTTTGTTATTCTGTTGTTTATTTTCAGGTCTAATCAAGGCCACTGATAATGGTTTATCAAACGGAATCTTCATTTCCTCCCATTTACTCTGCTGATTTTCAGAAGGTACCATACCTGAAAGCTGTTCTAAAAGAAACTGATCCTTTTGCATTTTCTTTACAGAAGATTTCTGTCTATAAATATGTTCCAGTTTTTCTTTACACTTCTGAAGCTCTTTTGTTAATTCTTCAGGGTCCAACGGTTTCAGCACAAAACTGACTGCTCCAAAAGAAAGTGCCTCCCTTGCATATTCAAATTCACCATAAGCGGTCAATATAATTACTTGTATTTCTGGAAAAATAACCTTTACTTTTTTAGATACTTCAATTCCATTCATATATGGAATATTAATATCCATAATTAAAATATCCGGCTTTTCTTCCAAAATTTTCTTTAATGCTTCTTCTCCGTCTTCTGCTTCTCCGCATATTTCCATACCCAGACTATTCCAGTCAACTGTTTTTTTCACTAACGCTCTCTGCAAAAATTCATCATCTACAAGGAATACCCTCATTTTCTATCCTCTTCTCTCTTAAAATCTACAGGAATGCACACTGTTGCCTTCGTTCCCTGACTCAGTTTACTTTCTACTGTAAGACCATATTCTTTTCCAAAATAAATCTGCAATCTTTGTTGAATATTAAATAATCCAAATGCTGAGCCTTTTTCTCTGTAATCTTTACTAAACAGTTCTTCTAATTTTTCTTCTGGAATTCCAAGCCCATTATCTGACACCTGAATAAAAACCTTATTCTTCTCTTTCCATCCTTTGATTCGGATAATTCCTTTTCCCCTCATTTCCTTTATACCATGATATATAGAATTTTCTATCAATGGCTGAAGTGTCAGTTTTACAATCCACTCCTGCAAAATTTCATTTTCTATATCAATCTCATATTCTATTTTATTTCCATATCTGACTTTCTGTATTTTTATATAATTCTCTATATTTGTTATTTCCTGTTCCAGCGGTATTAATGTTTTTCCATCGCTAAGTGAAGTTCTATAAAATGTACCAATCGCCTGAATCATGATAAATGCTTCATCCGGACAATTCATTTTGATAAGCGAACTTACACTATTCAATGTATTATATAAGAAATGTGGATTAATCTGTGCCTGAAGTGCTGCAAGCTCAGATTTTCTTTTTGCCCGTTGCTCTCTATATACCTGATCAACCAGCTGCCTGATTTGTTCAGACATCTTATTAAACTCTTCCGATAATATTCCAATTTCATCCTCATACAATACAGGAACACGTACAGAAAGATCTCCTTTTCCAAATTTTTTCATGGTATCTGTCAAATATATCAAAGGCTTTGTTACACTGTGAGAAACCCTCAGGCTGAAAAATGTGCTGATTAAAGCAGCAATAATTCCTACTACATAAATAATCTGTGTCATCGCTTTCCCGGCTTTTGTAAGTTCATTCACTGGTGTCAGACCAATCATAAGCCAATCCAGTGTAGGGATTACTGACGCTGTCACAAGATATCTTTTACCGTCAATCCTGAATACTTTTCCTCCTTTTTTATTATCTTCAGCCCATTGAAAATACTCTTCTTCCGAAATATTTCCTGATACATCCTGATCATTTTCTATTTTTTTGTTTCCATCTGTATCAGCAATCAGATAACTGCCTGTCTCCCCATATCTGATATGTGCAAAGTTATTTATCAGAAGTGGCGACTGATATTCTATA
>ENA-ORNB01001883-ORNB01001883.1-human-gut-metagenome-genome-assembly--contig:-NODE-1883-length-12989-cov-5.517087_pt1 | contig 12989 bp, 9 predicted proteins | sample MGYA00242112_ERZ509016 | MGnify/ENA primary metagenome ERZ509016 (study PRJEB26280, sample SAMEA2338705) | human gut metagenome | biome: human gut; feature: human-associated habitat; material: faeces...
CCCCCAGCCGTACCTTGGCTGCTCATCGCTCTGTACTATGTTTTCGTGTTGTTGCCGCCCGAGTTTTGGGGCAATGGCGACGCCTGGAAAGAGAATCTGTTGTTGAGCCGTTTTGCCGCTCCGACTTCGGCCGGCATCCTGTTCACGATGCTCGCGGCCCTGCGGCTCAAGCGAAGCTGGATGTATCGGAAAATTCAGGTGCTGGCGATTTTCGACGATCTGGATACCATCCTGCTGATGATACCTCTGCAAATCCTGATGATCGGTCTGCGCTGGCAGCTTTTCGTCGTCGTGGTGATCGTCTTTCTGCTGTTGTGGCTGGGGTGGAAGAAACTCAGTACGTATGAGTTGAGGCAGGATTGGTGGGCGATTCTGACCTATTCGGTCGTGGTTTTCGGTGTTACCCAACTGGTTTACCTGCTTTCCAAATATTATTTCGGCGAGGAGGGCAGTATTCATATCGAGGTGCTGCTTCCCGCTTTCGTATTGGGTATGGTGATGAAAACCAGGCATGTCGAATCTCGCGGGGAGCGGATGGCCGCTTCCGGCATTTCGTTCTTGTTCATGTTTTTGGTTGGATTGAGCATGCCGTTGTTTATCGGTATGACTGCTGCGACTGGGGAAGCTGCTTCTTCCGTGACCGGTTCGCAGCCCATGATGTCGTGGGGCGTGATCGCATTCCATGTGGTGATCGTCTCGTTGCTGTCCAACCTGGGCAAACTTTTCCCGATGTTTTTTTATCGTGATCGGAAGTTGAGCGAACGTCTGGCCCTTTCGATCGGTATGTTTACCCGCGGCGAGGTAGGGGCGGGCGTTATCTTCATTGCGCTGGGATATAGCTTGGGCGGTCCGGCACTGGTTATTTCGGTGCTGACCCTCGTGCTGAACTTGGTACTCACGGGGATCTTCGTCGTTTGGGTTAAAAAACTCGCCTTGCGGACTTACGCTCCCGAAGAGTTCGATGCCGTATCGACGATCCGTTGAAAGACGGATTTCGCCGGAATCCGTTTCTGATCTTTCACTCCGGATATAAAAGATTGCGGGAAAAAAGGTTCCCTTTCCTTGTGAATATCGAATGCAGTTGGGGGCGTGTGGGCTACGAGGTTTGATTCTGCTTTTGCCGCAGCTGTCCTTCTGACCTTGTGCAGCAACAGTGGAGGGCCGCTTTCGGAGTGGCGACAGGCTTTTTCCCTCTCCCCTTCTTATCCTGTGTTGGGAGGAAAGTCATCGGTTTATAGCGTTGCATGTATTTTTATGTTAAATATTTTTTTATTTTCATGTGATTTAAAAGTAGCTTATTATAGCCTGTTTCTTATCTCTTGAATATTTTCTTCTTCCATTTTTGCAACTCTATTGTTGCCTCAATGTAAGGACCATTTACTTTGATGAGTAAATCTTCAAATTCTTTTTTTGCCCGGAAGAAATTTACGACATCCTCGCTTTCCATGAACAGTCCGATATATTCGTCATCCTGCTTCCAAAGATACACGGGTATGTTTTTGCCCTTTGATACCATCGAGTTTATCAGAATCTTTTTAAGTTCGTCTTTACCTGTTTCTGCTTTCTTCAGGGCAGGTTTGCCATATTTCTGTCTGACAGCCTTTACCAGTTCCTTGAAGCCTGTTTTGTCCATCTTCGTTTCGCAGTTCATCGATATTAATTTGCCTTGTGCATTGGTTATCAAATTCAGTTTCCCGAAGCCGGTATCACAAAAAGTTGCTTTCTTGGTAACGAGACTGTCCATACTTATATAATGTATTAAAATCGGATATCTCTCAGAAAAAGAAACGTTCATGTTTTGTGTGTATTTCACATAGCGATAGTTTACTTCTTTGCTATTGTACTCTTCGGGATTATCGAAATCAATAAATGGAGAGCAAAAACGTTCCACATCGATGTGATAGTCCGGGTTATCCATGTTGATAATCTGTTTGTCCGATTGTGCATGGGCTGTTGCGCCGGATAAGCATAAAAAAGCTGTCAATCCAATGATATTGAGAATAAAGCCGGTTTTGACTTTCGGTGGCGGACTGTCACCCCAAGCGTTTTTTATTATAGCAATTACGTTTTTCATAATCTTTATCTGTTTTCTCCGGAAAGGAATACGATTACGAGGTATCGTTCTGATCATGAAATGCAGATATTTCGGTTCCATCGACGAATCGGAATATCCGGATTCAATTATCCGTATGCCGTAGATACGGTCAGGGCAGAGCTTTTTTATGAATAAAACCACCCGTGCAATGGTAGCACGGGGCGTTTATATTTTAGATCGCTGGCGGGATCAGAACTCCGAGGTGAAGTAAAACCTGATGTCCTTGAAGTTTTCCTGTGCCAGGGCCAGGGCATAGCTGGTGTCGGCCAGAAATACATCGCGGCCGTGCTTGTCGACGGCCATGTTCGTATGTTTGCGCCGTTTGAAGTCGGCCAGCTGCTCGGCGTTGTCGCTCTCGATCCAGCAGGCTTTGTAGATGGAGATCGGCTCCCAGCGGCAGGCGGCGTTGTATTCGTGCGCCAGGCGGTATTCGATCACTTCGAATTGCAGGGCGCCTACCGTGCCGATGATCTTGCGGCCGTTGAGCGACGAGGTGAAGAGCTGCGCCACGCCTTCGTCCATGAGCTGATCGATGCCTTTGGCCAGTTGCTTGAATTTCAGCGGATCGGCATTCTCGATATAACGGAACTGTTCGGGTGCGAAGGAGGGAATGCCTGTGAATTTGAGCTTTTCGCCTTCGGTGAAGGTGTCGCCGATCTTGAAGTTGCCCGTGTCGTGCAGGCCGACGATGTCGCCCGGGTAGGCGAAGTCGATGATCGACTTTTTCTCGGCCATGAAAGCTGTGGGCGAGGAGAATTTCATCTGTTTGCCGCTGCGCACGTGCAGGTAGTTCTTGTTGCGTTCGAACGTGCCGGAGCAGATCTTCAGGAAGGCGATGCGGTCCCGGTGATTCGGGTCCATGTTGGCGTGGATCTTGAAGACGAAGCCTGTCATTTTCGCCTCGGCAGGCTCTACGATCCGGGTTTCGGTCGGTGCGGGGCGCGGCGAGGGGGCGATGCGGATGAAACACTCCAAGAGCTCCTTCACGCCGAAATTATTGACCGCCGAACCGAAGAAGACCGGGGCCAGTTCGGCCCGCAGGTAAGCCTCGCGGTCGAAAGCGTCGTACACGCCCTCGACCAGTTCGGTGTCTTCGCGCAGTTGGTTGGCGTAGCGTTCGGTGATGTATTCGTCCAGTTCAGGCGATGCGAGGTCGTTGATCTCTACGGTCGAGGCGTCGGCCGTTTGCCGTTCGTCGCTCGTAAAGAGCGTGAGGTTCTTCTCGTAGATGTTGTAAACGCCCTTGAAGGTGTCGCCGCTCGAAATCGGGAATGAGAGGGGACGTACCCGGATGCGGAGTTCCTTCTCGATTTCGTCCAGCAGGTCGAAGGGATCCTTGCAGGGGCGGTCGAGCTTGTTGACGAAGACGATCACCGGGGTCTGCCGCATGCGGCAGACGTCCATCAGCTTGCGGGTCTGGGACTCGACGCCTTTGGCGCCGTCGATGACGATGATTACGGAGTCCACCGCCGTCAGCGTGCGGTAGGTATCTTCGGCGAAGTCTTCGTGGCCCGGGGTATCGAGAATGTTGATCTTGCGGCCCTGGTATTCGAAGCCCATGACGGACGTAGCGACCGAAATACCGCGCTGACGTTCGATCTCCATGAAGTCGGAGGTGGCTCCCTTCTTGATTTTATTGCTTTTGACCGCTCCCGCGACGTGGATGGCGCCGCCGAAGAGCAGTAGTTTTTCGGTCAGGGTCGTTTTACCGGCGTCCGGGTGCGCGATGACGGCGAACGTCCGCCGGCGGGTGATCTCTTCCTGTAAGGTCATAGATGGTAATAAAGGTTGTGGATAGGTTTGCTTGCGGATTATTTATTGTCCGGTTTGGGGTAGTCGGAGTTGTAGTGGCAGCCGACCGATTCTTTCAATGCGCTGCCCTGTTTGATGACCAGGTAGGCCACGGCGATCATGTTGCGCAGTTCGCACAGCTCGCGGTTGGGCTTGATCTTGTTGTGCAGCTCTTCGGTCTCTTCGTAGATGATCGACAGGCGGCGCAGGGCGCGTTCGAGCGAGAGATTCGAGCGGACGATGCCGACGTAGTTGGACATGATGGCCTGCATCTCGCGCTTGGACTGGATGATCATCAGCATCTCTTCGGTGTGCTGGGTACCTTCGAAATCCCAGTCGGGAATGCCTTCCTGGATTTCGACCGAAGCGAGCTGCGAGGCGGCGTGTTTGGCGGCTTGGTCGGCATAGACGACCGCTTCGATCAGGGAGTTCGAAGCCAGCCGGTTGGCGCCGTGCAGTCCCGTGCAGGAGGTTTCGCCCAGCGCATAGAGCCGCCGGATCGAGGTTTCGCCGTTGAGGTCTACTTTCACCCCGCCGCAACAGTAGTGCGCCGCCGGGGTGACGGGGATCAGGTCGCGGGTGATGTCGATGCCGAGCGAGAGGCATTTTTCATAGATGTTCGGGAAATGCCGGCGCGTCTGCTCCGGATCTTTGTGCCGCACGTCGAGATAGACGAAGTCCTCGCCCCGGCGGGTCATTTCGGTATAGATGGCCCGGGCCGTCACGTCGCGCGGTGCGAGCGATTTCATCGGGTGGTATTTGTCCATGAACTCTTCGCCGTTTTGCAGACGCAGGATCGCGCCGTAACCCCGCATCGCCTCCGTGATGAGGAAATTGGGCTTTTCGGCCGGATGGTAGAGCGAGGTGGGGTGGAATTGGATGAACTCCATGTTTTCGGTGATGGCCTTGGCGCGGTGGCACATGGCGATGCCGTCGCCTGTGGCGACGCTCGGATTGGTCGTCGAAGAATAGACGTTGCCGCAGCCGCCCGCAGCGACGACGGTGAATTTGGCCAGCACGGTTTCGATCTCGTTGCTCTCCAGGTTCAGCACGTAAGCTCCGAAGCAGGCCAGGCCGCGCGTGTGGCGGGTGACGAATTCGCCCAGGTGGTGTTGTGTCAGCAGGTCGATGGCGAAATGGTGTTCGAGAACCGTGATGTTGGGGTGCTTGCGTACCGAGGTTATCAGGGCCCGTTCGATCTCAGCGCCCGTGAGGTCCTCGTGGTGGAGGATACGATGTTCGGTATGTCCGCCTTCGCGGTTGAGTTCGAAGCGTCCGTCGGGTGTCTTGTCGAATTTCGTGCCCCAGGCGATCAGGTCGCGGATCAGCTCCGGGGCCCGGCGAACTACCAGTTCGACGGCTGCGGGGTCGCATTTGCCGGCACCGCAGACCAGGGTGTCGTGAATATGTTTTTCGAACGTGTCGGGCGCATAGGTCACCGAACAGATGCCTCCCTGGGCATAGTTGGTGTTGCACTCGTCCATTTTCCCTTTCGTTACCAGTGTAACGTGGCCGTGTTCTGCGGCTTTGAGGGCGAAACTCAGTCCGGCGGCGCCGGATCCGATGACCAGAAAATCGGTTTTCATGGTTTTCAGCGATTGGACAGGCCGAGATAGTGCTGGCGTGCGATGAAGCCGGATCGAGCCGACTTATATCCGGACGCAGCCTATCAGAGCGAAATTTTTTGTAAAGATAGCAAAAGGGAACGACGAGCCGAACCCGTTCGAGCTTGTCCGAACCGCCTTCTATCTGATGCAAAGATAGTGAAAGCCGAGCGCAGCGCCAAATTTATTTGCTGGTCTAAACCGGGTATCTTTTCCGTAAAGACCGGGATTTTTATTAATTTTGTGCCCGCTATATGCTGAAAATGGAAAGACATATCGACATAGACCGTTTCGACTACGACCTGCCCGACGAGCGGATCGCCAAGTATCCGCTCGAGGAGCGATCGGCATCGAAGCTGCTTGTTTACGAACGGGGGGAAATCTCGGAGCGCCGCTTCCGCGACATCGGCGACATACTGCCTGAGGGGACCCTGCTGGTGTTCAACAATACCAAGGTGATTCGGGCGCGGATTATCATGCACAAACCTTCGGGGGCCCGGATCGAGGTATTCTGCCTCGAACCGCACGATCCGGCGGATTACGAGCGGGCGTTCGCCGTGAAAGGTTCGTGCCGCTGGAGCTGCATCGTGGGCAACCTCAAAAAATGGAAAGAAGGCCCGCTGGTGATCGATTTCGAATATGAAGGTCGCGCGGAACGGATGCTGGCCTGGCGCGAGGGCGAGGGCGGCCGCGAGCAGATCGTCCGCTTCGAATGGACGGCTGATCTGACGTTCGGACAACTGCTGGAACATCTGGGCCGGATTCCGATCCCGCCTTACCTGAACCGCGAGAGTCAGGAGATCGACAATACCCGTTACCAGACCGTCTATTCGAAATTCGAAGGTTCCGTGGCCGCTCCGACGGCCGGCCTGCACTTCACACCGGAGTTGATCGAGCGGATGCGGACGCAGGGGTTTTCGTTCGAAGAGGTGACCCTGCACGTGGGGGCCGGAACATTTCTGCCCGTGAAAGACCGCGATGCGGCGGCGCATCCGATGCATACGGAACATTTCGAGATCCGTCGCAGCAGCGTGGAGCGGCTGCTGGAGAAGTGGGATAATATTACGGCGGTAGGTACCACTTCCGTCCGAACGCTGGAGTCTTTGACGGCGCTGGCGTGGCGGATCCGTACTTCGGGTGCGCCCGATGCGAGCCGCGTGATCGGGCAGTGGGAGCTGTACGACTTGCCTGAGGCGTTTACGGGCCGCGAAGCATTGCAGGTACTGTCAGACTATATGGTTCGTGAGGGGATCGAGAAACTCAAGGCCGCCACGCAGATCATGATTACGCCGCTGGGATACCGTTTCCGGATCGTGCGCAATATCGTCACGAACTTCCACCAGCCCAAATCGACGCTGTTGTTGTTGGTGTCGGCTTACGTGGGAGATGATTGGCATCGGATTTACGACTACGCCCTCACGCACGATTTCCGTTTTTTGAGTTACGGGGACAGCTCGGTGCTGATGCGTTGAGAACTTTGAATTATAAATGAAAACGGCCGGAACGTGATAGTTTCCGGCCGTTTGTTGTGACGGGGATTGCTTGTTAGTGGCTTACGGCCCCCATCTCTTCGGGCTTGTGTTTGTAGCGGAAGACCATTGCGAAGACGATGGCGACGACCAGCGCGTAACCCGCAAAGATATACCATGATTCGGGCCAGCCGAAAGCATCGACTACCGCACCTGCCGCGTAGGAGCCGAAGAAAGCACCGAGTCCGTTGGTCATGATCATAAAGACACCCTGTGCCGAGGAACGGATGTCGGGGGTAGTTTCCTTTTCGACGAAAAGCGAGCCCGAAATGTTGAAGAAGTCGAATGCGACCCCATAAACGATCATCGAGAGGATCAGGAAAACGGCACCCGATCCCGGATTGCCGATGCCGAAGAATCCGAAGCGGAGCACCCAGGCCAGCATCGAGATCAGCATCACCCATTTGATGCCGAAGCGCCGCAGGAAGAAGGGAATCAGCAGGATGCAGAATGTTTCGGACATTTGCGAGAGCGAGAGCAGGATTACCGAGTGGCGCACGATGGGCGAGTCGGCGTATTGGGGCATCGTGCCAAAGTTCTGGATATAACTGTCGCCGAAGGCATTGGTAATCTGAAGAGCGGCGCCCAGCAGCATCGAGAAGATGAAGAAGATCGCCATGCGTTTCTCCTTGAAGAGAGCGAATGCGCGGAGTCCGAGCGTGTCGATCCACGACTGGCTTTTCCGGGCATGACTGACCGGACAGCCCGGCAGCGTGAAGGAGTAGATCGCGAGAATCAGGGAGAGGATGGCCGAAACGTACAGTTGCCAATAGGTCAGTTTGATCTGTACGCCGCCTATCTGAACCAGATCGACGAACCACATGGCGGCGATGAAGCCGACCGTACCCCAGACCCGGATGGGCGGGAAGTGCTTCACGGCATCGAGTTTCGCCAGGTCGAGGGCATTGTAGGCCACCGAGTTCGAGAGGGCGATGGTGGGCATGTAGAACATGACGCTCATCAACATGCAGGTGTACAGGGGGCCGTAGGCGGTTTGCGAGGCGGCTGCGACGAGGAACCCGGCGCTGATGAGCTGGCAGATGCCCAGCAGCTTCTGCGCGGGGATCCAGCGGTCGGCGATGATACCCATGAGGGCCGGCATGAAGAGCGATGCGATACCCATCGTAGCGAAGAAACTGCCGATTTGCAACCCTGTGAACTGAAGACCTCCGCCGAGGTAGGCGCCCAGCGAAATGAGCCACGAACCCCAGATCGCGTACTGCAGGAAGTTCATGACGATAAGACGGAATTTGATTCCCATAATTGGTTGATTTATGTGTTGTTTTACTTTTGCAGGCCGTTTTTCCCGAAAGGGGTTATGAACAAAAGTATAAATTTTTTTCGGAATTTTCTTTGCAGTTGAAAAATAAAGTTCTACTTTTGCATCACCGAAAGGACATTGAGCTATGGTGTAATGGTAACACAACAGATTCTGGTCCTGTTATTCTTGGTTCGAATCCAGGTAGCTCAACACAAAGAACGCGCCGCTGATATTCAGCGGCGCGTTTCTTCGTTATTGCGGTCGGCGCTTTTTAGAAGCGGAATCCGACGTAGAAACGGACGGAGTTGGTTTTCAGTTTCGTTTTGGTCAATGAGATGCCCTCCAGGTCTGCATCTTCGAGTGAGAATCCATTGTATTTGGCCTGGCCCCAGCGACCTTCCACGCCGACCGAAATCACTTTCCAGGCCACCGATCCGCCGAAGCTGTAGAACAGGGCGAAGTTGGAGTTGAAACTATCGTCGAGGTACATCATCGAGTAGGAGGGCGTGAGTCGGAAATAGAGGCTGATTTTCAGTTCGTGAACCGGGTTGATCGTAATCGAAGGACCGACCTGCATGCCGTATTCCAGCTGATGATTGCCGATGTCGATCGTTTCATCCATAATGTCGCCGACGGAACCCGAACCCGGCTCTTCCGATTCGGAGATCGTGTATTTCGAATAGTTCAGATCGACCCAGCTCCAGTCCAGACCGAATTTCAACATTCCGAGCAACGGTTTTTTGTGCAGGAAATAGGTTTTACCCCAACTGATCGACACGCCGAAATCGTTTTTCAGCTTCTCGTCGCCGAAATCCTTGAATACGAGCGATTGTTTTACGTAACCGAGGTTGAAGTACTTGGACCTGTTTTTCCATATTTTGCGATCGAGCTCCTCGTTCTTTTGGTGCCGTAATTGCTGGGAGAGGTCATCGACGACCCGCTGCAGCGAATCCGTTTCCGTCGCAACGGGAGAGGTCGTTTCGGGGACCGGTTCTTGTGCCGTCGCAGTCAAGGTCCACAGGGACAAACCGATTAAAAACGTAAAGATTTTTTTCATAATGGTATTTTTATTTAAGTTGAAGGTTTCTGCCGTTTCCCATACTGCAAAAATAACATTATTGTGAAAAAAAAGTTCGTTTGAATGGAATTATTGTCCGATAAGTATTATATTTCTTTGGTTACTCTTCCTCTTCTTCCAAATATATCTCCTCCATAAGGCTGTCCAGCTCGCGCCGCTCCTTTTTGGTTGGACGTCCCGTACCCCGGTCGCGGAAGACGAAGACCGTTTCGCGGGGGATGTTGAGCTTGTCGAGTTCCGATTGCGGAGTGATGTTGCGACAGTAGTCGGGGACGTTCTTGGCCGGCTGGCGGCTCGACACGTAGCCCACGACTTCGAAGAGATAGGTCACGGGCATCCGTTTGACGGCGATTCGGTCGCCGATCCGCACTTCGCGCGAAGGCTTGGCGTAGGCGTCGTTCACCAGCACCCGGTTCTGGCGGATGGCTTCGGCCGCGTCGCTGCGGGTCTTGAAGATGCGTACGGCCCAGAGGTATTTGTCTAATCTGATCGCTTCCATTTCGTTTTTTCAATTATATCGTACGGGCAAAATCCGATGTCGGGAGGCTCGGTGGCTCCGGCAGATTCGGATTTTCCGTTGTGCTGACGATTCGGGGCAGGATGTCGGAACAGAGCCGAAGCCGGTAGTGTGCGGCTGCGGGTTGTCCGACGGTCTTCGAACCGGAGGTCGGTAGTTGCATCGATCCCTCGGGAACGGCGGTTTCGGTGGGGAAGTGTCGCGGACTATTTCTCATAGATGCTTTCCGATTTGGGCATGTCGTGCGATTGTTCGTCGTTCTGTCGGCTGACGCTCAAGATCATGCCCAGGGCGATAGCCGTGAAGATCGTCGAGGAGCCGCCGCGTGAGATGAGCGGCAGGGTTTGTCCCGTTTCGGGAATCAGGTTTACCGTTACCATGATGTGCAGCAGCGCCTGGCAGGTAATCAACAGGGCCAATCCCAGGACCAGCAGACCCGGAAATGCCGTGCCGCACCGTCGGAAAATTTCGATGGCACGGAAGAAGATCCACAGGTAGAGCAACAGCAGCAGCAGCGCCAGGACGATACCGTACTCCTCGACGAAAAAGGCGTAGGCGTAATCGCTTTCCGGGTGGATCATCTCTACGCGCATGGCGCTCTGTCCGGCGCCTTCGCCCAGGATGCCGCCGTTGTGGATGGCGATCATCGAACGCTCGGTGTCGGTCAGCTGGTCGATCGGCTTTTCGGTTTGGGGCTTGGTCCAGAGGTCGATCCAGGTTTCCACGCGGCCGCCGGCCGGTTCGCTGCGGCCCAGATTCAGCAGGCCGGCCAGCATTGCGGCGGCGAAGGCCAGGCCCAGCAGTTTCATCAGTTCACCGATCCTCACCCGTCCGATAAGCATCATCACCCACGAGGCGAAGAAGACCAGCACGGCCGACGAGGTGTGGGCCGGGAAGATCACTACACAGGAGAGCAGGACGGGGGCCAGGATGGGCCACGTGCCCTCGCGCCAGATTTTGCGCTGGTCGGGGCGCTTCCACCGCAGCGGGTTGAGCGAGGGGATGATCCGCAATTTGTCGATCACGCTCTGCCGGCCGGCGAGCTGCCGGGCCAGAAACAGTACGGTGGCGACCTTGAGTGCTTCCGAAGGCTGGAACTGGAAAGGACCGAGCGGAATCCAGCGGGCGGCGCCGTTGGTCGTGGCGCCGATGAAATAGACGGCCAGCGTCAGCAGAACGCTGCCTGCATAGGCGACCAGCGCCAGGTGGTTGTATATCCGGGAGTTGATCTTGTGTACGATGATGATCAGCGGAACGCAGACGAAAAGGATCAGCAGCTGTTGGCGCAGGAAGTGGGCCGTCGAACGAGCCGTATGCGCATCGTAGGCCATCTTCGCCGTCGAGGAATAGACCACCAGTACGGAAATGACGGCCAGTGCCGCGATAATGATCCACAGCACCTTGTCCCCGGCGAAGAGTTTCATGCCGGGCTCCTGTCCGGGTGCGTCGGTCTGCACAGTCGTACCCTCTGTGTTCGGATTGCCGGCCGTTTTCTCCGTCTGTTTTTCCGCTTCCATCTTATTATTTCGCGTGTTCGGCGACCCACTGTTTGAACAGTTCGCCCCGGTTTTCGTAATTTTTGAAGAGGTCGAAGCTCGCACAGGCCGGTGAAAGCAACACCACGTCGCCCGGACGGGAAGCTTTGCGGGCCGCCTGCATCGCCGCGTCGAGCGAATCGGTCGAAATGATTTCGGGAATTATGCCCGTGAAACTTTCGACCAGCTTGCGGTTGTCGATGCCCATGCAGACGAGCGTATGCACTTTTTCGCGGGCGAACCGCTTGAGCGGCTCGTAGTCGTTGCCTTTGTCCGTACCGCCTGCGATCCAGACTACGGGACGTTTCATACTCTCCAGTGCGTACCACGTGGAATCGACGTTGGTGGCTTTCGAGTCGTTGATGTAGGCTACGCCGCCGATCTCTCCGGCGGGTTCGAGCCGGTGTTCCACCGGCGCGAAGTCGTAGATGGAGCTGCGGATGCGGGTCGGGGATACTCCGGCCGCGAGCGCCGCGAGCGCCGCCGCCATAGCATTATAAGCGTTGTGCAGCCCGGGAATCCGCATTTTGGCCGTGTCGATCTCCACCGACTCCCGGCCGACCGTCGCGGTAAATTTTCCGTCCAGGAGGAACGCATCGCCTGCGCCGCTCGCCACGGCGTTTTTGGCCGCGAAGGGGAGCTGCTTCATCCGCAGGTCGTATTTGGGCAACTGCTGCCAGATCACCTCGTCGTCGCCCGAATAGATGAAGAAGTCGCGCGAATTCTGGTTCTGCGTAATACGCATCTTGGCATCCACGTAGTTCTGGAAACAGTAGTCGTAACGGTCGAGATGGTCGGGCGTGATGTTCGTCAGCACGCCGATATGGGCGCGGAACCGGAACATGCCGTCGAGCTGGAACGAGCTCAACTCCAGTACGTACCAGTCGTAATCGCCGGTAGCGACCGAGTAGGCGAAACTCTCGCCGATGTTGCCGCCGAGGGCTACGTTGTAGCCGGCGTCGCGCAGGATCTTGTAGATGAGCGACGTAGTAGTCGTCTTGCCGTTCGAGCCGGTGACGCAGATCGTCCGGGCCTTACCCAGGTAGCGGCCCGCGAACTCCATTTCGGAGATGACCGGAATGCCCGCTTCGCGGAGTTTGACGATCAGCGGCGCCTTGTCCGGAATGCCGGGCGACTTGACGACCTCGTCCGCCGCGAGGATCCGCTCTTCGGAGTGGCGCCCCTCCTCGTAGGGGACCTGCCACTGGTCCAGTTTGGCTTTGTAGCGGTCGGCGATCCGCCCCTTGTCGGAGAGGAAAACGTCGAATCCTTTCTTCTTGGCGAGGATCGCGGAGCCGTAACCGCTGATGCCTCCGCCCAGGACTGCGATGCGTTTCATCTTTTATGTTTTATCGTTTCAGTCGAAGAATATTCCCGAACAGGCCGCATTGGGGCCGCGCACCTGGCAGATGCGGATGCGCACGGAACCCGAGGCTTCGAACGTGACGTATTTGCCTTCACCGTAGGTAGCCATCAGATACATATTCAGCAAAGCTGCGCAACGGTTGAGGTAAAATTCTCCGCCGGGAATTTTATAAAGTCCCGAATCGGCTGATTCGCTGTCCGTATATCCGGTGGA
>ENA-ORNB01001885-ORNB01001885.1-human-gut-metagenome-genome-assembly--contig:-NODE-1885-length-12965-cov-3.281565_pt1 | contig 12965 bp, 8 predicted proteins | sample MGYA00242112_ERZ509016 | MGnify/ENA primary metagenome ERZ509016 (study PRJEB26280, sample SAMEA2338705) | human gut metagenome | biome: human gut; feature: human-associated habitat; material: faeces...
AATTACACATTTTATTGTTATTGAATGTGTCTACCTATATCAGCATAAGACAGAAACTTTTGTTTCCTTCGGAAGAAACCATTTGCTTCGCTACTCGAACTCGGACGATCCCGGGAAAGAATATATCAAGAATGATCGCTATTAATTACCGTAACATTCTGAATTTAGTTACTTTTGCGTAGAAATCTAATTGTAATTCTCAATATCATGAAAAAGATAGGACTAATGTTGGCCTTATTATGGGTGATTTGCGCGCTCTCGTGGGCTTCTTCTCCGGATGTCCGTATTAAGGGGCAGTTAATAGATGCCTCTACGAATCAAGTGATTAATTATGCGGATATCTTTCTGTTTACGATGGGAAGTGAAAAACCTTTGCAACAGACTTTTCCGGACGATCAAGGACGTTTCTCGTTTACTAAGGTGGCTCCGGGTAATTATGTGGTCATGGTCCGTTTGATGGGATATGATGTGTTTACAAAGAATGATATCATCTTGGATGCCTTGTCTCCGGTGGATCTAGGTAAGTTGATGATGAGTCCTTTGGAGGTAGGTATCGCCGAAGTGGAGGTAGTGGCTGAGAAACGCCAATTGGTTTATAAGTTGGATAAGAAAGTGGTCGAGGCCTCTTCCAATATGATGGGAGGAGGCGGTTCCGCCGTGGATATATTAGAGAATACGCCTTCCATACGGGTAGATGCGGAAGGCGATGTTACTTTTCGTGGAAGCAGCGGCTTTTTGGTTTACATAGATGGTAAGCCGAGTGTCTTCTCGGGTACACAGGCTTTGGAGCAAGTCCCGGCCGGGCATATAGAGAATATAGAGATTATCACGACGCCCTCCGCCAAGCATGATACGGAAGGCGACGTGGGTATCATTAATATTATCACGAAGAAGCATTCCCAGCGGGGATTGAGCGGGATGGTGAATCTCTCGGGAAGTACGTGGCTTTCCCGCCATGTCGATTTCTTGTTGGCACAGCAACATCAGCGTTCCCGTTGGTACATCGGCGGACAGTGGACAGACCGGTTGCTCAAGAGTGATTTCGACCAAGAGAAGATGACGGTGGTGGGCGATCAGACCACTACCTCGCATTCCGTCGGGCCTCGTACGGGAAACAGCTATCATTATACGATGAAAGGCGGTTGGAGCCTGAATCTTCCCAAGACAACCATCGCATTGGATCTGGAGGGCGGCTATGGCGGAAATAAGCGTAAGGGAGAAATGAACTATAAGGAAACCCGTTCGGTAGCGGGCGGCTCTCCGGTGACGGAAGATTATCGAAGCATAGATGATTATGATAATGATGAGAATATAGGTTTGGGAAGTCTGGCGGTACAGCATAAGTTCAACGATAAGGGACACGAGCTTTCCGGTAGTGCCTATTACAAATATGGCGGTCATGCCTTGGAATATTTCTTTAACGACTTGATGTCCTTGGAAGGGCAACGCCAACAGGGGCACCGTGCTTATGAGGCCGAGCACCGGGAAACGATGCGTATCAATCTGGATTACGCCTTGCCTTTCGGAAAAGGAGGTAAGCTAGAGGCGGGTTACCAATATTATTCTTATCTGGAAGACGGCGATTACAATATGGAATGGTGGGACCCCAAGGGACAAACGTTCTTTTGGCGTGATGATATCTACAACACGTTTTATTTTCAAGAAGGGGTGAATTCTATCTATACGATTCTTTCCCATACGTGGAAGAATTTAGAGGCGCAAGCCGGCGTTCGGGGAGAGCATACGCATACGGTCTTGCGAAGTTCCGTGGAGGGAGCGGATCGTACGAAGAATCGTTTTGAGTTTTTCCCATCGGTGCATTTGGGCTATACGTTCCCGAATGAGCATCGTTTGTTGGCTTCCTATTCCCGTCGTACCACACGTCCGCAGCTTTTCTATATGGAGCCTTATATCACGTATCGCGACTTTTATACGGCCGAGATCGGTAATCCGGATATACGTCCGGAGTACATCAACTCCTTTGAATTGAACTACCGGAAGAGTTTCGGGGAAAACACGGTATCCGCCACCGTCTTTCATCGGTATCGGAAGGATAAGATCGAGCGGTTGCGTGTTCCCTATTCAGCTGGTGTAACCTTGGATTCGATGGCGAACGTAGGACATGATTACTCGACGGGTATCGAGCTAAGCGTCAGCCTGCATCCGGTGCGCTGGTGGAATACCACGGTCAACGGAAACGTTTATCACTATAAGGTGAAGAACGAACAGGCCGCCGGTGGAAATACGACCTCTAGCACCAATTACGATATCCTATGGAATAACCTGTTTAATCTGGGGAAATACACACGTATCCAATTGGATGGTAGTTTTGTAGGCCCTTCCGTAACGACGCAGGGCCGTACGGACGCTTATTGGTACGCAAACGTAGCCGTCCGCCAGCAACTATGTAACCGAAAACTAACCGCCACCTTAGCTTTCCGGGATATTTTCCGTTCCGCCAAATATATCAGCGATATCCAAACGGCAGATTTACGCTCCCTGACACGTATCAAACCCAAATATCCACAAATCACGTTGACGTTAAGTTGGACATTTAATAGTTTCAAGGCTAAATCCACCCAAGCGAAAGAAGATCGCTCGGAGATGTTCGAGGGTATAAAGCATTGATATTGTATCTTTACTGTATTGGTTTGTCTTCGGGAAACAACTACGACTACAAATAAATTCTGCAATCGTAGTTGTTTCCCTCTTTTACGGATGGTGGAATTTGGTTCTTGGCATTAATCGCTGCGAAAGGAGCGGAGAAGATAACAGATCCGATCATCCGAGCATTGCGTTCATCTGGTTTTTCTTTTTAGGATGATATAAACAAGGTTTCTCTATGTATTTCCAGGATAACATACCTAATCCGGTGCTAAGGATAGTGGTAAGAGCCAATGTCAATATAAAGCTATATTGATCAAGTCCGTAATGAATGAATATCTGGATGATCGGGAAATGAATCAAGAAGATACCATACGAGAAATTTCCCATCCGGTTGAATACATGTAACCACTTGAATCCGTAAGCTACCGTGATAATGATAGAGGCTAGAGCGATAGGCTCGAAAATACTCAGCAACAGATACTCTCTACCCAATAAAAGAAATAGGCTGACAGGGAACAAATATCTCATATATTTTCGAAAAATAGGGAAATAGGCAAGTATGATAATACCAGAACAAAAGTACATCATTTGTCCGGGGAATTGTCTTTTCATGAATTCATAAATAGGGTTGTGTGTCATATCATCTAAATAATTACACGTTGTCGAGTAGATGAAAGATAAGATATAAATAAGAAGTAGGCATACCAATTTATTGTATCTTTTCAGTAACCAATAGATAATGGGTATGGTGATATATAGCATGAATTCAACCTTGATAGTCCATAAAGACCCATTCATCGCTTGTAAAGAATTGGTATCGAATACACCGGGTAAATCCGGCGATAAAAAGTTAAATGTAAGTAAATTACAGATAAGATAGGTGTATAAGCTAGAAGAGGTGAGGTATTCCCTGCAGGATAAGGAAGTAAGGAATAATCCGATTAAGGCACATAATAAAATAGTCAAGCTGTAGGCGGGCATAATACGTTGAATACGTTTACGGAAAAAAATCCGGGTATTAGGCGTACGTAAGAAGCTAAACATAACAAGAAATCCACTAATAATAAAGAAACCTTTCACTCGAAATCCTCCGCTAACAAACCAAAAAGGATCAGTATCTGTCAGTGTGCTGAAATGGTTGAACATGACAGAATACGCAAGAAAGAAGCGAATAAAATCAAAATTATTCGCTTCTTTTACTTGATTTATTAATCTGGAGTTGAGTAAAACTTTCTCTGATTGATTCATTGTTCTATTTGACTACAATGATTTTTGTTACAACGCTCTCTGAGGCTTCCTCTGTGGAAGCTAGTACAAGATATACGCCTGTCGCTACACGTGATCCGTTTGCGTTTCGGCAATTCCAGATAGCTTGCCCCCCCAAGGATTTAGTTTGATAAATAATATTTCCGTTTAAATCCGTGATTTTTACATTCGAATTATCCATTAATCCTACAATCGTTACTTTATCCATATGTTCGGGACGTACCGGATTAGGATATGCGTAGATCTCCGAGTAATCAGATTTACCCTCCGAAGCTTCTCCTTGATAGGAATTTAGTCCTTTATCGGTACCGATAAAAACCTCACCGGTCTTATCGTTTATCTCTATATCGTATATGTTATCGGAAAGGAGCGGGCTATTGGTCGTATTAAATTGATAAACGATTGTCTCATTATCATTATCTAGAACATAGACGCCATTTCCTTTGGTTCCAATCCATTTTCGATTACCTGCGTCTACTTTTAGGGTCGTGACAACAACGTTATCTAAGAAATAAGCGAGATTACCAGTTTCCTCATTGGTATATTTTACCCTTGTACAACGTGTAGCGGCTTTATCCTCAGCGGAAGAGATCCTAGGTTTAGTGAAATATACGGCCCCCCGATTCGTACCAACCCAGATATATCCATCCTTATCCTCGGCTACGCATGTATAATTACTAGGAGTCAATTCTTTTCCGTCGGTATCAATAAGTGTAGTAAACTCATACGAGGAAACTTCGTCTAAAGACTCGCTATTCGGTATCATTACAAGTTTAGGGGTGTTACGAGGCACATAAATCCATTTGTCGTTCGTGGAGGTTATAAGTATATCGTTTATTGTATAGACTCCTCTAAGTTGTTCGATATCCAAACGATGCCATGCTCCTGCTTTGTCAAGAACAAGTACCGCATGGTTAACCTCTGAGCTTGTCATCCATAAATTTCCATTTTTATCAAAGGCCAGTCCATCTATATAACAATAACCGGACCCATAGCCTCCCGCGGTTTCTTTAAAGGCATTCTTTTCATTGTATGACTGGACGGGAGTTCCATTCTTATATTGGATAACGCCATCACCCATGGAAGAGGCGTATACGATCTCATCATTAGAATCATCGGTCGTTACGGCTATACTTGTATAGTCTCGTGGATTTCTTGGTAAATTGAGTTTCTTTTGGGCTTCTTTAGGATCGATAAAAGACCATTTATCATAATCGTATGTAAGAATATAACCTCCTTTGTCGAAGCGCTTACCATTTAGGAGGTCTTTACCTCCTATGATCATATATACTTTATCATTTTTACAAACAATATCGAATGCGCTATTGCTGTAAGGTCCGTCTAAAATGATAGGTTCATTAAGAGCCTCAAAACTATTTGATCCTTTCCGTTGGATAGAACGTAGCCCTTTGCTTCCTTCCGCTATCCAATATTTGTCTGTTTGATAGGTACTGATATCATTGATACTTAAGTTTATTTGGTCAAACTTTTGCGTATCGGATACGATGAAAACCCTTGAGTTATCTATACATGCTAATTTTTCGCCTATTACTTTCATGTATTTTAGGGTTGAGCTATTTATTATTCGGGAAAGCTCTCCATTGTTTTCATAGAAGATACCTTGCTGACTGACCAAGTAGAACAAAGTATTCTTGAATGAAGCGATAGCTGAGATCGTATGACTATCGGAAAGGTTTGATAATCCATAGGGCTTCCAGTTTGCCTTATCCAGTAGGTTCTCTTTTAATGAGGCGTATATAATCCCCGAAGATACTTCTGCCTTATTGGTTGTAGAGGCATATATATTGCCATTCTGTATGGCACACGATGTTATATTTAAGGAAAGCTTGTAGGTATCTTTTATTTCCTTTTTGGCCATATTGACCACGACGATACCAAATGCTGTCGATAAATAGGCATATTCATCATGTACCAATACTGAATTGATTTGTTTGTCTCTTATGGACGTACTGGTCGACAGATAAGGTAGATTTGTCGCCACTCCTCCCTCAAGTATATCTATATTTGAATTATCATAGATAATAAGGAGTGATTTTGTTTGTTTATTATAGCGGATCAAAGAAATCGTATTATCATTTAATCCGTTTCCTTTATAATATTGCTTAATACTATTATCATCTTTTCCATACGTATAAAGAGATCCTTCCGCTACCACAAATACTTGGTCGTTCGATTCCTCTACGCTGTTTGTGTTATTGTAAGAAAGATACGTTTTCCATCCGGTTGTATTAAAATTAGCGGCTAATACAGTGAATGAAAAAAATGAAAATAGAATGATAGTAAGTATATGTCTCATATTAACAATTGTAATCAGATAAAAATGATGTTAACTTCATGACGGCTTTCGCACGATGGCTGATCTGGTTTTTTGTATCGTTACCCATCTCGGCGAAAGTTTGTGTATAGGTATCAGGCATGAATATAGGATCGTATCCAAATCCGCTATCTCCGCGTTTTTCGGTAGTGATAGAGCCATTCACGATACCGTCGAAGGTATATTCTTTTCCGTCAAGGACTAGAGCTATGACCGTGCGGAAACGTGCTTTTCTGTTTTCTTTATGATTCATTTCGGACAACAGCTTGTTCATATTAGCTTCCGAGTCGTGCTCTGTTCCTGCGTAACGAGCCGAATAGACTCCCGGAGCATTATTCAATACCTCGACTTCTAATCCCGTGTCGTCAGCGAAACAATCATATCCGAATTTCTCCTTGATATAGCGGGCTTTTAGCAAAGCATTTCCCTCTAAGGTATCTGCCGTCTCGGGGATATCGTCATGGCAATCTATATCGGATAAACTTATGATTTCCGCGTATCCGGCGGTTATCTTGCGGACCTCGTCCAGTTTGTGTTGATTATTTGTCGCGAATACAAGTTTCATATTTCGTAATCTATTAAATAAGAAAGCATTTCTATACGGTAGATATATAACGTATGGAAATGCTTTAAATTGTTTGTATATTCTTTTTTAAGTCTTTATCTGATCGAACCCCTCACCATATACCCCTCGGACAATGCTTTGGGAGATGAACGCTTGGTGGTCTATCCGTTTCACGATCCGGAAGATGGAGACGGATTCGGATTTCTTGGCGAGTAGTACGACTACCTTGACGGGTTTGCGGGAATAACCGCCCTCGCCGTCCAGTATCGTACAGCCACGGCCTAAGTCATGGATGATGCGATCCGCTATCTCGTCGTACTTCTGGGAGAAGATGAGGAATTGTACGGATTGGCGGTTACCGTTCAATACCATGTCGAGAACGTAATTGCTTATGACCATCTCCACGAAACCGAAAACGATCTTGTCCACGTTATGGAACAGGAAGAAAGAGGAACTGATGATGAAGAAATCGCAAAACAGAAGGATACGTCCGATCGATATATTCTTATATTTATTGATTACCGCACCGATAATATCCGTACCTCCGGTACTACCGTTCGCCGAGAATACCAATCCTAGTCCGGCACCACACATAAACGCTCCGATTATGATAGCCATAAACGGCTGGTCGTGCAGTATAGGTTGTCCTTTCAGCAGCCACTCGAAGAGAGAGAGAGAAGCCGAGAGTGAGAAAACTCCGAAAATAGTTTTTATCAAGAATTTTAGACCAAGGATCTTTAAGGCTACCACCAACAAGGCTACGTTGATGACAAAATAAGATACGGATACCGGGATCAATCCATTGGAGGCAAAGAAGATCAACGCACAGATACCACTTACCCCACCTGTCACGATCTCGTTGGAAAGGATAAAGGCGTTGAATCCGAATCCGTATAATAAAGTTCCGAACAGGATCATTAGATAATCCTGTACGGAAAAATAGATTTTTGTGAGTTTTAAGTTCATCCCACTACGATATTAACGATTTTGCCGGGAACGACAATAACTTTCTTAACGGCCTTGCCTTCCATCCACTTCGCTGAGTTCTCATGATTCAAAGCCGCTTTCTCGGCGTCCTCCTTAGAAATATCCGCCGGTAGCTCTAGGTTGTAGCGAGCTTTACCATTGAATGAGATCGCGTAAACAACGGATTTCTCCTTGAGATATTCTTCGTTGTGTTTCGGCCACCGGGCATCGCAGATGGTCGTATCATGTCCTAATTGATGCCATAGCTCTTCCGCTATATGAGGAGCGAACGGAGCCAATAAAGTGATCAGCGGCTCCAAGATGGCGCGCTTGCTGCATTTTAAGCTCGTTAACTCGTTCACGCAAATCATGAAGGCGCTAATGGACGTGTTGTATGAGAAATGCTCGATGTCGAACGTTACTTTCTTGATCAGCTTATGCAAGGATTTCAATTCGTCGGCCGTAGGCTCGGCATCGGTAACTTGCAGGGTATCCGTATTGCCGAAGAACAAGCCCCAAAGCTTCTTTAAGAAACGGTGTACGCCATCGATACCGTTCGTATCCCAAGGCTTGGATTGCTCCAACGGGCCTAGGAACATCTCGTACAAACGTAGGGTATCGGCACCATATTTCTCAACGATCATATCCGGGTTCACTACGTTGAACATGGATTTGGACATCTTCTCGACCGCCCATCCGCAGATATATTTACCATCTTCCAATACGAACTCCGCGTCGTTGTATTCCGGACGCCAGTTCTTGAAAGCCTCTATATCCAACAGATCGTTAGATACGATATTTACGTCTACGTGGATAGGGGTGACCTCGTATTGGTTTTTCAAGTTCAAGGAAACGAATTTATTGGTTCCGTTGATGCGGTACACGAAGTTCGACCGTCCTTGGATCATACCTTGGTTGATCAATTTCTTGAACGGCTCTTCCTCGCAAACGATACCCAAGTCGAATAAGAACTTATTCCAGAAACGGCTGTAGATCAAGTGGCCGGTAGCGGGTTCCGTACCACCGATATATAAATCCACGTTTCTCCAATATTCATCCACGTCTTTAGCTACCAAGGCTTTATCATTACGCGGGTCCATATAGCGCAAATAATAAGCGGAAGAACCGGCGAAGCCCGGCATCGTACAAAGCTCCAGCGGGAAGATCGTCTGGTTATCGATCTTCGATACCTCGGTGACTTTTTGGTTTACCGTGTCCCAAGCCCATTTAACGGCGTGTCCTAATGGAGGCTCGCCCGTCTCGGTAGGCAAGAATTTATCTACTTCCGGCAGCAACAAGGGCAGACATTCTTCCGGCAACATCTGAGGCATGCCATCGGCGTCGTAATATACCGGGAACGGTTCGCCCCAATAACGCTGGCGGCTGAAAATAGCGTCGCGCAAGCGGTAGTTTATCTTCACACGTCCCAAATCGTGATCTTTTACGTATTTCTTGGTAGCGGCTATCGCTTCCTTGATCGTCAGTCCGTTCAAGGAAAGATCGCAATAAGGAGTAACGCCGGCTCTCGGAGAATTGCATACGATACCTTCCTTGGCATCGAAACTTTCCTCGCTTACGTCGCAACCTTCCACCAACGGACGGATTTCCAGTCCGAAATGCTTCGCGAAAGCGTAGTCGCGGCTATCGTGCGCCGGAACCGCCATGATCGCTCCCGTACCGTAGCCGGCCAATACATAGTCGCTGATCCAGATGGGAACCGCCTCGCCCGTAAACGGGTTAATAGCGTAGGAACCACTGAATACACCGGTTACCTGACGGTCGGCGATGCGCTCGCGCTCGGTACGTTTCTTGGTGCGATCTAGGTAAGCGTCTACTTCCGCTTTTTGGTCTGCCGTAGTTAATTGTTGAACCAATTCGCTTTCCGGAGCTAATACCATGAAGGTAACACCAAACATCGTATCGGCACGGGTCGTAAAGATCGTGAATTCCCTGTCGCTGTCTTTTACCTTGAAGCGAACCTCGGCACCTTCGCTGCGTCCGATCCAGTTCTTTTGGGTCTCTTTCAAGGAATCCGTCCAGTCGATCGTATCCAATCCGTCCAACAGGCGTTGTGCGTAAGCGGATACACGTAAGCACCATTGGCGCATGATCTTTTGTTCCACCGGATAGCCTCCACGCTCGGAGACACCGTTCACGACCTCATCATTCGCTAATACGGTACCCAAGGCGGCACACCAGTTCACCATGGTCTCTCCACGATAAGCGATCCGGTAGTTGAGTAATATCTCTTGTTTTTCTTTATCGCTCTTGGCTTTCCATTCCTCGGCGGTGAAACTAAGTTCCTCTCCGCAAGCTACGTTCAGACCTTCCGTTCCACTGGTCTCGAAAGCCTGTATCAACTCGCTGATCGGGCGGGCTTGCTTCTCGTCGTTGCAGTAGTAGCTGTTGAACATCCGGATGAAGGCCCATTGCGTCCATTTGTAATATTCGGGATCACAGGTACGGATCTCACGGCTCCAATCGTAGCAGAAACCGATCTTTTCCAATTGCTCCCGATAACGGGCTATATTATTCTTTGTCGTGATCTCCGGATGTTGTCCGGTCTGGATGGCGTATTGCTCCGCGGGCAATCCGTAAGCGTCGTAACCCATCGGGTGCAATACGTTAAAACCTTGCAAACGTTTGAAACGCGAATAAATATCAGAAGCTATATAACCGAGCGGGTGGCCAACGTGCAATCCCGCACCGGAAGGATAGGGGAACATGTCCAATACATAGTATTTAGGCTTATTCGTGTCCTTTTCGACTTTATAAACCTTTTCGGCAATCCAGTAGTCGTGCCACTTCTTCTCAATCTCTCTGAAATTGTACTCCATGATCGTTTATCGTTTTTGTATCGTTTTCTATTTAAGGCCACAAAGTTAGTGAATTTATTTATTTTATATGAGTTATTTACATGAACTGTTTATTTCACGTAACCAATCCGGGGGCGAGATTGATTCTCGGTTCTTTTCGCTTGTAACTCAGCGAGTGACAGATTGATTAGCTCAAGTTGCGTACGGGTATCTTCGTTGATGTCGTTGTAATCGGCAAATGCTTCTTCGATATACGCTTTGAGTTCCTTTACTTCTTGTTGGAGTTCAAGCAAAGGGGAGGAAGAACTTATTATTTGTCGTATGCCGACGAAAGCACGCATGATAGAGATATTGACTTTAATGGCTGTATCGGATCTGAGTACAGAAGAAAGCATTGCTATACCTTGCTCCGTGAAAGCGAATGGAGCATATTGGTTACCTCCTTTCTTTGAGATGCCAATTTGGCATACCATATTGTTTTTCAAGTTGTTAAATTCTTGAATTGTTAATGTGAACATAAAATCATCAGGAAAGCGTTCTATGTTTCGTCTGACCGCACGTTTCAATTGGGCGGTTTCCGTTCCATACATTTCCGCCAGATCAAAATCCAGCATGACTTTTTGCCCTCTGATCTCATAAATCTTGTTTTGTATCGCTTGTAATTCCATAGTATAAGAACTTATTAGTTTACTTTATTTGATATAACCAATTTTAGGCTTTTTAGCATTGTTCTTTTTCTTTGTAGCCAGTTCGGAAAGAGCTATGTAAATATCATCCAAAGACTTTTGGGTGTCTTCACTGAGATCATTGATAGCGCAAAGGGTTTCCTCATTAGCCATTTCAAGAGATTTGATACGTTCTTGTAGTTCTTTAATTTCGATGGAACTAGTGATAGTTTGTAAGGTATAATTCCGGATAGCGACAAAGGCTCTCATAATGTTTCTGTTGATTTCTATGGCAGTTTTAGAATTTAGCACACTACTAAGCATAGCCACCCCTAATTCCGTGAAAGCAAAAGGCTTATATTTGAAATTACTACCTCTTCCTTTATTCAAGATACCAAATTGGCATCTTGAAAGTTCCTCCTTGGTTAACTCAAACATGAAATCATCTCCTTCAAAGCGTTCTATATTACGTCTGACCGCACGTTTCAATTGGGCAGTTTCCGTTCCATACATTTCCGCCAGATCAAAATCCAGCATGACTTTCATACCTCTGATCTCGTGAATCTTGTTTTGTATCGTTTGTAATTCCATAGTAAAGATTTTAGTTTAATATTATGGTCGCAAAGGTTTGTAAAATAATTGAGATAAGCAATAAGCTAGTTGGATATTTATGATTGGTTGTATTTGTAAGTTGTACAATGAATTATTGCTGATCCGGCTTATTGTCTATTTTTTATGTGTTTTTATTTTCCTTATAAGATTTCCGGGAAAAACACGTACGTGATTTATGAAAAACACGTACGACTTTTCGGAAAAACATGTACGTGTTTTCCGGAAAACATGATGATGTTTTTATACGGTTGATTTTCATGTTTTTATAAATATTGTTTTTTCGATGGGCTTATTGTGTATTTCTTGTATTCCTATTCTTGGATACTTTATACTTACTTAATCATATAGTCTTTATCTATTAGAAAGTTAAAAAGTTTTTTGTGAGATGGATGCTAACACTAAATTTAACTTTATATAATACTTTAGTATCGTAAAGTAAATCTGCTTGATAGTTTCTTTGTAAGTTTTTGTTGAATATATATTACCTCAAAATACTATAAATGAATCGTTTGTAAAAGTTGTAATACTTTATATTTTTTAACTCTGAAAAATAAAAATAAAATTATATGCATTATATAGTGTGAAAATGAAAAATTATGTTTTCCTTTGCAAAGTTAAATATTGGCGTTGATGTTAATGGATATGTAGCAATTTAATATTATATATAATCCAAAACCATAAAATGGTATTTCCCATACGTTAAATCCAGATTAGACAGAATTAGTTTGTTATATTATTCATTTAAATTAAAAAATCATGAAAAATTATTTTTTTGTGTCGGTAGTTGGCCTTATACTAGGCACAAGTTTGTCATATTGCTCTGATAAAGATGCTGTATATGAGGAAATTAAAATGGGTATACCGAGTGAAGAAGCTATTTTATCTTTTAGTACAAAAGATAAATTAGGTACTACTATTAATGAATTTATCAACAGAGCTGTAACAAAGGAATTAGAAAAAGAATTTTCTATGTAAGTCGCAGTTTAATTGTCACTTGTTGATTATGTAATATTTCATTCTTTATTATATCTTTGTTGCACGAACTTAAAAATTAGGACAGTATGTTTGCCAAAGAAACGTATATGCAGCGCAGAGCCCTGCTGAAAAAGAATTTAGGCTCCGGAGTTTTGTTA
>ENA-ORNB01001887-ORNB01001887.1-human-gut-metagenome-genome-assembly--contig:-NODE-1887-length-12960-cov-2.402092_pt1 | contig 12960 bp, 9 predicted proteins | sample MGYA00242112_ERZ509016 | MGnify/ENA primary metagenome ERZ509016 (study PRJEB26280, sample SAMEA2338705) | human gut metagenome | biome: human gut; feature: human-associated habitat; material: faeces...
AAAAAAGCCAGTGTCGCCAAAGCGATAGGTTGCGAGACGTTGGTTATTAATTCCGGGGCGAAGAGTGAACGCTACCTTCGGAGCTTATACGCTTCTTTGCCTCCACAATCATTCGTCCATTACGGGAACTTTATCGGAGAGACGCTAAAGATCGCTGCCGATTTAGGTTTCAAGCAGGTTATCTTAGGTATCATGATCGGCAAGGCGGTGAAACTTGCGGAAGGTTTCCTGGATACACACAGCAAAAAAGTCGTCATGAACAAAGGCTTCCTTCAAGATGTAGCGAAAGAAGCGAAATGCGAGGAGGCGACCGTAGATGCAATCAATCGGATTACGTTGGCCCGTGAATTATGGGAGCTTCTTGCGGAAAAAGAACAAAATCGTTTCTTCCCATTACTTTTACAAAAATGTAAATCGTATTGCGCTCCCATCCTTCCCGACGGCGAACTAACCTTGCTGTTAATATCCGAAGAGGGCAAGGTCTTGTACCAATCTTAGCTGTAGAGACGCAGCACGCACGCTACGTCTCTACACCCCCCAGACTGTAATAGCATTTCTTTTTAGCTGTTTATTCTTTTTTATTAGGGATTCTTTAAGAATACATATTAGGAGGATTTCGTACTTTTGCCCTCTAAATATTGATTAAAATAATGTTTAGATATCTTTTAATTTATATGGCCTGCCTTCTATTCGCCTTTTCCGTAAAGGCGCAAGGTATTTCCAATGACACGATTCCGAAAGAAGTGCTGATGCTGGACGGTAAGCCTATGACCGAAAAGCAAATACAACGTTATCATAAACAATTACATAAAGACTCCATACGGGCCAACAAAAGGATCTGGTGGTCTATCCTTGGCGGACCGTCTTACACGCCGGAAGCCTCCTTTGGCGTAGGTGGCGCGGTTTTGGCTAGCTTTCGCTTAAACAAGAATGATACGATATCCCAACGATCGTTTATCCCTGCGGGATTTAACATCACCTTAAACGGGACGTTCGTTTTTGCCGGTGCTGGTACCTTATTCTTCAACGAGAATCGCTTCCGTATTTATATCAGTTACGGTTATCGGAACGAACCTTCGCATTATTTCGGGAAAGGCTATGAGACGATCGAGCAAATCGAGAAGAGCGACTCGACAACGAAATTCCATAAGAGTTCTTTCCAACTATATCCCCGTTTCGTAGGGGAAGTTAGGCCTCATTTATATACGGGTCCTCTTTTTGATATTAATTTCAGCAAATCAGATGATATCAACCCGGTGATGGCCGAAGATCCTTATTTCAATAAGTTCAAACGAGATTATGTCAATATCGGTGTCGGCGGCTTGGTTCAATACGATACACGAAATGACGTGGCGACCCCAAGTTCCGGTATGTTACTAAGCGCGATCGCTAAAGTGTATGGAAAGTATTTAGGCGGTGCATATAATTATGAGATGTTCGAGTTAGAATACCGCCAGTTCCAGCAAGTATTTCGTCCTCGTAGCACCTTGGCATGGATCGCCAAGACACAAATCGGTGTGGGAAACGTTCCTTTTACGGAGCTTCCTTCGTTTGGCTCTCCTTTCGATCTTCGCGGATACTATTGGGGCAAGTACCGTGACAAGACCATGGCGTATGGGATTCTGGAGTATCGTCATATGTTCGGCAGCGTGGAGAAATATAAGAGCGGTAATTTCTGGGCGAAGTGTGGTTTTGTTGGCTGGGTCGGCACGGGTACGATCGGAAACGCTCCTATCGTAGACTGGAATAAGTGGAAATTCAACTACGGCGTAGGCCTACGTATCCAAATGCAACCCGGCAAGAACTTCCGCCTAGACGTAGGCAAAGACCCGAACCAAAAAGGAATGGCGGTTTATATGAATATGACGGAAGCCTTCTAAAACCAGAAGGCTCCCGTCTACGATCTATGGAAGTATAACCTTGCGTTAAAATTATCGTTTAAAAGCCGGAAATATCTTAATATCGATTTTTTTCACTAAGTTTGCGTCATCGAAGGGGTGCCATACTATATGGGCTGAGATCATACCCTTACTACTTGATGCGGGTAATGCCGCCGTAAGAAAAACGAATGTTAGATGGATAAAAATGAAACGTACCGTTATCCGGTAGCTTTAACGATCGCGGGCTCTGATAGTGGCGGTGGTGCCGGAATACAAGCGGATATTAAGACTTTTTCCTCGCTGGGGGTTTTTGGAGCCTCGGCGATAACGGCTATAACCGCTCAAAACACACAGGGAGTGCGAGGGATCCAAGCGATCTCTCCCGAGATTTTGAGAGGACAAATCGAAGCTATTCTTGAGGATTTCATCGTAGATGCCGTAAAAATAGGGATGCTACATAACAAGGATGCCGTAAAGGTCGTATCTGAAACTTTACCTTCCTTCCAACAGACTTCTATCATTTTAGATCCAGTGATGATATCCACGAGCGGAAGTAAATTATTGGAGGATGACGCCATCCGAACCATCATTGATGAGTTGTTCCCTAAAGCGACACTGTTTACTCCGAATATTCCCGAGACGGAATATCTTTCCGGTATAAAAATCAATAACGAGGCGGATATCTTACTTGCCGCCCGGAAATTGCAGGAAAAAGGATGTAACGCTCTATTGATCAAAGGGGGGCATATTCCCGGAGTAGAAACGGTGGATCGGCTATTTATCAATGAGAATAATCCGATTTGTCTGGCCTCGCCAACAGTGGAGACCTTCAATACCCATGGAACGGGCTGTACGCTATCGTCCGCCATCGCCGCTTATATGGCACTCGGCCATTCATTGGTGGAAGCCGTACGATTAGCCAAGGAATATATGAATAACGCGCTCGTTCACGGGGCAAATGTATGCATGGGAAAAGGGCACGGACCTGTAAACCACTTCTTCTCACCCTCTGCCCTTCATAAAATCCGATGGAATCATGAATAAGCTGGTCGTAATTACTACACCTTATTTTTTCGCGGATGAAGCTTCTTTGATCGAACTTCTATTTGCGGAAGGAATGTCTCGTTTACATCTACGTAAACCGGATTGTAAACGTGATGAATTGGAGGGCTTATTGGATAACATCTCTCCGGCTTATTACGACAGGATCGTTCTTCATGATTGGTTTACCTTGGCAGAAGAAAGGGCTTTAGGAGGAGTCCATTTGAACAAGAGGAACCCGGAAGCTCCACCTTTATATAAAGGCAGTATAAGTCGTTCTTGCCATAGTCTGGAAGAGATTATCAAGTATAAACCGGTATGCGACTATGTATTCCTTAGCCCGATCTTTCAGAGTATATCCAAAGAAGGATATGGTAGCGGATTCCCCTTAGATGGATTGCGAAACGCAAAGGGCATCATCGATGATAAGGTGATCGCCTTGGGAGGAATCTGCTCACAAACAATAACGAAATTAAGAGATATCCCCTTCGGCGGTGTCGCCGTTCTCGGGGCCCTTTGGGGAAACGATCCCTCCCTTCTTGTTGCGGATCAACTCATAAAACAATTCAAACGATTACAAGTATGGCCTTAAATTATTATTTCGGATATGATGAGAATGGAAGAGTCGGTCGGAGAACAACCGGATTACGCCCTCCTTTTGGTGGGAGTAACCGCTTGATGTTTATAACGCATCGTACACCTAAATATACGGAATGCGACGAGGTACGCATGGCAATCCAAGGAGGATGTTCGTGGATACAATTGCGTATGAAAGACGGGATCTATGAGGATACCCTACGTAAATGTGCCACTATCTGCGCGGACGAATGTGAGCGAATCGTGGATTTCTGCGTAAACGATGATCTGGAAGCCGCCGTGACATGTGGCGCTACGGCTTGTCATCTAGGTAAGAATGACATTCCCTTGGATATCGCTTGGGAAGTACTGAAAGACAAGTTGGATTCCAATGCCATCTTCTATATCGGGGCTACGGCTAACACGTTCGAGGATATCCGGCTGGCCGTAGAACGAGGCGCCTCGTATATCGGACTAGGGCCGTATCGCTTTACGGGTACCAAGAAGAATTTGAGTCCCATCTTAGGTCTGGAAGGTTATCGTAAAATTATCGCTCAATGTAAGGAGGCTGGCATTGATATTCCTATCTTCGCGATAGGTGGTATTACGTTGGAAGACGTAGGCCCTTTGATGGAGACGGGTATAACCGGAATCGCTGTTTCGGGCGCGATTATCAATGCCCCCGATCCCGTGGAGGAAACCCGCCGGTTTATAGAGGAAATCAATAAGTACTAAACTAAATACATATGGCTACTAAAAAGAATATGCGTATTTCCTATCCGTCCTCGGAAAAGATTTATGTCCCGGGCGAGATCAATAAGATCAAGGTAGGTATGCGTAAGATTAAATTGTTGGACACGGTAACCTTGGATGAGCATGGAGAGCGAACCTTCAAGAAGAACAATCCGGTAATCGTTTACGATACGAGCGGCCCGTATTCCGACCCCAAGATATCGATTGATATCGCTAAAGGACTTCCTCGTATACGTGAGGAGTGGTACGGTAAACGTAAGGACATGGTTCAATTGCCGGAATTGACTTCCGCTTATGGTCGTGAGCGATTGGCGGACGCGAGTCTGGATTCTCTCCGTTTTCCCAAGCAACACTTGCCTTTCCGGGCTAAAGAGGGTAAGAATATCACCCAGATGTATTACGCGAAGAAGCGTATTATCACTCCGGAAATGGAGTACGTGGCGATTCGTGAGAACCAGCAAATCGAGGCTTTGGGACTGAAGTCTTATATCACGCCGGAGTTCGTCCGCAAGGAAATCGCCGCCGGTCGCGCGATCATCCCGGCGAATATCAATCACCCGGAAGCCGAGCCGATGATTATCGGTAAGAAGTTCTTGGTAAAGATCAATACCAATATCGGTAACTCCGCTCTTTCCTCCGGTATCGACGAGGAGATCGAGAAGGCGATATGGAGTTGTAAATGGGGCGGAGACACGTTGATGGATCTCTCTACCGGCGATAATATCCATGAGACGCGCGAGTGGATTATCCGTAACTGCCCGGTTCCGATGGGTACGGTTCCTATTTATCAAGCCTTGGAGAAGGTGAATGGTAAGGTAGAGGACCTTTCTTGGGAGATCTATCGGGATACGTTGATCGAGCAGGCGGAACAGGGCGTGGATTATTTCACGATCCACGCGGGTTTGTTGCGCAAGCACGTGGAGCTGACGGCGACTCGCCTGACGGGGATTGTCTCCAGAGGCGGATCGATCATGGCCAAATGGATGCAGCTTCATGACGAGGAAAACTTCCTGTACACGCATTTCGCCGAGATCTGCGAGATACTGAAGGCATACGACGTGGCGGTCTCTATCGGAGACGGGCTTCGTCCCGGTTCTATCTATGACGCGAACGACGCGGCACAATTCGCCGAGCTTCACACGATGGGAGAACTGACGAAAATAGCTTGGGAGCAGTTCGTACAAGTGATTATCGAAGGCCCGGGCCATGTTCCCATGAATAAGATTCATGAGAATATGAAGGAACAACAGTATGCCTGTCATGGAGCGCCGTTCTATACGCTGGGCCCGTTGACGACCGATATCGCTCCTGGATACGATCATATCACGTCGGCTATCGGTGGCGCGCAAATTGCTTGGCATGGGACGGCCATGATCTGCTACGTTACGCCGAAGGAGCATTTGGGATTGCCGAATAAGGAAGACGTGCGTAATGGGGTGGTCGCTTATAAGATAGCGGCGCATGCCGCTGACTTGGCGAAAGGGCATCCCGGCGCTCAAGTACGTGATAACGCGTTGAGCAAGGCACGTTTTGATTTCCGCTGGAAAGACCAGTTCAATTTGTCCTTGGACCCGGAAAGGGCTTTACAGTATTATAAGGAGAGTGCTGTTACGGATGGAGAGTACTGTACGATGTGCGGTCCTAATTTCTGCGCTATGCGGTTAAGTAAGGATTTGCAAGGTTGTAAATAAAATACTGTTTTGAGGGGATGAGACGGGGCATGCCCCGTCTCTACAATTGAGTGATTTGTTTTCCGCATTCGTAGCCTTCCTCATATAGTTCTTCCAGTTTCTTTGTGTCGCTTCCGGTACGGCCGACTTTAATCGGGCTTTGCGGACGGATGACGAAGGCTTTTCCTTCGGCCTCCAGTTGGTCTATGTAATCCAAGACCTCGTTGTACCGCCGGTATCGTAGTCGCAACTGTTCCCGGATCGCCGGGTATTTGTTATAAATAAAGCCGGGAAGGTAAAAATCTTTCTCTTCTTTCCGATAGCCTTTGTTACGGGTAAGGATGATGACGTTCTTGGAGAAGCCGTCGGCGATAGCCCGTCGGATAGGGATGGCATCGCATACGCCTCCGTCGACCATCGGTATCCCGTCTACATACGTAATTGGACAGAGGATCGGTAAGGTGCAAGATGCTTTACAGATATCCACCAAACGTTTCTTATCTTTCTTCTCCTCGAAATATTCCGCTTTACCCGTCAAGCAATTGCTCGTGACCATAACGAACCGATCCTTGGACTTGAAATAGGTATCGTAATCCAACGGATAATACAAATCCGGATAGACATAAAACAAGAAATTCAGATCGATATATCCCCTTCCCCGTAAGAAATGACGAAGACCTATGTAATTATATTTCTTCAATAGGTCGATATTGCTAAAACGAGAGCGTCCCCGCTGGCGGGAAGCATACGAGATTCCGTTACTCGCGCCCGCCGATACTCCGATCGTATAAGGAAACCAAATATCATGATCCATAAAATAATCCAATACTCCCACCGTAAATATAGCACGCATTCCGCCACCTTCCAACACCAAACCTGTCTGACTATCTATTTCCATATATATACCTCTGAATTAAAAAAGCCATTGCTGGGTTCCCACCAAGCAATGGCCACAAAAATATAATAAATCAGCGATAAATAATAGTTCCTTTTTAGAATTTACTTGGTCACTTCGTTCACTAAGGGACGGCCTTCCTCGAAATCCTTGATGTTCCGCAAGGTAGTATCGGCGATATTATGCAGAGCCTCTTTCGTGAAAAACGCCTGATGGGAAGTAACGATCACATTGTTGAACGAGAGTAGACGGGCCAAGACATCATCATCGATAATCTTATCCGATTTATCCTCGTAGAAATAGTCTCCTTCCTCCTCGTAGACATCCAATCCAGCGGCGATACTTTCTTGGTCTTCAATCCCTCGATCAAGGCGTTGGTATGGATCAGTAACCCGCGTCCCGTATTGATAATCATTACGCCGTCTTTCATCTTGGCGATCGAATCGTCGTTGATCAGATAACGAGTCTGGTCAGTCAACGGGCAATGCAAGGAAATGATATCGGACTCTTTGTATAACTCGTCTAAAGAGACATAGGTGATCCCTTCCTCCTTGGCGAATTTCTCATCCGGATACAGGTCGTTTGCCAATACACGCATCCCCAATCCTTTTAAGATATGAATCAATATCTTGGCGATCTTTCCGGTACCGATAATACCGGCGGTCTTGCCATGCATATCAAATCCCATCAAGCCATTCAAGGAGAAGTTGCCATCTCTCGTACGCCAGTATGCCCGGTGTATCTTACGGTTTAACGATAACATCAAGGCCAACGTATATTCAGCGACCGCATAGGGTGAGTAGGCCGGCACGCGTACGACCGGTAATTTCCCTCTGGCGGCATTCAAATCCACATTATTAAAACCGGCGCAACGAAGCGCCAACAGTTTCACGCCATTGGCAACCAAAGCGTCTATTACGGCGGCATCAGCCGTGTCGTTCACGAAAATACATACAGCGTCTACCCCTTGGGTTAAGACGACATTATTGATATTCAAATGTCCTTTATAGTAACGAATATCGAACTCATACCGCTCATTGATCTTATCGAAAGAAGCGATGTCGTAGGGTTTAGCACCAAAAAACGCAATCTTATACGCCATATAACTTTAGTTTTTTAATATAACTAAATTAAGCCCTTGATTGTTTATCGAAAAAGAAATCCATTCGTTTAATTATAGTACTTTTGTCCGCTGGGTAACAATATAGATGAGCATGAATCAATCCCATAAAAGATCTTTTATAGCAGTTCTTATTTTTATTGGCTTTCTCTTGTTTATGGCATTTTGGGGCATCGACCTGATCTTAGGGGCGTATGCGGGACATAAATTGAGTAAACTTGCCGAAAGGCATCATCTTGACATACGCTATGATAAGATCCGGTTGATAGGGCTGAGTACCGTACGTATGGAGGGATTGACCGTTATCCCGATTGATGCTGATACGTTGATACATGCGGACAGGCTTCAAGCGAAACTGGAGCTTGGCAGATTATTGCTACTTACCCCTGCCATAGAGAGTGTACAAGCGGATAATTTGCATATTCATTTTATTAAGAAGGGAGAGAGAGCTAATTTTGATTTCCTTTATAAACCATCGAATCACCTAGGTGAGCCAGAGGAAACAGCTGTAGATGATAAGGAACAGGATTACGCACGCAAGGCTGAACGCTCCCTTAGTCTACTTTTCAATTTATTGCCCGGAAATGCCTTGGTACATGATTTATGTGTTTCTTATAGTAATAAAGGAGATGAACTAATACTAGAGATACCCGAACTCAATCTTGCTAACAATCAATTCTCTACGCATATAAACAGCACGGAGAACGGAGTTCGTAGCGAATGGATTTGCGAAGGCTCTCTCTCTGATAAGGAGCGACTCGTGAAAGCCCGTCTCTACGCCGACGAGCATACGAAGATTCCTCTTCCTTTTCTGGAATATCGTTGGGGGGCATCGGTACGTTTCGACACCTTGGCCTTCGAGCTTAAGGGACCTAAAATAGAAGAAGACATACAATCCTTACTCGGAAGCGCCTATGTGAGCGGGCTTACCATCCACCAAGAGCGTATATCTCCGGACACGGTCTTACTGGATAAAGGCTCTATACACTTCCGGACAAACATCGGTAAGAACTATATCGAATTAGATAGCGTCAGTGATATCCGGTTTAATCATCTGGATTTCCATCCTTATCTGAAGATCGTTAAAGATACCAGTTGGCAAATCACGGCCTCTGTGAATAAAAGGGATTTCCCTGCGGATCAACTGTTCTCCTCCCTGCCTAAAGGCTTATTCTACAATCTGGAAGGCCTGAGAACAGAAGGTACCCTCTCCTATCATTTTCGATTGGATCTGGATTTCGGACAGGTAGACAGCTTGATCTTGGAATCTACTTTGAAAGCGAAGGACTTCCAGATCCTTGCCTATGGGAATACGGATTTGCGGAAGATGAATGAGCCATTTGAATATACTGTCTATGAGCAAGGCGAGCCGGTACGCTCTTTCGAGATCGGTCCGGCGAATCCCTCTTTCCGCCCGTTCAACGCCGTATCCCGTTATCTTCCTTTAGCGATCATGCAGAGTGAGGATGCCGGCTTCTTTTATCACAACGGTTTTATTCCAAGCGCTATCCGGGAATCGTTGATACAGGATATCAAGGAACGACGTTTCGCCCGTGGCGGCAGTACGCTCAGCATGCAATTGGTGAAGAATGTATTCTTGAGCCGTAATAAGACGATCGCCCGCAAACTGGAGGAAATGTTAATCGTATGGCTGATCGAGAGCAATCATCTGACCTCTAAAGAGCGGATGTTTGAGGTTTATCTGAACATCGCCGAATGGGGTCCCATGATTTATGGAGCCGCCGAGGCCTCACGTTATTATTTTGCGAAGGAACCTTCCCAATTAAACCTTGCCGAGTGCATTTTTATGGCCAGTATTATCCCCAAGCCCAAACAGGTCCGCTATTGCTTCGACGGGTTGCGGTTGAAGCCGTATTATGAGGATTTTTACAGGATAATACTGGATCGCTTGGTAGATCGCGGACTTATATCTTCGGAAGAGGCGGTAGGGGTAACGCCGGAGTCTGTCGAAATAACAGGTCCGGCTAAAGAATATCTGACGGCTACCCAAAGTCGATCTCCACGCTCGTCCCAACCCCTAGATCAGAAATAATATTCACCTTCGCCCCATAGGTGCTCAATATGCGTAGCGAGAGGCTTAGCCCGACACCATGCCCGGCGTATTCCCGGGTATTGCTCGCCCTGTAAAAGGGTTGGAAGATTCGTTTCAATTCCTCGGGAGGAATGCCGATACCTCGGTCGGATATGGTCAAGACACTGCCTCGAAGCCGCATCTCTACCGATTTATCGTCCGAATACTTACAGGCGTTGCTCAAGATATTCTTGATCGCTATCTTCAATAAATAGGGATTGGCACTGATCATATAAGAGAAATTATCCGGGGAGAACGAGATCCGGGCCGAGGAGAACTGCATCAAGAAGTCCGCTAGGAAGATCGTCTCCATCGCGCTTTTCTGGATCTCCTTATCCCCGTGCGACAGGAACAGCAGGTGTTTGATCAATTGTATGATACGGCTCGTCTCCGTGGCGATACGTCTTAATGCCGCTTGGTATTCCTCCGGGGAGCGCTCTTTCAGCAGGCTGATCTCGCATTCGCCTTGAATGGCTGTCAGCGGATTGTTCAACTCATGCGAGGCGTTGCTGATAAACGCTTTCTCACTTTGGTAAGCAGCGTCGATCCGGTCTACCATCCGGGTCGCGTATAGTCTGCCGACAAAATAGATCAATACCGAGCTAACCAATATCAATCCCAGCAACAGCCAGCCGATCCGATGCTGGATATCCATCCCATACTGATTCCCGGAAAGGACAATCACGATGAAATTCCCCTCGTTGTCGGGATAATACAAAGCCGCTCCCATTTGCGTATCGTGCTTGAAGTGAACGATATCCTCTTGGTATAGAGATCTCACCTGCGTGGCGTCCAGATAACGGGACAGCACTTGCCGGGTCTCCAAGCTATCGGCGTTCAGCAATATCTCGGTAGCGACGGGAAGGGTTTCCTCGTAACGCTGTTGGATACGGGCATAGCTCTCGTCGTCGGTCTCGTCCTTCTCCCAATGCTTCTGTGCCGTGGCATAGGCTTTTTCCGTCAGGTAAGAATAGTACAGGCGAGAGATATAGCTCGTGGAAACCAAATAGAAGACAAGCGTCACGACGGCTATCACGCCTATGGTAATGGCCGAGTAAAAGAGAGCGATCTTGTTTCCTGTCTTCATGCTTCCATCATATAGCCCACGCCCACCACGGTATGGATTAGCTTAGGTTCGAAGTCCTTGTCTATCTTCGTGCGCAAATAATTCACGTAGACATCAACCACGTTCGTATTGGTATCGAAATCCTTGTCCCAGACATTCTTTAGCAAGTTCATCCGGCTCAAGGCCGTTCCTTGGTTCTGTATGAAATATTCCAAGAGCCTATATTCCTTTACCGTCAAATCGATGACCTGCCCATTCCGTATAGCCCGATGGCTTGGAGGATCTAAGACCAGATCCCCGCACCGGAGAGCCGTATGGACGGATTCGTTTCCCGATCGGCGTAATAACGCCTTTATGCGGGCCTCGAGCTCTTGGAAGCTGAAAGGTTTTACCAGATAATCATCCGCCCCGGCATCCAGCCCGCTAACGATATCCTCGGTGGTCCCCAAGGCGGTCAGCATGATCACGGGGGCATGGTAACCGAACCGTTGCCGGTACTGTTTGCAAAGTTGCAGGCCATTCATCTTCGGCATTATAATATCCAGAATCAGCAATTGGAAATCGTTCTTCTGTGTCAGTTCCCAACCGGCGGCACCGTCGTAAGCGACATATACCTCATGCCCGAACTCCCGCAAGCCTCTTTCTATAAAAGAGGCGATGTTTATCTCGTCTTCTACTAATAATATCTTCGCCATTGTATCGTATGTATTAATAAGAATGTCCATCATTAGTAATGCGTACGTAGGGTGATGCTAATCGTTTCACAGAGGTGAAACGTTCTTTTCACGGTTGTGATACGATCGTTTCACCTCTGTGATATGATCTTTTCACGGCCGTCAAAAGATCAGTAAGTATAATCCTTTCGCATAATAACTCCAGTCGCCCTCCCTAATAGTTCCGGACTTTCTTGCTACAAATATAGCAATTACAACCTACGTTGCACTAATTTACCGTTCTTATCATAAAGCATTCGTCGATAAAAAGCCTCCACCATCAGCGGGAAGACAAAGAGGGTGAAGAACGTGGCCCCTATTAATCCGCCAATGATCACGATCGCCAAAGGACGCTGGCTTTCCGATCCGATACCGTGGCTCAAGGCGGCCGGAAGCAGGCCGATAGCGGCCATGGAGGCGGTCATTAATACGGAACGTACCCTTGATTTCACGCTCATCTTGATCGAATCTTCCAGAGGATGCCTCTCCCGCAGGTTATTCTTGATGTCCGATATCATGATCACGCCATTCTGTATACAGATACCGAAGAGGGCGATAAAGCCGATACCGGCGGAGATCGAGAAGTTGAAATTCGTGATTAATAGGGCCAAGATACCTCCGACAGCGGCGTAAGGCACGTTCAATAAGACCAGTCCGGCATCCCGGGCGTTGCCGAAAAGGACGAATAGGATCACGAAGATGATCGCTATACTTACGGGGACGACTTGGGCCAAGCGTTTGGTAGCCCGTTGTTGGTTCTCGAAATCTCCGGTCCATTTCAAGGTATAGCCTTCGGGGAGCTTTACCTGCCTCTCCACTTTCCGCTGGGCTTCAGCCACGGCGCTACCCATGTCGCGGCCCCGGACCGAGAATTTCACGGCGCAGAAACGAGCGTGGTTATCCCGGTAGATAATCAACGGGCCGGTAATCGTATGGATATCTGCCAGCTCGCGGATAGGAATCATGGAACCATCCTTTGCCGGAACCAGTATCTTGCCTATCTCATTCTCGCTACGGCGGAAAGCGGATTCGTAGCGGACCATGATATTGAACTTACGCTCGTCCTCATAAAGCAGGGAGGCGCTCTTACCTCCTATCGCCATCTCGATAATGGATTGTACATCCTCCTTGGCCACGCCGTAGCGGGCTAAACG